>ENA-OQCN01001014-OQCN01001014.1-human-gut-metagenome-genome-assembly--contig:-NODE-1014-length-14547-cov-2.142233_pt1 | contig 14547 bp, 18 predicted proteins | sample MGYA00242497_ERZ504576 | MGnify/ENA primary metagenome ERZ504576 (study PRJEB26092, sample SAMD00036296) | human gut metagenome | host: Homo sapiens | study: EMG produced TPA metagenomics assembly of...
ATGATATAATTGAATAAATTCTTAATGAGAAAGAGTGTGATTTTTGTGAGTATAAATTATTTGCTACAGACTTAGATGGCACATTATTAAATAAAAATGGTGAAATATCTCCAGCTAATAAACAAGCTATAAAGGAAATGGCAAAAGAAGGTATTATACCAACAATTGCAACAGGTAGAATGTATGAGGCATCTCGTAGATTTGCTGAACAATTAGAATTAGATGTGCCCATTATTACTTATAATGGTGCTTTAATAAAATCTGTATCTGGAAAGTGTATTTTGAAGGTTTTTTACCTCCCAAAATTGTCAGTGAAATTTATGATTATTGTAAAGAAATGAAGTATTATTTTCAAACTTATCAAGATGATAAATTATATTATGAAGCTTATACAGATAAGACAAAAGGGTATGAAGAAGGCATTAATATAAAAGGTTATGCCATCGGTGAAAAAGTATATAAATTAGTAGATAGAATTCCTAAAATTTTAGTCATCACTACTAGTAATGAAGAAAGTGATGAAGTGGCAAGGCTTTTTAATGAAAAATTTTCTGGTCAAGCACATGCTGCGAAATCTCAATTTAATTATGTAGAAATAATGGCACCTAATATAAGTAAAGCAAGTGGTCTTCATCATTTGGCAGAAAAATTAGGTTTGGGCATAGATGAAGTGATGGCTATAGGTGATGCAAATAATGATGTTCCTATGTTGAAAGTGGCTGGATTTAGCGCTGTTATGGGAAGTGCTAAAGATGATGTCAAGCTTGTGGTGATGTAGTTGTGGGCGATTGTGAACATGATGGCGTTGCCGAAGCAATTTATAAATATGTATTGAAAAAAGATATTTGAGCGATTATTATATAAGAATGGATAATGTTCCTAGTTTATAGATTAGAGGTGTTAGATATGAAAGATTTTCGTTTGATAATTGTTACTGGTATGTCTGGAGCTGGGAAAACATTAGCATGTCGTAATCTTGAAGATTTGGGTTATTTTTGTGTTGATAATTTACCTCCTGTATTGATACCAAAATTTGTAGATTTATGTAGTAATTCTACAGAAAATATGCAGAAATTTGTCTTGGTAGTAGATACACGTAGTAAAGATTTTTTTGATACATTTAATCAAGTTTTAGATGAGATTGATGCACAAAAAGTAAATTATCATTTATTATTTATGGATGCTTCTGATGAAGTAATTATTCGTCGTTATAAAGAAACTCGTAGACGTCATCCAATGGACCCTAATGTTTTAGTTAGTGATGCTATTGAACTTGAACGTAAAGCTTTAGATAAAATAAAAAAACGCGCTAATTTCATTATTGATACTAGCTGTTTAAAACGCGCTGAATTGAAAGAACGCCTTACAAAGATGTTTAAAACTGATGATACAGGAAAAATGAATATCAGTATTTTATCTTTTGGGTTTAAATTCGGTTTGCCTTTAGATGCTGATTTAGTTTTTGATGTGAGATTTTTGCCTAATCCATTTTATGATGAAAAACTTCGCTATAAGAGTGGAACTGTTCCAGAAGTAGCAGCTTATATAGAAAAACATGAAGTTACTAAAGAATTTAAGAAGAAATTAGATGATTTAGTAGAGTTTTTAATACCACAATATATCAATGAAGAAAAAAGTCAGTTAGTAATTGCTGTGGGCTGTACAGGTGGTATGCATCGCTCTGTATATATAGCTAATCATTTATATAATTTATTAAATGAAAAAGGTTATGTGGCAAATTTAGAACATCGTGATTTGATGAAAAATGAAGTAAGAGAACATAGAGCAAATTGAACATAGTAAAATAAGAAAGTAGGGGATTAAATGCATTTATTAAAATGGCTTTATCCTGGAATGCGATTTAAGCGTTGGTTATGTTTATTTGCTGTTGGTGCACTGCTTACAGGTTTAGGCTTAGCCATAGTATTCAATTATAAATATATAGATAGTATTGAAGAATTTTTATTTTATGCTGTGTATACATGGACAGGTTCATATGATTATATGATAACTGCAATCGTAGGTATAGCTATAATCGTCTTTGGCTTGATAATAATGTTATTAGCTACGAGAATGGTCATTCGTTCATTGATAACAGTGCTTGTTCCTGATAAGTCTGGAAGATTAGTAGATATGATTTATGAACATCGCAAATTGGATAAAGGTCCAAATGTTACTGTTGTCGGTGGCGGTACAGGTCTTTCTGTGCTTCTTCGTGGTATGAAAGAGGAAACTAGAAATGCTACTGCTATTGTTACTGTAGCAGATGATGGCGGTTCTTCTGGTAGACTTCGTGAGGAGTTTAATATTGTGCCTCCAGGCGATTTGCGAAATTGTTTAGTAGCTTTAGCAGATACAGAACCAATGATGGAAAAGTTATTTCAATATCGTTTTAGTGGAAATAGTGATTTAGCTGGTCATAGCTTTGGTAATTTATTTATCACAGCAATGACAGAAGTTACTGGCGATATTGAACAAGCTTTAAAAGAGTCAAGCCGTGTATTAGCTGTAAAAGGGAGAGTTTTCCCAGCGACAACAGCTAAAATTCGTTTAAGTGCAACTATGGAAGATGGAACTGTTGTAGAAGGTGAGTCTCAAATTCCGTTAGTGCATAAACGCATAAAACGTGTGCATATTTTTCCACACCATGTAGAACCAGTGCCTTCTTCCATAAAAGCTATCAGAGAAGCTGAAGTCATTGTATTTGGTCCAGGAAGTTTATATACAAGTATAATTCCTAATTTATTAGTGGATAATATTGCTGATGAAATCAAAAAAAAGTAAAGCTATAAAGATTTATATTTGTAATGTAATGACTCAACCAGGAGAGACAGATGATTATACAGCTTCTATGCATGTAAAAGCTTTAATTGAACATGGCGGTGCAGGTATAGTTGATTATGTTTTAGTTAATAATAAAGAGATTTCCGCAGAAATGCAGGAATATTATGCGCAAAAAGGTCAATATCCTGTGCTTGTTGACGAAAAAGCTGTAGAAGATTTAGGTATTGGTTTATTTAAAGCAGATATAATTGATGATTCAGAAATGATACATCATGATTCGATGAAGTTAGCACAAAATGTAATGAAAATATATCATACATTAAAAGAAAATTGAGTTTAAAATAGAATAATATATTTTGAAAGTTGGTTTTAGATGCCATCATTTGCAAGTCAAGTTAAGAATGAATTGGTACATGTGATAGGCTCTCAAGTATGTTGCAAAACAGCGGAATTAGCTGCACTGCTACGTATGGGAGCCACTATTTCTTTTAATAGCAAACATGATTTTGGTATAAATTTTGTTACTGAAAATGCGGCAGTAGCCAGAAAAATTTTGACTTTGTTAAAAGCAAGTGTACCACAAGGTATTCATACAGAAGTTACAGTTAGACGTTCTCGTCGTCTACGAAAACACAATAATTATGCTGTTAGAGCTACACCATCGCCAGAAGCTAGTAGCATTTTGAAGAGATTAGGGTTTTTGACTGCAAAAAAATTTATTAGATGCAGGTACTGACCGCAATATTTTACAAAATGATTGTTGTAAGATAGCTTATCTAAGAGGGGCTTTTTTAGGTGGTGGTTCTGTCAATAAACCAGAAGGTGAATATCATTTAGAATTTGTAACAGATAATTATACTTTTGCAAAGTTGATACGTGATTTGTGTCATGAATTATATTTACCTGTAGGGCTTACAGATAGAAAAAAATGTATATATTGTATATTTAAAAAGAAAAGTGAAGCTATTTTAGAATTATTAGCTTTAATTGGTGTAGAGGAAAGTTTATTGCAAGCTTTTGAATCTGCACGTAATTTAAAAGAAATTAGAAATCAGGTTAATCGTTTAGTTAATTGTGAAACTGCTAATTTGCAAAGAACGATTAATGCTGCTATGAAACAAATTGAGAATATAAATTTATTGATAAAATATGACGAATATGATGAGTTACCGAAAGTATTAAAACAAACGGCTAATTTACGTTTAAATAATCCAGAGGCTTCGCTTACCGAGTTGGCGGAATTGTTAAATTGTAGTCGTTCTGCGATTAATCATCGCATGCGTAAGATTGATGCTTTAGCAATGCAAATCAGGAAGGACAATAGTATAAAAGAATGAATTTAAAAAAAATAGCGTTGAGTATAATACTTTTATTTGTAATATTTATGGGTGGAGTGATTGCTTCAGTATATATTTATCCACCAAAGGGAGTTATGATTTTTGAATATCATCGTGTCAATGATGACACTGTAGATACAGATGATTATTCTTTATCTAGGGAACAATTTCAAGAACAATTGGATTATTTTAAGGAAAATAATTACCATACAATTTCAATGATGGATTTTATTTCGTGCTGAAAAATATGGTGAAGAATTGCCAGAAAATCCTATTATTATAACTTTTTGATGATGGCTATGAGGATAATTATACTAATATGATGCCTATGATTAATGCAATGGGCATGAAAGCTACTATGTTTATGGCAACTAATTATATTGGTAAAGAAAATTATGTTAGTTGGCAACAGTTGAAAGAAATGCAGGATAATAATATTGAAATTGGCAGTCATACAGCAAATCATTTACCATTGACTGAAGTAGAAAATTTGGATAATGAAATTAAATTATCTAAATTATTGATGGAATGGAATGGATTAAAAACAATATATTTCTTCTCTTATCCTAATGGAGTTTATACAAAGGAAAGTATTCAGTGTTTAAAGGATAATAATTATTTAGCAGCAGTAACAGGTGATGCTGGATATAATACTTTTAAGACTGATAAATATTTATTACAACGAACAAATGTGTCAAATTATCGTTTTGGCTATATAGGTTTTCAATGGCGTATATTAAAGACAAAAATTTTATATAGATTAGGAATTAATCAGCATTAATAAAGGATAGGGGTATTTTTTGTTTATGAAAAAAATAAGATTTCATTTATATTATCGTTGGCAACAATATGTAATTTTACATTAGCTCAAGCTCAAGATAATAATGAAAAAGATTTAAAAAACACAATAGTTTTAAGCAAATAAAGATAAAGATGTAGAAAAATATGAAGCCGATAAATTATTATTTATGGAAACAAAAGATGATGATACTACCCTTTTATTTTCTGATTCTCCTGAAACTGTGGAGCAAGATGGAATTTTATATCAAGATACAGTGAAAGGTGATACACGATTATTGTATTATCACTTGAATGGAATGAAGGAAGATAAAAAAATAGCTGTAGTTATTCAGAATATGTCTGATAAATCTAATGTGGTTAAAGTAACAAAAGAAGCTGTAGCAGGCCCTAGTGAAGATTATCTTTATGTAGGAAAAGTAACTATGCAAAGATATTTTAATAGTCATGAAACTAGAGAAATAGAACTTGCTCCATATAGTAAAACTTTTTTGCGCGTAGAAGATGATGAACGTATTGTGCCAAGTGGTGGTTTAGTATATGGTCTTTTTGATTTTTATGCGCAAGAGCCATTAAAGGTGAGTGTAGTAATTGCACCTACTGATAAAAATTTATTAAGATATGTAGATTATGCGCCTATTTTGGAAAAAGACCAGCATCGTTTAAGAGGAACGTATGAGGGAAAAGAACGCTATTTAACAAATAGAAGAGCTTATAATCCAGAAGAAATGGGAAAAGCGTATTTTTATATAGGTGATAATAAAACAGACCTTTATAAATATGGTAAAGATAATACCGATAATTCTGTTACACAAAATTTTGGTAATTATGGCATAGTATATAATTTTGAGCCTAAGCTTGAAGGCAAAGGAAAGACAAGTTTTTATCTTAAGCCTTTAGGTGGAGTTTATGCTGGTGCTATGGCAGTAAAAGTTGGTGAAAATGGTGAATATAAAATGATTTCTACACCAGATGATTTGCCATTTTTGGACATGAAAAAGATATTAATTACTATGCTTATTTAGGAACATATAATAATAGTGATAAATTAAGCTTTTTATATACACCACCAGGAGCATCAAATTTACCAGTACAAATTATTTTAATACCAGAAAAATAATAGAAGATGAAAAAACTACTTGAAGATGATGATTTTCAGGTAGTTTTTATATATTTTGCTAGACTTGCTTATTTGATTAAAAACATATACAATATTATATATTAAATCGCAAAGGAGAGATAAGTATGAAACATATTAAAACTGTTAACAAACCTTACCTTCAGGCTACTATTAAAACTGGCGGTTGTGGCGAATGCCAAGCTTCTTGTCAGTCTGCTTGCAAAACTTCTTGCACAGTTGGTAATCAGGTTTGCGAAAAAACACTAATATTTCTCAAGTAGGGGGCTGTATTGACAGTCCCTTTCTTAGTGATTTTAAAAAGTTTAAAATTTATGGTAATAAATAACTCGATTATAAATTTATATATTGAGTTTAATTATAAATTATATTTATTTTTAGAGGTGTGAATTTTAAATAATGGCTATGAGTAATAAAATACACAAGTTTTATCAAAATGGAATGTATATATTATTAGATGTAAATAGCTCTACTGTACATTTAATTGATAAAACTGTTTATGATGTAATGGATTATTTTGATGGCACAAATGATGAAGAAGTAATTAAAAATTTGGCTGATAAATATGATGAAAAAGACCTTCGTGAAATTTTAGAAGAATTACATGAATTAATGGAACGTGGAGAATTATTTGCTCCTGATATTGATGTACCTCCATATTTTGGCGAAACAGGTCTTGTAAAATCCATGTGCCTTCTTGTAGCAGAAGATTGCAATTACGTTGTAAATATTGTTTTGCTGGTACAGGTGATATGGGTCATGACCGTCGTTTGATGACAAAAGAAGTTGGTAAAGCTGCTGTTGATTATATCATTGCACATAGCGGTAAACGTAAACATTGCGAAATTGACTTTTTCGGTGGCGAACCACTTGTTAATATGCCTGTTGTAAAATATGTAACAGAATATGTACGTCAAAAAGAAAAAGAAACAGGAAAAGTATTTAAATTAACACTTACTACAAATGGTGTTTTATTAAATGATGAAAATATTAAATGGCTCAATGACAACAATATCAGCATGGTATTAAGTCTTGATGGTAGAAAAGAAGTTCATGATTATATGCGTCCTGATGTTGGTGGACATGGCACATATGATAAAGTTGTTAAAAACTTTAAAAAATTAGTTGATTCCCGTGATGGCAATAATTACTATTTACGTGGTACATTCACTAATCGCAATATGGACTTTTCTAAAGATGTACTCAGCATGGCTGATGAAGGTTTTGATATTTTATCTGTAGAGCCAGTTGTATTAAAAGATTCTCCATATGGATTTACAAAAGAAGATTTACCAAAAATCTTTGCTGAATATGATAAATTAACAGAAATTTATTTAAAACGTAAAAAAGAAGGTAAAGGTTTCTTCTTCTTCCACTTTAATATCGATTTAGAACATGGTCCTTGTGTTGCTAAACGCTTGAGTGGTTGTGGAGCTGGTCATGAATATTATGCTGTAGCTGCAGATGGTAATATGTATCCTTGCCATCAGTTTGCAGGCAGAGAAAATTACATGCTTGGAAATGTATTTGAAGGCGTAAAAAATAAAGAGCTTCCAAAAGAATTTAGAAAAACTCATGTATTAAGCAAAGAAAAATGTCGTGATTGTTGGGCTAAATTCTTCTGTAGTGGTGGTTGTCATGCTAATGCTGACTTATTCCATGGCAATATCCATGAACCATATGAACTTGGTTGTGAATTACAGAAAAAACGTTGTGAATGTGCTATTGTAGTAAAAACTGCTGAAAAATTTGGTTTATAATTCATTTATAAAAATGTAATATATTTTAATTAATATACGGTTTACACTTTGAAAAAGAATTTTTCTCTATAGAAGATAAAAAATACATCTTGGAGAAAAATTCTTTTTTTCTTTACAAGAAAATATATTTTTATAAAAATTTTGTTAAAGATTTTGTTAGATAAATTATTTTTATTAATAGGATAATAAATTTATAACGGAAAAACTGCTGATTTAGATTGACAATTTGATATAATTTATTGTATTATAATCCTAGTGAAAAACTTAGACATATATTTGAATGATAATTTATGATTATACGTCTAGTGGTCTAATTAAGTTGTTATAAGCTAGAGTATGTATTTACATATTTTAGTTAAATATTATTCCAGTAAACTGGAAAAATTTTTTTTACTTTTTAGGGGGTATTTTTAAAATGGCAGTTAAAGTTGCTATTAATGGTTTCGGCCGTATTGGTCGTCTCGCTTTCAGACAAATGTTCGATGCAGAAGGTTATGAAGTTGTTGCAATCAACGACTTAACAAGCCCAAAAATGCTTGCTCACCTTCTTAAATACGATTCTACTCAGGGTAGATATGAATATGCTGACAGCGTTGAAGCTGGTGAAAACTCCATTACTGTAAATGGTAAAGAAATCACTATCTATGCTAAACCAAATCCTGAAGAATTACCTTGGGGCGAACTTGATGTAGACGTAGTTTTAGAATGCACAGGTTTCTTTGCTTCCAAAGCTAAAGCAGAAGCTCATATCAAAGCTGGTGCTAAAAAAAGTTGTTATCTCCGCTCCTGCTGGTAACGATCTTCCTACAATCGTTTTCAATGTAAACCATGAAACTTTAAAAGCTAGCGATACAGTTATTTCCGCTGCTTCTTGTACAACTAACTGCTTAGCTCCAATGGCTAACGCTCTTAATAAACTTGCTCCTATCCAGAGCGGTATCATGACTACAGTTCATGCTTACACTGGTGACCAGATGACTCTTGATGGCCCTCAGCGTAAAGGTGACTTACGTCGTTCCCGTGCTGCAGCTGTTAATATCGTTCCTAACTCCACTGGTGCTGCAAAAGCTATCGGTCTTGTTATTCCTGAATTAAACGGTAAATTAATCGGCTCCGCACAGCGCGTTCCTACCCCTACAGGATCTACTACTATTTTAGTAGCAGTTGTAAAAGGCCATGTAACTGTTGATGAAATCAATGCTGCTATGAAAGCTGCTGCAACTGAATCTTTCGGTTACACTGAAGAACAACTCGTATCCAGCGATGTTATCGGTATGAGATTTGGTTCCCTCTTCGATGCAACTCAGACTATGGTTGCTCCTATGGAAGATGGCAACACTCAAGTACAAGTTGTTTCTTGGTATGATAACGAAAACAGCTACACTAGCCAGATGGTTCGTACAATTAAATACTTCGCTGAACTTAAGTAATTTGATTTGTGCAGCCTTTTATGGACCGGTCTTAAAAAGGCCGGTCCTATTTTGAATTTACGGAGGGTTTTATTTAATGAATAAGAAATCTATTAGAGACATTGATGTAAACGGTAAAAAGTCTTTATTCGTGTAGACTTTAACGTACCAATGGACGAAAATCAAAACATCACTAATGACAAACGTATTCGTGCTACATTACCTACTTTAAATTATCTTTTAGAAAACAATGCAGCAATTATTCTTGCTTGCCATGTTGGTCGTCCAAAAGGACAGAGAGTTCCTGAATTATCTGTTAAACCTATCGTTGCTAGACTTTCTGAACTCTTAGGTAAAGAAGTTAAATATGCTGAAGATTGTGTTGGCGAAGCTGCAAGTAAAGCTGCTGCTGATTTAAAACCAGGTGAAGTATTACTTCTTGAAAACCTCCGTTATCACAATGAAGAAACTAAAAATGATCCTGAATTTGCAAAACAACTTGCTTCTTTAGCAGATGTTGCTGTTGATGATGCATTTGGTGTATCTCACAGAGCACATGCTTCTAACGCTGGTATCGCTCAGTATGTAGAAGTTGTTGGCGGTTTCTTAATTGAAAAAGAAATTCAGTTCATTGGTAAAGCATTATCCAATCCAGAACGTCCTTTCGTTGCTATCATTGGTGGTGCAAAAGTTTCTGACAAAATCGGTGTTATTTCCAACTTATTAGAAAAAGCTGATGCAGTTGTAATCGGTGGCGGTATGGCAAATACATTCCTCGCTGCTCAAGGTAAAGGTATTGGTTCTTCTTTATTCGAAGAAGAAAAATTACCACTTGCTAAAGAATTACTTGCAAAAGCTGAAGAAAAAGGCGTAAAAGTATTCCTTCCTGCTGAAGTTGTTGTTGCAGATAAATTTGCAGCAGATGCAAATCATAAAACTGTATCCGTTGATGAAGTTCCAGCTGACTGGATGATTCTTGACAATAAATTCAGCAAAGAATGCCAAGAAGCTTTAGAAAATGCAAAAACAATCGTATGGAATGGACCTATGGGTGTATTCGAATTTGATGCATTCGCTCATGGTACTGAAGATATCGCTCATGCAGTTGCTGAATCCACTGGTATCAGCATTGTTGGTGGCGGTGACTCCATTGCTGCTCTTAAGAAAACTGGTCTTTCCGACAAAATTACTCACATTTCCACTGGTGGCGGTGCTACATTAGAATTCCTCGAAGGTAAACCAATGCCAGGTATTGCAGCTATTGCTGACAAATAATAAAAATAAATTATAAAGAGGTTGATTTGATAATGCGTAAACCTATTATTGCTGGTAACTGGAAAATGAACAATACAGTAGCTGCTGGTACTGCTCTTGTAAAAGAATTAGCTCCACTTGTAAAAGATAACAATGCTGTAGATATCGTTGTATGCCCAACATTTACTGCTCTTGCTGCTGTTTGTGAAGCTGTAAAAGGTACTAACATTCATGTTGGTGCTCAGAACGTTCATTGGGAAAAAAGCGGTGCTTTCACTGGCGAAATTTCCGCTGAAATGCTCACAGAACTTGGCGTTGAATATGTTGTAATCGGTCACTCTGAACGTCGTGAAATGTTTGGTGAAACTGATGAATATGTAAATAAACGTGCAAAAGCTGCATTAGCTGCTGGTATTACTCCTATCATTTGCTGTGGTGAAACTTTAGAAACTCGTGAAGCTGGTACAACTAATGATTTCGTTAGTGGTCAGATCAAAGCTGCACTTGAAGGTTTAACTGCTCAGCAAGTTGCTAGCCTTGTTATTGCTTATGAACCAATCTGGGCTATTGGTACTGGTAAAACTGCTACATTTGAACAGGCTGAAGAAGTTTGCGCTTGCATTCGTGAAACTGTTAAAGCTATGTTTGATGAAGCTACTAGCGATGCTGTTCGTATTCAATATGGCGGAAGTGTAAAACCTGCTACTATTGATGGTTTAATGCAAAAACCAAACGTTGATGGTGCTTTAGTTGGTGGCGCTTCTTTAAAAGCTGCTGATTTCAGTGCTATTGTTAACTTTAAATAATTTTTATTATTGATGAACCGTGTGGCACATGGGGATTGCCTGTAATGTAGGAAGCACACATCATAGTAAATTATAAAATGATTTTAACTGGTGTGTGCTATGCTATTTTAAAATTAATAGATTGAGGTAGTGTAATAATGTCAAAACTTAACGCTCCTATTGCTTTAATTATTATGGATGGTTGGGGAGTTGGCGATGCTCAAAGCACAACTAATGCTGTTAATGTAGGTAAAACACCTGTTATTGATGGTTTAACAGCAAAATATCCTCATGCTCAACTTGCTTGCTCTGGTGAAGCAGTAGGTCTTCCTGATGGACAAATGGGAAATTCCGAAGTTGGTCATACAAATATTGGTGCCGGTCGTATCGTTTATCAAGAATTAACACGTATTACAAAAGCTATACGTGAAGGTGTATTCTTCAAAAATCCTGTATTTTTGGATGTTATCAATGCTGTTAAGAAAAACAATGGTGCGCTTCATTTAATGGGATTATTATCCGATGGTGGAGTTCATAGCCATAATAGTCATCTTTATGCACTCTTACAGCTTGCAAAACAAGAAGGCGTTGAAAACGTTTTCGTTCATGCTTTCCTTGATGGACGTGATGTACCACCATCTAGTGCTGCTGATTATTTAGCCGAGCTTGAAGCTAAATTAAAAGAAATTGGCGTTGGTAAAATAGCTACAATTTCTGGTCGTTATTATGCTATGGACCGTGATAAACGTTGGGATCGTGTTCAGAAGCTTATAATGCTATGCTTTAGGCGAAGGTGTAAAACAAGCTTCTAGCGAACTTGCAATTAAAAAATTCTTATGAAGAAGATACTACTGATGAATTTGTTGTTCCTGTTGTTGTTGGCAACTATGCAGGTATGACAAGCAATGATGGAGCTATTTTCTTTAACTTCCGTCCTGATAGAGCACGTGAACTTACTCATGCTTTTGTGGATACTACTTTTGATGGCTTTGCTCGCAATGAAGATTTGAAAATTACATTTGCAACAATGACTCAATATGAAAAAGGTATGAATGTAGAAATTGCTTATAAACCTGAGTCTTTAACAAATACTTTAGGTGAATATGTAAGCAAACTAGGTTATACTCAACTTCGTATTGCAGAAACTGAAAAATATGCACATGTAACTTTCTTCTTTAATGGCGGTATTGAACAGCCTTATGAAGGTGAAGATCGTATATTAGTACCTTCTCCAAAAGTTGCTACTTACGATTTACAACCTGAAATGAGTGCTATTGAAGTTACTGATAAAGTTGTAGAAGCTATTTTATCTAAAAAATATGATTTCATCATTTTAAACTATGCTAATGGTGATATGGTTGGTCATACAGGTGTTATGGAAGCAGCTGTAAAAGCTGTAGAAACTGTAGATACTTGTGTTGGTCGCTTTGTAGATGCAATAAAACAAGTTGGCGGTACTGTATGTATTACAGCTGACCATGGTAATGCTGAAAAAATGTTAGATGAAGAAACTAAAGAAGCATTTACAGCACATACTACAAATCCTGTACCATTTATCGTAGTTTCTGATAAAGTAAAAGAAGTTAAAGATGGTGCTTTATGTGATATTGCTCCAACTTTATTGAAATTAGCAGGTCTTGAAGTTCCAGCAGAAATGACTGGAAAAGCTTTAATCGATTAATATTATTTTATTGATAGATTAAGTTTTAATATAAGATTATATTATTGAAATAAGAAAAACTATTGTTATTTTAAGTTTTAGTTTCATAAACTTGAATAATGATATCATATAATGATATAATGTATATCGTGTATAAAATGTATATATTAAGGAGAGGAAACAAAGATGATCTATTCACAAGAAGTGTCTAATATGACATGTGTGGCAAAAGGCATTGAAAAACATGGCCCAGCTCCAATTCCTGAAGAAGGCAAATGGGTACAGGCTAAAGAAATTAAAGATATCAGCGGTTTAACTCATGGTGTTGGCTGGTGTGCTCCTCAACAGGGTGCATGTAAACTAACTCTTAATGTTAAAGAAGGCGTTATCCAAGAAGCTTTAGTAGAAACTATTGGTTGCTCTGGTATGACTCATTCCGCAGCTATGGCTTCTGAAATTCTTCCTGGTAAAACTATTCTTGAAGCATTAAACACAGACCTCGTTTGTGATGCTATTAACACTGCTATGAGAGAATTATTCCTCCAGATTGTATACGGTAGAACTCAGACTGCATCTCCGAAGGTGGTCTTCCTATCGGTGCTGGCCTCGAAGACCTTGGTAAAGGTTTAAGAAGCCAAGTTGGTACTATGTATGGTACACTTGAAAAAGGTCCTCGTTATCTTGAACTTGCTGAAGGTTATGTAACAAGAATTGCTCTTGATGCAGAAGATCGTATCATTGGTTATGAATTCGTTCACCTCGGCAAAATGATGGAAATGATCACTAAAAAGGTATTCCTGCACAGGAAGCTTTAGAAAAGCAAAAGGATACTTATTGGACGTTTGCTGACGCTGCAAGATACGTAGATCCTCGTAAAGAATAATACAAGAAAATAGGAAGGAATGAAAATAAATGGCATTGTTTGAAAGTTACGAACGTCGTATTGACAAAATTAACAAAGCTTTAGACAGCTATGGTATCTCTTCTTTAGAAGAAGCTAAAAAAATCTGTGATGATAAAGGCATAGATGTAGCTAAAATCGTTAAAGATACACAGCCAATCTGCTTTGAAAATGCTTGCTGGGCTTACACAGTAGGTGCAGCTATGGCTATTAAAAAAGGTACTACAAAAGCTGTAGAAGCTGCTAAAATTATTGGTGAAGGTTTACAGGCTTTCTGTATTCCAGGTTCTGTTGCTGAAAACAGAAAAGTTGGCTTAGGTCATGGTAATCTTGCATCCATGCTTTTAAGTGAAGATGCAAAATGCTTTGCTTTCCTTGCTGGTCATGAATCTTTTGCTGCTGCAGAAGGTGCTATTAAAATTGCTGAAAAAGCAAACAAAGTAAGAAAAGAACCATTAAAAGTTATTTTAAATGGTCTTGGTAAAGATGCTGCTCAGATCATCTCTCGTATCAACGGCTTCACTTATGTTCAGACTCAGTTTGATTATGCTACAGGTGAAGTTAGTGTAGTTAATACGTACGTCTGAGCATCGATCGATGTACAGCTCGTACGTCTGAGCATCGATCGATGTACAGCTACGTACGTCTGAGCATCGATCGATGTACAGCTACGTACGTCTGAGCATCATCGATGTACAGCTTCGTACTCTGAGCACGGACC
>ENA-OQCN01001015-OQCN01001015.1-human-gut-metagenome-genome-assembly--contig:-NODE-1015-length-14538-cov-2.202415_pt1 | contig 14538 bp, 22 predicted proteins | sample MGYA00242497_ERZ504576 | MGnify/ENA primary metagenome ERZ504576 (study PRJEB26092, sample SAMD00036296) | human gut metagenome | host: Homo sapiens | study: EMG produced TPA metagenomics assembly of...
AAAATGGGATGGTTCCCGAGTGGCCAAAGGGGGCAGACTGTAAATCTGTTGCGTCTCGCTTCGGTGGTTCGAATCCACTCCATCCATTATTATTTTTACAATAATGGTTGTATTTTTCCAGAAATTGTATATAATAATAGAGTAAGAATTAGCGCGGGGTGGAGCAGTCTGGAAGCTCGTCGGGCTCATAACCCGAAGGTCGTAGGTTCAAATCCTGCCCCCGCAATTTTTATGCCTTAGGCATAAGGAAAAAGCCCAGATAGCTCAGTTGGTAGAGCAGAGGACTGAAAATCCTCGTGTCGTTGGTTCGATTCCGACTTTGGGCATTTAAGTAATTTAATAAGGGCGTGTAGCTCAGTCGGTAGAGCACTTGACTTTTAATCAAGTTGTCCGGGGTTCGAATCCCCGCACGCTCATCTTTGAAAAGTGGCGGAAAATCTTAGAAATTTGAGATTTTCCGCTTTTTTCGTTTTATTTATTTTATCATATCACGAAGTTATTATGAATAAGAGGATGGAATGAGATGAGAAGAAGAAAGAAGGACTCTGGTTTAAAAACAGCGCTGTTGCTGATCGTGGCCATTATTTTTATGATCATGGCCATCAGTGTTATAGTGATCGTTTTTGGAAAGATCCATTCAGATTATGAAAAATTGGATATGACCAGGGCAAGTGAAAAACAGACACTGGAAATATCGGCAGCTGAGACAAAAGAAACGGATCAGCTGGGCTGGGAGGAAACAGAGGACGGCTGGAAGTATAAGATCGATGAAAAAGACCTATGCCGTGGATCAGTGGCTGGAAATAAAAGGATTTTTGTATCATTTTGATGACAAGGGGATCATGCAACTGGCCAGTGGAAAGGAGATGGCCAGATCTTTACCTGCCATGATGTAAAAGGATACCTGAAAAATATTGAGCCGGATCCCAACTATGTACCGGAAGATACAGGGGAAGACATGGATAGTTTTATCAGGACCAATGCTTTCTGGTGTTATCTGGACAGTGAGGATACAGGACTTTTTTAAGACCATTCTGTATAAGAAAACGGTAGACAATAAGGTAAAACCACTTGGCAATGAAAAGAACCCGGAGAAAGCCACGAAAAACTCTTTAAGAGCTTATGGAGACTATGTGTATTATCTCCCGAAGGTGGCAGAAAGCAAACGATCTTCTCTTTCAGAAGAGGAGAAGGAACGGTGTGATGTGCTGGTTCGTATGATACCGGGACAGAATACAAAAGAGATCATTGCTGAAAATGTAGACGGATATCTTGTATTGGATGAAACTATTTATTATGCCAGGAGGGGAAGACTCCATACAACCACTTCCGGTACGGAGACAGAACTTTCTGAAGGTGGATATCAGGTAAAAATCGAAGGAGATGCATGTTATCTTGTAAATGCAACTTGGAAAGCCGGTAACATCTGCTGGAAGCGCAGGTATTACCTAGAAGATCGTGTATACAAGGTTGATGAAAATGGTAAGATCAGTTATGTAAAGAAAAATCCGATTGCTGCAGATGGCTATATGTATATTGACTGCCTGTGGGTAGCCGGTTCTTTCAAAGGACATGGTTATGGAGCAGATCTGCTGGATGCCTGTATGGAGGACAGTAAGAGCAAGGGGAAAAAAGGGCTGTGTATATTATCTTCCGGAAAGAAAAAACCATTTTTGTCAGATCCAAAATTCCTGCGGTATAAGGGATTCAAGGTTTGCGATGAAGCGGACAACGGGATTCAGTTATGGTATTTGCCATTTGCAGCAGATGCGCCTTTGCCTGAATTTAAGGAATGTGCCAGACATCCCCATATCGAGGAGAAGGGCTATGTTTTATATTATACCAGCCAGTGTCCGTTTAATGCGAAATATGTTCCGATTGTAGAAGAAGTTGCAAGAGAAAATGGCGTATCATTCCGGGCTATTCATTTACAGAGTAAAGAAGAAGCGCAGAATGCACCTACTCCGGTTACAACTTATGCGTTGTTTTATGATGGGGCATATTTAACCAACGAGCAGATGAATGACAGGAAATTTTGAAATTGTTATCAAGTAAATGAAAAATAGATGGAGGAAAAAAGATTGAAACTCTATTTCGAAAATATGGTAACAACAGTTACTACACTTATGATTGTATCGCTGGTTGGGCTTGTTGGATACTCAATCGGTAACAGAAGCAACATTAATTTCTGGGGCAGAAGGAGCCTGATTGTTTTGGCATATGGTCTTGTTATATGCTGCTTTGCAGCGCAAGAGACGGACTGGATAAAACAATTCAGTATACGATAGATGGAAGCTGTAATCCCGGAATATTTTCACTTGTGAGTGTTCCAAACATCGTCGGATGTGTCGGAGCTGCAATCATAATTATTGCAGCAATAGCAACACCAATTGCAAAGTCACAGCATATGCGTGAGATATGGTTTTATGTGATGTCCGGTGGAGTGATGCTAAAGATTGTAGTTATGGAGATTGCAAGAATTATACAGATGTTTTAGGAGTGTTTTCATGAGAGTACACCACTATAGATAATAGAGACGTTATTATGAACAGATAGTCATTGACGTGATGATCAAATGAGGTCTTCCGTTAATCGGTCAATGGTATATACTCGCATTAACCGAATTGGTAGAAAGGGGACGGAAAATGATAGAAAACAGTTACAAGACACTCTGTGGTGCATTCATTATTTTGTAAATATAATAGATAAACAAAAAATTACATTAGTCTTTTTACCGGGACTTACAGCAGACCATAGACTTTTTGAGAAGCAGATAGAGTATTTTGAGAAAAAACAGAATGTGTTTGTATGGGATGCACCATCACATGCATTATCCAGACCATTTACGAATAATTACGGCCTGTCTGATATGGCAGAATGGCTTTATGAAATTTTAGCAAAAGAAGAAATTTATAATCCAATCATTATCGGTCAGTCTATGGGTGGATATCTGGCCCAAATGTATATGGAATTATATCCGGATAAGATAACGGGGTTTATCTCCATTGATTCTGCACCGCTTCAAAAGTCTTATATGACTGCAATGGAAATATGGCTTCTTGAAAGAGTAGAGCCATTATACAGAATATATCCATGGAAAGCTCTTCTTAGGGCTGGTTCAAGAGGGTGCTCTGAGACGGACTATGGTCAGAATCTTATGCGAAAGATGATGATGGCCTATAACTCAGAGCATAAAGAATATGCAAAGCTCGCTGGCTTCGGGTACAGAATGCTTGCTAAGGCAATTAAAGCAGATTTGCCATATCATATCAGTTGTCCGGCATTACTTATCTGTGGAGAAAAGGATAAAGCGGGATCTGCAAAAAGTTATAATAAGAAATGGCATCAGAGGGAAGGTTTATCGCTTAAATGGATAAAGAATGCCGGTCATAATTCCAATACTGACCAGCCGGATGAAGTAAACAGACTGATAGAAAAATTTATCAGCGAGATAGATAGGAAAGGAGTGCCCGGATGAAATTAAATATACAGTGGAAAAAAGTATTATATGGAATTGCATTGATAGTTATTAGTATAATATTGGCTGCTCTGCATTTTATTGTGGCTGGAAAAGGTATCGGATATTTTACTTCTAGCATTATTGCAGTTATATCGGTATCTACTTGGGATTCAAGCGTGAGTTTTCCAAACTTATCGGATTCTTGGTAGTTGCCTTAGTAGCCGTTGGTCTTGTATTCAATGCGTCCGGCGTAAAAGACGTATTGTTACAGTTATTCAATAAGATTATTGGAGCGTAAAGCCTATGGAAGAATGTAGCGTATTGATTGAAACGACCAAATCAGCAGAGGATAAAACCTCTCGCTGGTTTGATTTACCCATTGATTATGAGCTGTTCCGTGACCTGCTCGGTGTGGAAGCTGACAGCAAAGATTATCAAATCACAGATATGAAACTTCCTTTTGCTGGCGACATTGTAAGGACAACTTCTGTCAGACGATTAAACAAGCTATACTTTGCTTACACGGATTTATCGCCAGAAGTTCAGCAGGCATACAAAGACTTGATTCCGTATTGTGGCGGTGTTGAGGATTTATTGCAGAAGTCGGAAGAATTTCTGTTTTATCCAGAATGCCACAACATCATGGACGTTGCCCGTTACCGCTTGGAGCATAACATTGAATTTTCTGCACTATCCGAAAAGGGAAAGAAATATTTTAATCTGGAAGCCTACGCCCATGAGTTGGAAGAAAAAGGACGTTATGCTGTCAGTGAAAACGGTATGTTCAAACTCTGATAGACGCCGAAAGGAAGTGAACCACTTATGATTGATGATATGCAAGTCTATATAGCCAATCTTGGCAAGTACAATGAGGGAGAACTGGTCGGGGACTGGTTCTCTTTTCCGTTGGACGAAGAAGTGATTGCAGAACGTATCGGCTTAAATGCAGAGTACGAAGAATACGCAATCCATGATACGGACAACTTCCCGATGGAGATTAGCGAATACATTTCCATCGAAGACTGAACCGTATCTATGAGCAGTTGGAAGAATTACCGGATTACCTGCTGGACGACTTGGACAGTTTTGTATCCTGCTATGGAAGTCTGGAAGAATTGGTGGAGCATAAAGACGACATCATTCTGTATTCCGGCTGTGAAACGATGACCGATTTAGCCTACTATCTGATTGATGAAGAACAGATACTCGGAGAAATCCCGTCCTCTTTACAGAACTATATCGACTATGAAGCCTACGGGCGTGACCTCGATATAGAGGGGACATTTATTGCAACAAACGCTGGTATCTGTGAGGTACTGCGTTAAGGCTGGCAGATCAGCACCGCCACTGGTGCTACTGTCAGCTTTTCTCTTGGGGGCAGTCTGGGAAATCCGGCTGTCCCTGTTGTTATGAAAATGAAGAAAGGAGCATTTACAAGTGAAGAAAATCCGAAGTTATACAAGTATCTGGAACGTGGAAAAGGTACTGTATGCCATCAATGATGTCAACCTGCCATTCCCTGTGACCTTTACCCAGATTACATGGTTTGTGCTGACGGAATTTATCATCATTCTGTTTGCAGACGTACCGCCACTTTCCATGATTGAGGGAGCATTTTTAAAATATTTCGGGATTCCCGTTGCCCTTACATGGTTTATGTCACAGAAAACCTTTGACGGGAAAAAGCCATACAGTTACATCAAGACGATGGTGCTGTATGCTCTGCGTCCCAAAGTGACTTATGCCGGAAAAGCCGTGAACCTGCATAAGCAGAAATTTGAGGAAACTATCACGGCAGTAAGGAGTGTGACCTATGTTCCCGATTAAATATATCGACAATAACCTTGTCTGGAATAAGGACAATGAGGTGTTCGCCTACTATGAGCTGATACCGTACAATTATTCATTCTTATCCCCAGAACAGAAATACCTTGTGCATGACAGCTTCCGTCAGCTTATCGCACAGTCCCGTGAGGGAAAGATTCATGCGTTGCAGATTGCAACTGAAAGTTCAATCCGAAGCATACAGGAACAGTCTAAAAAGCTGGTAATGGGAAAATTAAAGGAAATCGCCTATCAGAAAATAGACGACCAGACCGAAGCCCTTGTATCCATGATAGGCGACAATCAAGTAGATTACCGTTTCTTTCTGGGATTCAAGCTCATGGTCACAGAGGACGAAGTCAATCTGAAGAACATCAAAAAATCGGTATTTCTGACATTCCGTGAGTTTTTGAATGAGGTAAGGCACACGCTGATGAATGACTTTGTTTCCATGAGCAATGATGAAATCAACCGTTATGTGAAGATGGAAAAACTGCTGGAAAACAAAATCTCCCGTAGATTCAAAATCCGCCGACTGGAAGCCAAAGATTTTGCCTATTTGATGGAACACCTCTACGGCAGGGACGGGATAGCTTATGAAGATTATGTGTATCCTCTGCCAAAAAGAAAATTAAAAAGAGAAACACTGATTAAGTATTATGACCTTATCCGTCCTACCCGTTGTGTGGTGGAAGAAAGCCAGCGATATTTGCGTCTGGAACATGAGGACAGCGAAAGCTATGTGTCCTACTTTACGGTCAACGCCATTGTCGGAGAGCTGGACTTTCCATCGTCGGAAATCTTTTATTTCCAGCAACAGCAGTTCACATTCCCTGTGGATACGTCTATGAATGTTGAGATTGTCGGGAATAAGAAAGCCTTAACCACTGTCCGTAACAAGAAAAAGGAATTAAAGGACTTGGATAATCACGCCTATCAAGCCGGAAACGAAACAAGTTCAAATGTGGTGGAAGCCTTGGACAGTGTCGATGAACTGGAAACAGATTTAGACCAGAGCAAGGAAAGTATGTACAAGTTAAGTTACGTCATACGGGTGTCTGCACCCGATCTTGACGAACTGAAACGCCGTTGTGATGAAGTCAAGGACTTTTACGATGATTTGAATGTGAAGCTGGTTCGCCCTGCCGGAGATATGATGGGACTGCATGGAGAGTTTCTTCCTGCCAGCAAACGTTATATCAATGATTATATCCAGTATGTGAAATCCGACTTTTTAGCCGGACTTGGTTTTGGTGCTACCCAGATGTTGGGAGAAAATACAGGAATCTATATCGGGTATTCCGTGGATACAGGAAGAAATGTCTACCTGCAACCGTCCCTTGCCAGTCAAGGGGTAAAAGGTACGGTCACAAATGCGTTGGCTTCTGCTTTTGTAGGTTCGCTTGGTGGTGGAAAATCATTCTGTAATAACCTGCTGGTGTATTATTCCGTCCTGTTCGGTGGACAGGCAGTTATCCTAGACCCGAAAAGTGAGCGTGGGAACTGGAAAGAAACACTGCCGGAGATTGCAGAGGAAATCAACATTGTAAACATTACCAGTGATTCCAGCAATCAAGGGCTGTTAGACCCGTATGTGATTATGAAAGATGTCAAGGACGCTGAAAGTCTTGCCATCGACATTCTGACATTCCTTACAGGTATCAGCAGTCGTGATGGCGAAAAGTTTCCTGTCCTTAGAAAAGCTGTCCGCACGGTATCCCAGAATCAGAACCACGGGCTGTTGCAGGTCATTGAGGAACTGCGGAAAGAGGATACCGCCGTATCCCGTAACATTGCAGACCATATCGAAAGTTTTACTGACTATGATTTTGCACAGCTCCTGTTCTCGGACGGTTCGGTGGAAAATGCAATCAGTCTGGATAACCAGCTCAATATCATACAGGTGCAGATTTGGTTCTGCCGGATAAGGATACCACCTTTGAGGAATACACCACCATTGAACTGTTGTCAGTATCCATCTTAATTGTTATCAGTACCTTTGCCCTTGATTTCATTCACAGTGACCGAAGCATTTTTAAAATCGTGGACTTGGACGAAGCATGGGCGTTCTTAAATGTGGCACAGGGCGAAACTCTTTCAAACAAGCTGGTGCGTGCTGGTAGAGCCATGAACGCCGGAGTTTATTTCGTGACACAATCCTCTGGGGACGTATCGAAAGAAAGTCTGAAAAATAACATTGGCTTAAAGTTTGCGTTCCGCTCCACAGATACCAATGAAATCAAGCAGACCTTAGAGTTTTTCGGGCTGGACAGTGAGGACGAAAATAACCAGAAACGGTTGAGGGATTTGGAGAACGGACAATGCTTAATGCAGGATTTATACGGGCGTGTCGGTGTGGTACAGATACACCCTGTCTTTGTAGAACTGCTCCATGCCTTTGATACCAGACCGCCGATAAAAAGTGAGGTGGATTTGGAATGATGAAATCTGTCACAAAAGAAAAGGTATTCCATGTACTGAAACTGGTTCTGCTTGCCGTGACCGTCACGCTGGTACTGTTGTCCCTGCTTGGGACGGTAGCTCATGCGTCTGGACTGGTCGATGATACGGTCAATGCAGACAACCTGTATTCAAAGTATCCGCTTTCCAATTATCAGCTTGATTTCTATGTGGACAATAGCTGGTCTTGGCTTCCGTGGAACTGGCTGGACGGCATTGGAAAATCGGTGCAGTACGGGCTTTACTGTATCACAAACTTTGTCTGGACAATCAGCCTGTATCTTAGCAATGCCACAGGGTATGTGGTGCAACAGGCGTATAAGCTGGACTTTATCAATGACATGGCAGACAGTATCGGAAAAAGTATCCAGACACTTGCCGGAGTGACCGAAAACGGATTTTCCAGCAGTGGATTCTATGTGGGATTCCTGCCCATTATCATTCTGATTGTAGGTGTTTACACCGCCTATACAGGACTTCTCAAACGGGAAACCAGCAAGGCACTTCACGCCGTTATCAACTTTGTGGTGGTGTTCATCGTGTCTGCGTCCTTTATTGCCTACGCTCCCAATTATATCCAGAAAATCAATGATTTCAGTTCGGACATCAGCACCGCTTCTCTGGACTTGGGGACAAAAATCATGCTCCCCGATTCACAAAGCAAAGGCAAGGACAGCGTAGACCTTATCCGTGACAGCCTTTTTGCGATACAGGTAGAAAAACCGTGGCTGTTGTTGCAGTTCGGGAACAGCGATACCGAAGAAATCGGGACTGACCGTGTGGAAGCTCTGGTATCTGCCAGCCCGTCCGATGAAGATGGGGAAACAAGGGAAAATGTTGTGAAAACAGAGATTGAGGATAACGACAATGACAACCTTACCATTCCACAGGTCGTCAACCGTCTTGGTATGGTGTTCTTCCTGCTCATTTTCAATCTCGGTATCACAATCTTTATCTTTCTGCTTACCGGCATGATGTTGTTTTCCCAGATACTATTTATCATATATGCTATGTTTTTACCGATTAGTTTTTTACTGTCCATGATACCGACCTATGAGAACATGGCGAAACAGGCAGTTGTCCGTGTGTTCAACGCCATTATGACAAGAGCCGGAATCACACTGATTGTGACCGTGGCATTTTCGATTTCCAGTATGTTCTACAACATTTCCACGGACTATCCGTTCTTCATGGTGCATTTTTGCAGATAATCTGTTTTGCCGGAATCTATATGAAGCTCGGAGAGCTAATGAGTATGTTCAGCCTGAATGCTAATGACAGCCAGCAGATAGGTCGCCGGATATTCCGTAGACCGATGGTATTCATGCGACATCGGGCAAGACGTATGGAACACAGGATTGCAAGGGCTGTCGGTGCTGGAAGTGTTGCAGGTGCGGTGGCAGGTGCAAGTGTTGCCAGAGCCGGAAAGCCAGCAACGAACCAACCGCCAAAGAAACGGGAAAATACCTCTGCCAGCATGGGAAGCCGTGTCGGTTCTGCTGTCGGTGCTGTGATGGATACGAAAAATAAAGTCCGTGACAGTGCTTCCTCTCTGAAAGAAAATGTGAAAGACCTGCCGACACAGGCTGGTTATGCTGTCCACTCTGTTAAACAGAAAGCAAAGGATAATGTATCTGACTTTAAGCGTGGCGTTGTGGAAGAACGGGAAAACCGACAGGAACAGCGTACACAGAAACGTAACCTGCACAGGGAAAATATCTCACAGAAAAAACAGGAATTACAGAAAGCACAGGAAGCAAAGCAGACGGTTCATGCGAATGGATCAGCGACAGCCGGAGCTACCAGAAGCCATGAGCGCCTGTTGCCACACCTGTTCCAAAACCAGCACAGACCGATACGGTCACAAAGCCGGATATGAAACGTCCTGCTACTTCTCCCGTGATAAAAAATGCAGAAGTCAAAGCTGGAAAAGAAACTGTCCGAACCAATATCAGACAGGAACAACAGGTCAAATCTGTTGCCAGAACAAACCAGCCAAACGTAGCGGAATCCAGAAGTAATCGAAAGAAAACAACCGTACAGAAACAGGTCAACCAAAAACAAAATCGTAAGACTGTTACGAAGCAAACAGAGAAAGGACGGAAGAAATGAGATTAAAGCGTATCCTTATCATAGGTACGATATTTCCTGTCCTTTTTTCCATCGTCCTCTTTTTCGGGATACTGATTTCCGGCGAAGATGACGACAGTTCCAACAGTTATTCGCCTGTCTATTCTGGCATGAACCTGTCAGCCGATGTCCTCAAACATCAGCCGATGGTAGAAAAATATGCCAGAGAAAACGGTATCTCGGAGTATGTGAATGTCCTGCTTGCCATCATACAGGTGGAAAGTGGCGGTACGGCTACCGATGTCATGCAGTCTAGTGAAAGTCTGGGACTACCGCCAAACTCATTAAGTACAGAAGAATCCATTAAGCAGGGGTGTAAATATTTTGCGTCCCTGCTTTCTTCCTGTAAAGCCAAAGGCATGACGGACATTAACGTGGTCATTCAGTCTTATAACTATGGCGGTGGCTATGCAGACTATGTGGCGAAGAATGGGAAAAAGCACAGCTTCAACCTTGCGGAGAATTTCGCAAAGAATAAATCTGGCGGTACAAAAGTGACCTATACGAACCCGATAGCGGTCAGTAAAAATGGTGGCTGGCGTTATAACTACGGAAATATGTTCTATGTGGAGCTGGTCAATCAATATCTGAACATAAAACAGTTCAGCAATGAAACGGTACAGGCGGTTATGAATGAAGCGTTGAAGTATCAAGGCTGGAAATATGTCTATGGTGGCAGTAACCCGAACACCTCTTTTGACTGTTCTGGTCTTACCCAGTGGTGCTACGGAAAAGCCGGAATCAGCCTGCCACGAACCGCACAGGCACAGTATGACGCAACCCAGCATATCCCATTGTCACAGGCACAGGCTGGCGATTTGGTCTTTTTCCATTCCACCTACAATACCAGTGACTATGTTACCCATGTAGGAATCTATGTAGGGAACAATCAGATGTACCATGCCGGAAATCCAATCGGCTATACCGATTTGACCTCTGCCTACTGGCAACAGCACATCATTTGTGCCGGAAGAATCAAACAATAGAAAGGACTTGAAATATGTTTAAGAAGAAAGAAAAAACAGAGAAAGCACCTAAGAATAAGAAAGTGCGTACCATGAAAGTCGGGACACATAAAAAATCTGTCCTGCTGTTGTGGGCGGTGCTTCTGGCAAGCACCAGTTTTGGTGTGTATAAGAACTTTACCGCCATTGACACCCACACGGTACATGAAAAAGAAATCATTCAGTTAAGATTGAACGATACCAACGGTATTGAAAATTTCGTCAAGAACTTTGCGAAAGCCTACTACTCATGGGATACCAGCAAGGAAGCCATTGAAGCAAGAACAACGGAAATCAGTAAATACCTTACCAAAGAATTACAGGATTTGAACGCCGATACCATCAGAACGGACATACCAACCAGTGCGACCGTTACAAATGTGCTGGTCTGGAATGTAAAGCAGTCTGGAACGGACGATTTTACCGTTGCCTACGAAGTAGATCAGCAGGTAAAAGAGGGAGAACAGACACAGGCAGTCACAGAAAACTACACCGTGACCGTTCATGTGGATAAGGACGGTGCAATGGTCATTACCCAGAATCCTACCCTTGCTCCGGCGGTACAGAAATCAAAGTATGAACCGAAAGCACAGGAAGCCGATGTCAGTGTCAGCTCCGATACAGTCAAGGACGCTACCGCTTTCTTGGAAACATTCTTTAAGCTCTATCCGACAGCTACGGAAAAGGAACTTGCCTACTATGTCAAAGACGGTGTGCTTGCTCCTGTATCCGGCGACTATGTATTTTCAGAACTGGTAAACCCTGTCTTTACCAAAGATGGCGATAATCTCAAGGTCAGTGTGTCTGTGAAATATCTGGATAACAAGTCGAAAATGACGCAAATCTCACAGTATGAGCTTGTGTTACATAAGGACGATAACTGGAAGATTGTAGGATAAAAGAAAAAAGGCTTGCACCATATTTTGATATGCTCTGCAAGCTTTGATTTTTTTGTATTGCCGTAAATTTTTTTATTAAGTTAGAGTTTACAAAAGAGGACAAGAAATGCGAGGATTATATTTTCAGTTTAGAGTAAGATTATTACATGGAGGTAAAGCAATGAGTTGGTTAGAAAATTTTAGTAAAGCTATTGAATACATCGAAACACATTTGGATAAAGAAATTTCTTATGAAGATATGGCAAAAATAACTGGTTGTTCAACTTCTATTTTCAAAGAATTTTTTCTTATATTGTCGGTATTTCACTATCTGAATATATCAGACGACGCAGAATGACACAAGCTGGTTTTGATTTACAACGAACTGATATGAGAGTTTTAGATGTAGCTCTTAAATATGGATATTCTTCTCCCACTTCATTTAATAGAGCATTTCAAGCGGTTCACGGAATTACACCTATCTGTGCAAAAGAAATGGGAAGTACATTAAATACATATCCAGCTATAAAATTTTCTATCAATGTTGTTGGAGGGAATGCTATGTCATATCGTATTGAAAAAAAGAAAGCTTTTCGTATTGTAGGGGTTCGTACTAGTTTATCTGAGGATATAGAAAAAAATCAAAAAAATGTTCCTTTGTTTTGGGATAGAGTTTTACAGAACTCTCAATTTAATAACGTAGTTGAACTTAATAACAATGAACCTAACGGTGTATTGGGTATTAGCATATATGAAAACCCAAAAGAAATTTATTATTATATAGCAACAGCTACAGACCAAAAAACGCCTTGTGATATGCATGAATACATATCCTGCTTCTACATGGGCTGTATTTGAAAATAACGGCTATATAAAAGAAGATGTGCAAAGTGTATTCAGACGATTTTATACAGAATGGCTACCATTTTCTGGCTATGATTATGCTGGACTTCCAGATATTGAAGTATATCCTATACAGAATGGGAAATCCTACAAGGACATTCAGAAGTTTGGATTGCAGTAAAACAAAAAAAGGAGTAAAAATTATGAACTATAAAGTAGAAATTAAAGAACTTGAACCAATTAGAGTTGCATTTATGAAATATAACGGAATTGCAACAGAAGCTAATAAAGTTTTTCCTAATGTTTTCAAATCAATTCGTGGAAAGGTAGACGGAGCATCATTATTTAACTATATAAAAATGGACTCACAATCTAAAATCGGAACGATCGAATTATGTGTACCTACACAAGAAAATCCATGTGGAAATGGAATAGAGGTTAAAGAGTTACCTCGAATTAAAGCAGTATGTGTAACTCACATAGGTTCATACGATAGTCTAAAAATGGCATACGACGCTATTGATAAGTACGCAATGGAAAATCACATTAACTTAATGCCACCATTTCGTGAAGTGTTTATTAAAGGTCCGGGCATGATATTGAAAGGAAATCCTAATAAATACATTACAGAGATACAATTCCCAATCAAGGAGGCATAATTATGTATGCTATAAAAGTCCATAATCTAAGTAAAACTTATAAAAATGGCATACAAGCACTATCTGGATTGAATATTCAAGTAAGTCTGGTGAAATTTATTCGTTACTGGGAGAAAATGGAGCTGGAAAATCTACATTGATTAAGATATTGACTACATTCTTAAAACCAACTTCGGGGAATATCACTATGCTAGGTAAAGATATTCAGCAAAATTCTATATATATTCGTTCTAATATTGCTTGTGTATCACAACAGACATCTATTGACACAAATTTATCATTAGAAGAAATATGATGTTTCAAGCAGAATTGTATAAAATCCCTAAAGCTGAAGCAAAGAAAAGAATGGCAAAGCTAATAAAAGATTTTGAATTAACATCATACTTAAAATATCCTATATCCTTATATTCGGGTGGGATAAAAAGAAGATTGGATATTGCTATGAATATGATAACAAATCCTAAGATTTTATTTTTAGATGAGCCTACTGTAGGAATGGATATACAATCAAGAAAAATGATGTGGGATATGGTAAGAAAAATCAGAAATGAATTTGGAACAACTATCTTTTTAACTACACATTATTTAGAAGAAGCCGATAATCTTAGTGATACTGTTTGCATTATGAAAGAGGGAAAAGAAATTATACAAGGTAGTCCCTCCCAATTAAAACATTACTTACGACAAAACAATATAGAAATAAAGTTAGTATCTGATTTAGATGTAAAGGCAGTATTAGAATTTTCACAAAAATGCCAATATGTAGATAATATAGAAATAGAAAAAAACTATGCTTACTGTCACAGCTAAAGAAGCAGAAGAAACTTTCAACAAATTAACAATATACTTAATAGACAATAATATCCCGTTTTATGGGATTGCTATTGTAGAACCAACACTAGAAAATGTCTTCTTAAGATTGACAAAAAAAGGAGCAATCTTTATGAGCGTATTAACTATATTAAAAAAGAATATTAAGTGGAGATTTTCTCATGCTTTCACTATTGTTATTACAATATTACAACCTATATTATGGCTAGTTCTTTATGGTACTGTGGCTCAAGAAAGTATGCAACTATCTGGAATAAATAACTATACAGCTTTATTTTTTCTGGACTTATTATTCTTGTGAGTTTCTCAACTTGTGGAAGTAGTGGAATTATGAATTACATGATGAAATCTAATGGTAGTTTCTATAGAATTTTGATTGCTCCCATAAAAAGAAGTTCGATTATATTGGGACAAGCATTTGAAGCGATATTATGTTCGTTCTTAGAATC
>ENA-OQCN01001016-OQCN01001016.1-human-gut-metagenome-genome-assembly--contig:-NODE-1016-length-14531-cov-3.536240_pt1 | contig 14531 bp, 14 predicted proteins | sample MGYA00242497_ERZ504576 | MGnify/ENA primary metagenome ERZ504576 (study PRJEB26092, sample SAMD00036296) | human gut metagenome | host: Homo sapiens | study: EMG produced TPA metagenomics assembly of...
GAGTAATAAATAAAAAATCATTCTAAAATGAGATTTTTGATTATAGCAATCCTCGTAAATAATGCATTTAAGACAGTTCAGCAGCGTGCGAAAGACAAGGAAGATATCTGCAGGCGTGCTGACGCACGGCAAAGATATCTGACGCAGGATTCACACTCTGATGGGCTGGATTAAGATGCATTATTTTAGAGGATTGCTATAACTGCGGAGTAGGTATTAATTTATAGGAAAACGAAAGTTGCCAAATGGTAATAAAGAGGAGAAAACATCAATGGAAACAACAGAAAAAAATATGGAACATGGGGAACACTTCAACGAAAGTATTGTCAATGAAGTGATTCTGGAAGATATGAAAAAGAACAGGATCGATCATATGAAATATCTTCCGGGAATGGAAGTACTGGAAGAATCAGACGTGATGGATCAGGTTGTTTCTGCCATGAATGCTTACGATTATGATAAATATACAGAAGCAGATGTACGCAGGCACTTGCTCATGATAACCGTACACCAGAGGATTTTCAGGCACTGCTGTCTCCGGCTGCATTGCCTCTTCTGGAGGAAATCGCACAGGCTGCGCAGAAAGAAACCAGGAAACATTTTGGGAACAGTGTGTATATGTTTACCCCTATTTATATTGCAAATTACTGTGAGAATTACTGTATTTACTGCGGATTTAACTGCCATAATAAGATCCGCAGAGCAAAGCTGAATGCAGAAGAGATTGATAAGGAAATGGCTGCTATCGCAAAGACAGGACTGCAGGAAATCCTGATTCTTACAGGAGAGAGCAGAGCAAAATCTGATGTAAAATATATCGGAGAAGCATGTAAGATTGCCCGGAAATATTTCAAAGTAATCGGACTTGAAGTTTATCCTATGAATTCAGATGAGTATGCATATCTCCATGAATGCGGAGCTGATTATGTAACGGTATTCCAGGAGACTTATAATTCAGATAAGTATGAAACTCTGCATCTTGCAGGGCACAAGCGTATATTTCCTTATCGTCTGAACGCACAGGAACGTGCTTTAAAGGGTGGTATGCGAGGAGTAGGATTTGCTGCACTTCTGGGACTGGATGATTTCCGTAAGGATGCTTTTGCCACCGGATATCATGCATATCTTTTGCAGAGAAAATATCCTCATGCAGAGATTGCATTTTCCTGTCCGAGACTTCGGCCGATCATCAACAATGACCGTATTAATCCTATGGATGTACATGAACCACAGCTGCTTCAGGTGGTCTGCGCCTATCGTCTGTTCATGCCATTTGCAAGCATTACGGTATCTACCAGAGAGTGTGAGCGTGTACGTGATAACCTGGTTGGAATTGCTGCGACAAAGATTTCAGCAGGAGTCAGCACAGGAATCGGAAGTCATGTGGAGGATATCGAAGATAAAGGAGATGACCAGTTTGAGATTTCAGACGGAAGGTCTGTAGATGAAGTCTATAAGGCACTTTTGGATCATGATCTTCAGCCGGTTATGAATGATTATGTGTACCTCTAAAATGCAGAAAAATCCTTATGAAAATGTAATTGCAGTGACCAACCGCTCCCTGTGTCAGCGTCCCTTTACAGAACAGATCGAGCGTGTATGCAGCCTTCATCCGAAGGGCGGTTATTCTGAGGGAAAAGGATCTGCCGGAGGAAGAATATTTTCGTCTGGCAGAGCAGATACTGGAAATCTGTAAGAGATATCAGGTTCCCTGTATATTACATACCTATGTAAACGCAGCAGAAAAACTGCACCATCCATATATTCATCTGCCAATATTTCTGTTGGAAAAATATGAGGGAAAGCTTGGAGGTTTCCAGCAGATCGGAAGTTCGGTCCACTCCGTAGAAGATGCATTGAAAGCAGAAGTCTGGGGGCTGATTATCTTACAGCAGGACATATTTATACAACTGATTGTAAGAAAGGACTTCCTCCCAGAGGACTGGAATTCCTGGAGAATGTCTGTAAAGCAGTAAAGATCCCTGTATATGCCATAGGAGGGATACATTCGGGAACAGGGCAGTTAAATGAGATTATGGAACATGGTTCAGCCGGTGGATGTATTATGTCAGATATGATGAAAATATAGTAAATAAAAAGCCTATTTCAACAATCAAATATGTTGAAATACGGCTTTTATAAAAGCATCATTCATCAAAAATAGTAACAATTTCACCATCCAGAATACGGTTTGTATTCTTTACGGCACAGAAGTTTCCGCACATACTGCAGGTGTCTTCTTTCTCAGGTTTGGCCTCTGCGCGGTAGCGTCTTGCTTTCTCAGGATCCATGCTGAGTTTGAACATTTCTTCCCAGTCAAGACGTTTTCTCGCTTCGCTCATCTTATAATCCCATTCTGCGGCACCGGGAACTCCTTTGGCAATATCAGCAGCATGAGCAGCAATTTTGGCAGCGATAATTCCCTCTTTTACATCAGCTGCATTTGGCAGACGAAGATGTTCTGCAGGTGTTACATAGCAGAGGAAAGCAGCACCTGAATAAGCAGCGATCGCACCGCCGATTGCGGAAGTAATGTGGTCATATCCGGGAGCAACATCTGTTACAAGCGGTCCAAGTACATAGAAAGGAGCGCCATGGCAAAGAGTTTTCTGGATTTCCATATTAGCTGCGATCTGGTTCAGCGGCATGTGGCCAGGTCCCTCGATCATAACCTGAACATCCTTTTTCCATGCACGTTTGGTAAGCTCACCGAGAGTGATCAGCTCTTCAATCTGTGCAGTATCAGTTGCATCTGCAATACATCCGGGACGACATGCATCTCCCAGACTTAAAGTGATATCATACTCTCTGCAGATATCAAGAATTTCATCAAAATGTTCATAGAACGGGTTCTCTTTTCCTGTCATTTCCATCCATGCGAACATAATAGAACCACCTCTGGAAACAATGTTCATGAGACGTTTATTCTGTTTGAAACGTGCTGCGGTTGCACGATTCATACCGCAGTGGATAGTCATAAAATCCACGCCGTCTTCTGCATGCATACGTACGATATCAATCCACTCTTCAGAAGTAATCTTGCCAAGTGCTTTGTGATAATATACTACTGCGTCGTAGATCGGAACAGTACCGATCATTGCCGGACATTCGGATGTAAGTTTGCGGCGGAAGCTTCTGGTATCTCCGTAGGAGCTGAGATCCATGATGGCTTCTGCACCCATTTCTACTGCTGAATGTACCTTTTCATATTCCATATCAACGTCTTTCCAGTCTCTGGAAACACCTAAATTTACATTGATCTTGGTGGTCAGCTTTGCACCGACACCGCTCGGACTGATGCTCTTGTGATTTTTGTTGCAGGGAATAATTACCTGTCCTTTTGCAATCAGTTCTCTTAATTCTTCCACGTCAAAGTGTTCTTTTTCTGCTACGATTTCCATCTGTGGTGTGATGATTCCCTGACGTGCCGCGTCCATCTGCGTTGTATACTGTGTCATTTTTTCCTCCTTGCCCTGCACTGTGGGCTCTTAATTGCTGCACATAGTAATAGATAAACAGCAATATTAAATGAACTGCGCCTCCTGCATACAGCAGGGACTTGCACCTGCGCATATTCGTAAGTTTTTAAGTAAACTACTGGTGTGACAGAGAGTGGTGCCCCCGGTCTGTCGTGGCAATATTTTATTGCCTTTCAGGCGTATGAAATCATTTGCCTGACTATTTGTCCGCAATTAAAACAGGGGGGAGATAATATGATATGTCCGTTCAGAGTAAAAGGAAAACTGCAATATGCCAACAAGCATATTGCAGTGTGGAAGAACTATAACTTTCCCTACGTTGGCATTATCCAAATCAGGTAATGGGTTAAAGCGATACAGCTTACTCTCAGCCTGTTTACACAAGCACCCCTTGTCTCAATTACATACATTGTAACATTCTGATGTGAGAAAGTCAATATATACAAATAAGTTTTTGTTTTAGTTTAATGATAACGTTACTGTTCACTCCGTTCACAGTAACGTAGCCAAAATTCATTCCAGATTACCTGCGGCAATGGAATTTTGCTTGTATGTCTCGGGATTTTGGCATATTCATGCCAAAACACCTCGCGGAATAGTGGTGTGTGAACAGTAACATGATCACAACCAGAATCAGTTTTTTTATTTTATAGGGCTGTCTTCTGAAGGATTAAAATGTTCCTGAATAACATTATTATCAGGGTTTACAATAATAATTTCAATCCCTTTTCCAGCTGCTTTGGTAGCTAGTTCTAAAGGCGCTTTATTATCTGTAATAAGGATGTTTAAATCTGATAATTTCAGAGAATTACACAACGAGTTTACATTCCACTTGGAATAATCCAAAAGAAGAATTCGTTTCTGAGCAATAGACGCCAGAGCACGTTTGGTGGAAGTAAGTGCCTGTGAATGCTCGAACGCACCGCCGGGGACACGGAAAGAACGGCAGGACATAAAGGCAATATCTGCTCGGTATTGAGAGAGCCATTCAGGGTCAGAAATCAATATAGAACGATTAGTGTGGTGCATCACTCCGCTTGGAATCAGAACCTGTATATTTGTATTATCTGATAATGCCAGCGCGCCTACAAGGCTGGGAGTTATCACTGATAATGGCATGGTCATAGGGAGCATTGTGATAAGTTGCTGGATTGTAGTTCCGGAATCCATACAAATACTCTGGGATGGATGGATATACTGTAAAGCAATAGTTGCGATTGCTCGCTTTTCGCGTTCGTGCTCTCCGCTTTCTACATAATAATCAGTATCTTTTGCGGGTTGAAGCAAAATGGCATATCCCCGTTCTCTCTTTACAAAGTTCATATTCTGAAGTTCATCAAGATTGCGGCGAACGGTCATTTCTGTACAGTTTAGTTGTTGTGCAAGATCTTTTATAGTAATAATATTTTGATTTTGCATAATTTCGATAATTCGAGCGTGCCGTTCTTTTTTCATTAATAAGTACCTACTTTCTAAAAGTCATACAGGTGTGTTTACTATAGTAATAATATAACAGAAAGAAGTGCATATTTCAATGCTGAAATGTGTTTTTTGGATAAAAATGTTCGAAACAAAACGAAATAATGTTTAAAAAAGATAAAAACGATATTGACAATATATAAAATGTGCTATATAATCGCATTAAAGAACAGGAAAAACATAAAAAATAAACAAATAACACAGACATTCGAACAAAATAGAACATAAAACGATAATAGTGGGAAAGGATGAGGATATGAGTTCATTCTACATTCTGGGAATTGACCAGAGCACGCAGGGAACAAAAGTCGTTCTTTTTGACAAAGATGGAAAGATTATTGCCAGGGCAGATGCGGCACATAAGCAGATCGTAAATGATCAGAACTGGGTATCGCATGATCTGGAAGAGATTTACGCAAATGTGATCAAAGCTGCCAGACAGGTGGTAGAGAAAGCTGGCATAGATAAAAAACAGATTGTTTGTATCGGAATTGACAACCAGAGAGAAACAACAGCAGCATGGAACCGAAAAACAGGAGAACCTGTTGCAGACGCGATCGTATGGCAGTGCAGCAGAGCAAAAGATATCTGCAGACGGATTGGCGAAGATGGTGTTTCCGGTGAGAAGGTCTACAGACGAACTGGCCTGAAACTTTCTCCATATTATCCGGCAGGCAAGATGGCATGGTTCCTTGAGAACATTTCCGGAGCAAAAGAACTTGCAGAGAACGGAGAACTTGCTCTTGGAACAATGGACAGCTGGCTGGTATATAAACTGACAGGAGGAAAGGAATTCAAGACAGATTACTCCAATGCCAGCAGAACACAGCTTCTGAACATCAAAGATCTGATATGGGACAATGAAATGTGTGAACTGTTTGGAATTCCGATGAATGCACTTCCTCAGATCTGTGATTCAGATTCCACATTTGGATATACGGACCTGGAAGGATACCTGAATAAAGAAATTCCAATCTGCGGAATCCTCGGAGATTCCCACGGAGCCCTTTACGGACATAACTGCAGACAGGCAGGCGGGATCAAAACTACTTACGGAACAGGTTCTTCCGTAATGATGAATACAGGCGAAACACCATTCTTCAGTGAACATGGTTTATCCACCTCCCTTGCATGGAGGATTAAAGGAAAAGCTTCTTATGTATTAGAAGGAAATATCAATTATACAGGAGCCGTTATTTCCTGGTTGAAGGATAACCTTCACATGATCTCCTCCCCGGGAGAAACAGAAGAACTGGCAAGAAAAGCAGATCCAAATGATCATACATATATCGTACCTGCTTTCTCAGGACTGGGAGCTCCATGGTGGAGAGATGATATTTACGCAAGTATTTCAGGAATGAGCAGAACAACCGGAAGAGAAGAAATCGTAAAAGCCGGATGTGAATGCATCGCTTATCAGATTAATGATGTAATTGATGCAATGAGAAAGGATTCAAAGATCGATATTTCACAGATGTGTGTGGATGGAGGTCCTACCAGAAATAAATATCTGATGCAGTTCCAGAGTGATATCTCACAGACAGAGGTCAAGATTCCGGATGCAGAAGAACTTTCAGTGATCGGAGCCGGATATCTGGCTGGAGAATCAGCCGGATATTATGATCCGGATGATATTTATAAGGCAATCACCTATAACTTCTTTGAAACAAAAATGCAGGAGCAGGAAAGAAGTGAAAAGGTTCATGGATGGAATGAAGCAGTAGAGATGCTTCTGAAAAAGTAAACAGGAGGTATGAAAAAATGGATGCAGAGAAAAAGAAGAAGTTGATGATACAGGCTTCTGAAATTAGAGAAAAAACAGTAGAACTGATCTATCACGGCGGCGGCGGACACATCGGAGGAGACTTATCAGAGACAGACGTGATGGTTGTTCTCTTTGACAAGATGAAACATGATCCGAAGAACCGAAATGGGAAGGCAGAGATTACTTTATCCTGAGCAAAGGACATTCAGCAGAAACCTATTATTCTCTCCTGAACAGATATGGATATATCGGACAGAAAGAAATGGATGAATTTGGAAGCTTCGGCGCACTTCTCGGAGGACATCCAAACAAGAAAGTAAACGGAGTAGAAGCAAATACAGGATCTCTTGGACATGGACTTGGATTTGCAACAGGTATCGCCATTGCACTGAAGAAGAACGAAAAAGACAATCACGTTTATGTTATTACCGGTGACGGTGAACTTGCAGAAGGAAGCAACTGGGAAGCATTAATGTCAGCAGCAAAGTATAAACTGGATAATCTTACATGGATCGTAGACAGAAATCATTTACAGATCAGTGGAAATACAGAAGACGTAATGCCAATCGAGAACTTGAAAGAGAAGGCAGAATCCTTCGGATTCAAAACAATCGACATTAACGGACATGATTATGATGAAATCTCAGATGCTCTGGATGCCAGAGAAGAAGGAAAACCGGTATGCATCATTGCAAACACGATCAAAGGAAAAGGACTTGCATGTGCAGAAAACCAGGCAGGATGGCATCATAAGACTCCAAGTCTTGAACAGGTGGAACAGTTAAAAGAAGATATGGCTGAATACAGAAAGGAACTGGCATGATGGGAAAAGAAGCTTTGAGCAGTGCTTTTTCTGAGATGATCCTGGAAGAAGCTAAGAAAGATAAAAATATTATGGTAGTATGTACGGACTCAAGAGGCTCAGCAAAACTTGGAGCTTACCCGGATGAACTCCCGGAGCAGTTCGTAGAGATGGGAATCGCAGAACAGAACAGCGTTACAGTTTCCGCAGGTATGGCTTATATGGGAAAGAAAGTATTTACCATCGGCCCGGCAAGCTTTTACAGCATGCGTTCTGCAGAACAGGTAAAAGTAGATGTTGCTTATTCTCATAATAATGTAACAGTAATCGGAATCAGCGGAGGAATCAGCTATGGTGCTCTTGGTGCAACACACCATTCACTTCAGGATATTTCCCTGATGCGTGCGATTCCGGGACTGACAGTAATGCTCCCGTCTGATGCCGTACAGATGAGAAAGATCACAAAAGAACTTCTGGAATCTCCGAGACCAACTTATATCAGAATTGCAAGAAGCGGAGTTCCGGTAATTTATGATGAAAATACAGAATTCAAGATTGGAAAAGCAAAACGCCTGACAGACGGTAAAGATGCAGCGATCATTGTATGCGGACAGCTTGTTGCAACAGCACTTCAGGCAGCAGAGGAACTGAAAGAAGAAGGAATCAACGTTTCGGTAGTAGATATGTTTACCATCAAACCGCTGGATACAGAGATGATCGAAACAGTAGCAAAAGAATGCGGATGTATCCTTACACTGGAAGAACACAGTATCTACGGCGGACTTGGCGGTACAGTTGCAGAAGTTGCAGCACAGACAGAAATGGTACCGTTAGATATTTGTGGAATCCCTGATGAGGATGTACCGAATGGCACAGATCAGGAAGTCTTCAAGTACTATAAGATGGATGTACAGGGAATCAAAGACAGAGTAAAAATTCTGATCAGCAAAAAAAGTAAGTAATAATAAATAATAACATCATATAAAAACAATGTAATGTAGGAGGAAGAAAACAATGGAAGGAACAATGAAAGTCTGCGTACTGACAGGACAGAGACAGCTTGAGTGGACAGAGAGAGAAATCCCGCAGCCGGCAGCAGGAGAACTTCAGATTAAACTGGAGTATGTAGGAATCTGTGGATCTGATCTTCATTTCTTTGATCAGGGAAGACTGGCAAACTGGGAACTGGACGGACCTCTTGCTCTGGGACATGAGCCGGGCGGAGTTGTTACAGCAATCGGTGAAGGCGTAACAGGATTCGAAGTCGGTGACAAAGTTGCTATTGAACCTGCAGTACCATGTGGCAAATGTGAAGCCTGCAGAACGGGTCATTACAACCTTTGCCCGGATGTAAAGATGCTGGCAATTCCTCACGAAAGAGACGGTGTTTTCTCTGAGTACTGTACACATGACGCAACAATGTGCTACAAACTTCCGGAGAACATGGACACTATGGAAGGCGGACTTCTGGAGCCATTAACAGTAGGTATGCATGGAACAGAACTTTCCGATGCCAAACTTGGTGAGACTGCAATTGTTCTTGGATGTGGATGTATCGGTCTGTGTACCATCATGAGCCTGAAAGCCAGAGGCGTAACAGAAATCTATGCAGCAGACGTACTGGACAAACGTCTGGAAAAAGCACTGGAAGTAGGTGCAACAAGAGTATTTAACAGCACAAGAGAAAGCATTGAAGAATTTGCAAAAACACTTCCGGGCGGTGGAGCTGATCAGGTTTATGAATGCGCTGGAAATAGAATCACGACATTACAGACCTGCAGATTGATCAAACGTGCAGGAAAAGTTACTCTGACAGGTGTTTCTCCGGAACCTGTACTTGAACTGGATATCGCTACATTAAATGCAATGGAAGGAACAATCTATTCCGTATACAGATACAGAAACCTGTATCCAAAGGCAATTAAAGCAGTATCCGGAGGACTGATCCCGTTAAAGAAAATCGTTTCTCATGTATTTGATTTCAAAGATTGTATCCATGCGATTGAATACAGCAATGATCATAAAGATGAAGTAATCAAGGGCGTAATTAAATTTTAAGGTTACTGATCAGAAAATTAAATAAAGGAAAAATAAAAAACACTATTTTAAATCCAAGGAGGAAACGAAAATGAAAAAAAGACTTATGGCAATCACATTTGCAGCATTAATGGCAACATCCATGATGGGATCTACAGTATTTGCAGCAACAGACGGTGGAAGCGTAGCTGGAAAAACATCTCTGGCAGATGCAGACTTTGATACAGACTATCAGCCACAGAAAGACGAATATAAGATCTACTGCACATACAAAAACATCCACAGCTGGTATGATGCAATCAAAACTGGTGTAGATGCAGCCGTAGCAGATCTCAAAGATAAAGGTGTTACAATTGACTATGAATGGTATGGACCAGCACAGCCGGATGCAGTTGACCAGGTAAACTCAATTGAAACAGCAGTAGGACAGGGATATGACCTGATCGCTGTAGACGTTAATCAGGCAGATACTACTGCAAAAGCAATTGATACAGCAGTAGATGCAGGCGTTAAAGTTGCAACATTCGGAACTGTTGACGTACCGAACTGCAAGAGAAGCTTCTTTGTAGGAAATGATGATCCATACGGAGATGGAGAAGCACTTGCAAAAGCTGTATGTGAGAAGATGGGCGGAAAAGGCCAGATCGCACTCCTCGGCGGTACAATGGGTGCAGAATCTCATGAGCAGAGACTTCAGGCATTCAAAGATGTTATTGCTACATATCCGGACATCGAAGTAGTAGACGAGCAGAGAGATGATGACTCTGTAGAAAAAGCGATCAGCTTAACAGAATCCTGGTTACAGGCATATCCAGATCTGGGCGGTATCCTTTGCAATAACATGTCCAACCCTGTTGGTGCATGCCAGGCCGTAACAGATGCTGATAAAGCAGGCGACATCATCATTGGTGGTATGGATCATGACCTTCGTTCTCTGAACTATCTGAAAGATGGTACATTATATGTAGCTCAGGTTCAGAACTGCTATGATATGGGATACAAATTAATCTGGAATGCTGTTAAGACTATCGATGGCGAAACAGTAGACGAAGTTACAGACGTTGGATCAACATCCGTATACGCTGACGATGCAGACAACTATATTACCATGCTTTATGGAGAGGATGCAGATACAGATGCAGAATAAGAATGATAACCTTATCATCGAAATGAAGGATATCAGCAAGTTTTTCCCGGGCACCAGAGCTCTGGACCACGTAAGCCTGAAACTGAGAAAAGGTGAGATTCATGCACTGGTAGGAGAGAACGGAGCCGGAAAAAGTACTCTTATGAATATCCTGACCGGACAGCTTACAAAAGATGGCGGGGAAGTCTTCATGGAAGGAGAGCCGTTAAGGCTCTCTTCTCCACAGGACGCTTTAAAAAAGAATATCGTATTAGTGCCGCAGGAACTGAACCTGATTCCTGAAGCCAGTGTAACTGAGAATATTTTTCTGGGAAATGAATTCTGCGCCAAAGGTATGATCGACTGGAAAAAATCTCACGAAAAAGCAAAAGAACTTCTGAAAGTATTAAACGTAGATATCGATGTGACACAGCCGGTTAAGAAATTATCCGCAGCTTATCAGCAGATGGTATCCATCGCACATGCACTTACCTATACACCAAAGGTTCTGATCCTGGATGAGCCGACAGCCGTACTGACAAACATAGAGGCGCAGAATCTGTTTAATTCCATGCATCGTTTAAAAGAACAGGGAACTGCCATGGTATTTATCACCCATCATCTTGATGAAGTTATGGAAGAAACAGACAGAATTACCATTATGAAGGATGGTCAGCTGGTAGAAGAAGTTCCAACCTCAGAGATCACAAAAGAAGAAATGATCACAAAAATGGCCGGCAAGAAGGTCAATGTGGCAAAACATGTCAAACGTACCTATCAAATGAGAAGTTCTTTGAGGCCAAAAATCTTACAAGAACAGGTGAATTTGAGAACGTAAGCTTTGATGTGAAGAAAGGTGAGATCCTCTGTGTAGCCGGACTTGTAGGTGCAGGACGTACAGAAATCTTCAAATGCGTATTTGGAATCACAGAGAAAGAACCGGGCGGACAGACTTTATCGAAGGAAAAGAAGTGAATATCAAATCCCCGATCGAAGCAATCAAATACGGAATGGGATATGTTTCAGAAGAAAGACGTCATGATGGAATTACTCCTGGAATGTCAGTAAAAGAAAATATGATCCTTCCATCCTACGGTCAGATGACAAAGAATGGTCTGATCGATTATAAAAAAGTTACGGAAATCGTTGACCAGTATATTGATTCCATGTCTATTAAGACAGCATCAAGAGAAACACTGATCAAAAACCTTTCCGGTGGTAACCAGCAGAAAGTTATCGTAGCCAGATGGATGGCAAAGAATGTAAAAATGCTGATTCTGGATGAGCCGACACGAGGCATTGAACGTAAATGCAAAGGGTGAGATCTATGACTTATCCGTACACTTGCAGACAACGGCGTAGCAGTAGTTGTAATCTCTTCAGAAATGGAAGAGGTTCTGGCACTTGCAGACCGTATCATGGTCATTCATGCAGGAAGAGTCAGCGGATTCATTGACCAGGTGGAAACAACCTCACAGGAAGATGTCCTGAAGGTGGCATTTCAATAACAGGGGGATCTCTTATCATGAACAGTTTAAAGAAATTTATAAAATCCACAGCAGGAATGGTATTTATCGTAACCGTTCTTGTTGGAATTGCAGTACATATAGCAACAGGAAACTTCTTTACATCTTATAACATCAGTACACTTTCAAGAGCTGCTTCCTTTGCCATTATCGTTGGCTTCGGACAGACGATCGTACTTCTCACAGGCGGAATCGACCTTTCTGTAGCAACCGTTGGTCAGGTCTGTGGTATGGCAAGTGCAATTTTTATGGTAAATTATGGAATGAATCCATATCTTGCAATTATCATTGCCAGCCTGATGGGTATCGTCCTTGGTGCGGTAAACGGTTTTTTTATTGCTTATTTTAAAATGACACCATTTATCGTAACTTTGGCAACTATGCAGATTTATAAAGGTATTGTATACGTTATCACGAAAGGTATGCCAATCACAGGTATGCCGGAAAATGCACAGAACCTCGCGAACGGAATTATCGGTGGAGTACTTCCTAAGATTGTTGTTATGATGATTCTGATTTGTGTGATCCTTACAGTCATGCTTAACAGAACAAAGTTTGGACGTCATATCTACGCACTTGGCGGTAACCGTAAATGTGCAAAGATTGTAGGTATCCCTACAGAAAAAATAGAAATGTTAGTATACTGCCTGAGTGGTCTTCTCGCTGCATTTGCAGGTGTTATGATGGCATGTAAACTTGCATCTTTCCAGGCAAGTATCGGTGAAAGCTGGCAGATGGATTCCATCACAGCAGCAGTACTTGGTGGTACTTCCATGGCAGGTGGAATCGGAACAGTTGTTGGAACTATCTTTGGTGGTCTCTTAAGCAGTGTTATCAGTACATGTATCACATTGCTGAGAATCTCTTCCTACTGGCAGACAATCGTTACAGGTGCAGTTGTACTGATCGCTGTACTCATTGACGCAGTAAAAGATAATCCTGCAATTCAGGAAAAAATTCAGAGAAAACGCAGAAGCAAAGGAAAAAATTAAGATGCGTAGTTACGCAGTGAAATCTAAATTACAGAGAAGAAAAAGGCAGTCGGTTTAAATTTCCGACTGCCTTTTGTGTTAACGCCCTGTGAGGGACATTGTATAGGCATTTGATGCAGAGGTCCAGGTTTTTCCATTGACTTTTTTGTTTGCGATAACTTTGATTCCGTACTTGATGTTTTTGGTCATGTTGGTAAGGGTAAATGAGGTAGCTGTTGTTGCTCTTACTTTTCTTGTAGGAACTGGAGTTTGGATATTTCACGTAAACGGAGTAGTTGTTTGCACCTGCGACTTTGTTCCATTTTACGCTCATAGTACTGCTGGTATTTCCGGCTTTTTTTAGAACGATTCCCATGGAAATATATCGGGTAGTCGGGGTTGTGGTTACGTAGCGTTTGTTATTCAGGAGAAGATAAGGATAAATCTTTACCTGATAAAAGGTGTTTTTGTTTAACGGTAGGGTAAAGGATGGTCTGGTATAGTATTTGGTGATAAGTTTGTGGGCGGCAGAACTCTGATATATAACTTTATAACCTGAGATAGAGTTTGCCGGGTTTACAGTGTTCATGTTAAAGGTATAACCGCCTGTGGATGCGTAAGAAGTTTTGACAGTTACGCTGGAGTAAAGGGTTGTGCATCCGGCGATGCGTGATGAAATCGATGTTCCGGATGAAGTTAAAGCTGTAATCCTTACTTTGTAGGCTGAGCCTGCTTTTAATTTGTTGATCCTTGCTTTGTTGCGGCTATTGTCAAAGTAACCAAGCAGTTTGTAGGAACCGGAACTGAAAGGCTGATGCTGATTGCGTATTTTGCAGCGTTTGTAACCGGAGTCCACTGGACAGTCACAGAACTTTCGGAAGCGGCAATCTGTGCAATTCTAGCCTGGGAGGTAAGATAGGAAGCACCTGCAGCCTGCGAGTCGGAATCATCAACAGAAGGGGTATCCGTTTGTTCCTGAGATAATTCAGCAGACTGTTCGACAGGCATAAGCTGTGCAGTTGCTGCAAAAGCTGTAGCTGCGGTTGAGAATGTAAGAACTGCGCTGAGGGCGATGCTTACGAAGAACTTTTTAAAACTTTTTGCTTTCATAGTAAAACCGTTACTGAAAACTTATAAAAAGTTATAAACTTCTATGTTCCATTCCTACTTCAACGAGTATGCTTTTGATGATATAAATATCTATCTACTCACAAGTTCTTGTACTCTCCATAGGCGTAAATTCCGGACTAACGTATCCGTACATATTTGCATTAACGTTTCAGTGTCAGCTTGCAAATTTTTCTCCATAAGTCTTGAGATTTATAGATGCCTGGAAATCTCTGTCA
>ENA-OQCN01001017-OQCN01001017.1-human-gut-metagenome-genome-assembly--contig:-NODE-1017-length-14528-cov-2.103534_pt1 | contig 14528 bp, 14 predicted proteins | sample MGYA00242497_ERZ504576 | MGnify/ENA primary metagenome ERZ504576 (study PRJEB26092, sample SAMD00036296) | human gut metagenome | host: Homo sapiens | study: EMG produced TPA metagenomics assembly of...
ATTTCCGCAAACATACAAATCTTGTATCTCCTCCGCCGCGAAGTATTCCGACAATCGTAACAGATGAAACCGATACAAATATAGTTATGAACGCAATCGTTACCATCAATTCATTTGCAAGTGCCCTTGTTTCGGGCGGAATTGTGTAGAAATTGATAACAAAATTCTTCAAAAGCAATATAACTCCGCAGGCAATAACGCCGATAACATAGCTTAAATATTTTAATGTTTTTGCTTCAACCTTTGCCCTTTCGATTTTTCCCGAACCGATAGATTTACCTATTATAATTCCTGCTGCATTAGCGATACCGAATATAACAACCGTTGAAAGCTGTTGCACCATTGACGCGATTGAATTGGCTGCAACGGGGTCACCGGCTGAATATTTAATGTGTCCGAGTATTGCCGCTTGTGCCGATACACCGAGCGACCACATAACTTCATTTATAAATACAGGCAATCCGTGTTGAAACAAGTCAAGCGCAAATATCTTGTCAAACAAGAACAAATGCTTAGGTTTAAAATTAAGACGTTTGTCAATGCAGAAAATGTATATACTTACTATCAAAAATTCAAGTATTCTTGCTGTGAGCGTTGCAATCGCCGCACCGCGAATACCCAGCGCCGGTGCTCCGAGATTACCGAAAATAAGCACCCAATTCAAAAATACGTTTGTACAGAACGATGTAATATTTACCACAACAGATATTTTCACAAGCTCTATACTTCTTATACAGCATATCATCGTATTGCTTAGACCAAACAAAATATATGCAAAACCGATAATACGCAGATATGATATTCCTGCCGCAATTATTTCATCATTGTTTGAATATATCCCCATCACGCTTGCGGAAATATAAGTACCGCAAGTGCCATAAGTGTTGAAATGACAAACGCAACTTTTAATATAATCGAATAAATCGACCGTATTGACGCAGTATCACGTTTTCCCCAATATTGCGCACTAAGTACCGTTGATGCCCCCGCCAAGCCAAAACAGACAAGCGATAAAATGAAAAACGGCTGATTTGCAAGCATGATGCTGACAAAAACACGCCCGTATCGTCTGCTCGCCCCAACATAATCGTATCCATCATACTTGTCGCAAAACTGATAAGATTTTGCAGTGCAATCGGTATTGTTATTGTGAGCAGATTAATGTAAAATCTCTTTTCTTTTATTATATGCAATTATTTCCCCTCCTATTTGTTGCATTATTAGCCACGTGCAAAGCTCTAAAAACATAGAGTTTATGCAATTTTACGGATGTGGCAAATCCGTTTTGTCACTATAAATTTAATATTTAATGTATAGAAAAAACCACTCTGATTTGGTATAATATAGTTGAAATCAAAATCCCACAAAGGAGAGTGGTTTTTATCTATCGTCAAGAAATTTTAAAAGACATCAGTCTTTTCACTTCACAACCAAAAGCTAAATTTTACGATGAACTATTCATTAATTTAGATTTAAGCTGTATTCCGGCTCAAAACTCAAAATTCGGTCGTGCAAGTTATAGCAATCATTCTATGATTTGTGCCTTTATCGTTATGAAATGCGAAGGTTTCTCTCAAATTTCGGACTTACACGATTATCTGTCAAACAACTTAATTATTGCCCATTACTGTGGCTTTGACATTTCTCATGAATTACCTTCTTATGCAAAATTCACACGCTTTATCCGTGAATTTGATAACGATATACTTCAAACTGTTATGCAATCACAGGTCTTGAAAGCTGCCGATTTATCTTTGATTGATTCATCTTTTATCGCTTTGGATGCTACTCCTGTTAAGGCTAATGTTTCAAACAACAATCCCAAGTCCTTTAAAAAGAATAAGTTCTCCAAAGCCTCTCCTCCAAAGTCTGATAAAGATTGCAGGCTTGGTGTTCAAACTGCTTCAAATCAGCATAACGAAAAGAATTATGAATTCTATTGGGGTTACAAAAATCATATTCTTGTCGACTGCATATCGGGCTTACCCGTTTGTGAATTAACAACCGGTGCCAATGTTTCCGACAGTTCTGTAACACTCGAAATACTCAAAAGAGCAAATTCTTATCTTCCTATGTCTGAATGCTCATTTTTAGCTGATAAAGCCTATGATGTTAAGGCTATTTACAACACTGTGCATGACACATACAATGGCGATTGCTTTATTGCCTTAAACAAACGAAATACCAAAAGCCCTAAAAAGTTACCGTCAGGGAATATCATTTGCGAAGCAGGACTCGCAATGCATAAAGACGGCAAGTTTTCAGATAGCGGTCGAACACGTCAGAAATACTGCTGTCCGTTGAAACGCTCTAAAAATGGCAATTGCCTTGTAATCACAAATGTTGGAATAATGGCAAGAAAAATCGCGGTTGTACTAAATACATAACTCTTCCCGATGATTACAGGCTTTCTATCGATAGAAGCTCAATAGCCTTTAAATCCGTTTATGCTCTCAGAACCGAAGCCGAAAGATACAATTCACGATTTAAGCAAGCAGGCTGTGAAAGAGTTTTTGTTCGTAATGGCAATTCTGTAAAAAATCTTAATACAATTGCTCATATATCACTTTTATCGATTGCAATTGCCGCCGTTATTACTAAGAAAGACGTTTCTTATCGCAGCGTAAAAACTTTAAAACGACTTAGCTGACAATGTTTAAAACCAAATATTTTTGTTCCTTGCCGTTAGGTTTGTTTGCTATGCACTTTTTTAACTATTATTCGCTTTTGTTGCTTCGCTTAGCTTTATTTATGATTTATTTACTTTTTATTTCTTGTGTTTTGCACCTCTCTATTGCATTATAGTAATATTATACACGCAAACTACATTAATAGCAAGTATTTTCTTGACTATTTTCTTTTAAAAAGGTATAATTTATCTATAAAATATTTTAAAAGTTTGAGGTGATTTCTATGACAAAGAAAATGCTTTTTATTTTTAATCCACATTCAGGTAAAGGGCAAATAAAAAATCATCTTCTTGATATTCTCGATAAATTTGCCAAAGCCGAATATGATATTACAGTCCGTCCGACTCAACAACGTTTGGACGCTTACAATTATATAAAAAATAACGGTGATAAGTTTGACCGAATTGTTGTATCAGGCGGCGATGGCACTTTAAATGAAGCAGTAAAAGGACTTATGGAATTTGACGCCGACAAAAGACCTTGTCTTGGATATATCCCAACAGGCACAACAAATGACTTTGCCTCTACTCTTGAATTGCCGAAAAGTATAGCGAAGTCGTCCGATATTGCCGTAAACGGCGTTCCGTTTAAATGCGATATCGGTAAGTTTAACAGTACGACTTTTAACTATGTTGCCGCATTCGGTGCATTTACCGATGTCCCTTACGATACACCGCAAGAAACAAAAAACATTCTCGGTCATACCGCATATGTTTTGGAGGGTATGAAACGACTTTCTTCCCTGCCGTCTTATCACGTTAAAATAAAATATGATAACGGCGAATTTGAAGGCGATATATTCCTATGTATGATTTTAAACGCAACCTCCGTTGCGGGATTGCATAAAACAAAACAACTTAAAAATGTAGATTTGAATGACGGATTGTTTGAAATGCTCGTTTTTAACGTCCGACTAATCTTATCGAATTTCAAAATATTCTTATTAATCTTATGCGTGGCGAAAATTCCGGCGATGAATATTTGTTTGTAAAATCTTCGTATTTTGAATTTGAATGTGATGAGAATATTAAATGGACCCTTGACGGCGAATACGGTGGCAATCCTAAACATACCGTCATAAATGTTATGCCGTCCGCTATGACTTTATCATTGATAAAACGCATAATATGTTGAAAGAATAAAAATTTAATTTTTTTTATAAAAAAGTATTGACAAATCAACTTTTCACTGCTATAATGTATTATGTTGTTTGCAGATGTGGCGGAATTGGCAGACGCGCTAGACTTAGGATCTAGTGTCACCGAGTGGGGGTTCAAGTCCCTTCATCTGCACCATACCGAGTGTTCTTACAGAACTTTAAGTTTTTGTATGTCACTCGGTTTTTTTATTGTTTTTTTAGTATGAGGATTTTCCGGTATCAGGCAATCCAACTACTTTGTAAATTTACCGCAAACAAAAAACCGCTCGTCAATAAAGGCATTTCACCTCTATTCCGAGCGGTCTTTTTTCTCATTATTTATTAGAGAAATTTCAATATTTTATTTTATGTTTTCAACCATACGCATAAATACTGACGCAACCTGTGCTCTTGTCGTGTTTGCTTTCGGTGCAAAGCTTCCGTCTGTATTACCTGTCATAACGGACTTTTCAGCCGCCCATATTACAGCATTCTTTGCATAATCCGAAATATTATCGTTATCCGTATAAGATGTGCTGCTGCTTGTAGTTATGTCATATCCTTTAAACGCTGCATAACGATAGATAATAGCCGCCATCTGTTCACGTGTAATTGGCTCGTTCGGAGCAAAACACTCTTCAGAAATACCCGAAACAATGCCGTTTTCATTCGCCCAAGCAACTGCATTTTCGTAATAGCTACCGCTTTCAACATCAGTAAAAGCACATTTTCCCGTCTGTGCTCATTTTCCATACGATAGATAACCGTCACAAACATTGCTCTGGTAACATCACTGTCCGGTGCAAATTCTGTGTTTGATATGCCCTTCATCAAGTCATTTTCATACGCGTATTTCACCGAATCGTAAAACCAGTCTTTTTCCTTAACATCGGTAAACGGATTTTTCCATTCACCGTTATCCTTTTCCGTCCATTTTGCATATAGCGTGAAGTTCTTTGTTACCTTTTCAGTAAAATCATATTTTGTTTTGAGTCCCTTATCGGTATACCAGCCTCAAAGTCAAATCCGTCCTTTATCGGTGTTTCCGGCTCTTTTATAACACTGTTTCTCGTAACGGTTTTGCTTGCAATATCATTACCGCCGTTTGTTTCAAATGAAACGGTATAACACACATTGCCGCCTCCGCCTCCGTTACCGCCACTTGATTTCGTCCAGTTAGCGGTTACGGTTACGGCTTTACTCGGCATTGTAAATGTTGTTTCCGCCGACTTGCTGTCCGCAAACTGTACACTGTCGTCTGTCGTCCAACCGCTGAATTTATATCCGCTGCGTTCGCCGGCCTTAATCGTTACCGTTTCGCCCTCTGAATACTCTCCGCTACCCGAATTCTCCGCATAGCTGTCATTTACCGTTACGGTGTTCGATATTTTCTTTATAACAAGTGCAGTCTGCGGTGTTGAAGTATTTTCGGCAAAATCCTGTGCGCAAAGCATAATAACACTGCTTGTTTGACCTTCATAAAGTTTTCCCGAAACAGCAAACTTACCGTCACTGCCTGCAACAACTTCTTCATTATCGCCGTACATAATTCTGCTACCCGCATCTGATATTCCTGTTATCGTATAGTCGCCGCTTTCATTGTCTGCATAAAATATATCAGATGAAAGCGTCAGAACAGGCGGTTCTTTATCCATACTAATAAGTAGGAATACACTTGTTACATCCTTTCCGGAAATACCGTCAATCTTGAACATCAAACTTCCCTCAAATTCAGGAATTGCAAAGGTGTTTTCACCGTTTTCGTTTGGTATTTGGTCATTTGTGTCCATTCTTGTCAGTTTAAATGTCGCATCAGCGTCCGATCCGCTTACAGACAAAGTATTGTCACCGCCGCCGATATATGCGTGATAAACGCCGTTTTCATCGGCAGTGCATTCGTTACCGTTCATCGAAAGTGCTATATCCATAGGTGTATATTTAGGAAGAAATTCGCCTGTGGATTCGGTTTCCTTACTGTAATACTTTCCGTTTTCCGATTTTTTGTATGCACGAACACCGACTTTATATGTCTTATCAGGCAACAAATTCTCGGCAGGAACAGACTCCGCGGTATCTCCGTTTTCATTTACACGAACGCCGTTTCCTCCGACAGTTAGTGCCATATCAACCGCTGTCGTGTCTTTATCCAAATCATATCCAAATCCTGTGTCTGTCCATTCTCCGTCTTTTTCCTCATAAATTCTCACACCATAACCGTCAACATTGTCTGACGCATTCCACTCCGCACGCATTACCTCATTTCCTGATGTTTGCAGAGTAACATCTGTAGGTGCGGACGGTTCGTTTACATTGGTATATGCAACTTTTGTATTAAACGCTTGATTATCAATAGCAATAAGTGCGTCTTCCTCCTTACCGTCACCGTTAAGATCTGCTTGCTTTTTCGTCATAAGAAAGGCTGTTACATAATATTCACCTGTCGGTGCTATCGCACCCGATGTAGGAACGGAAGTTCAATATTTGAGGTATCACTGATTTCCTGTTCTGAAATCATATAGTCCGCTCCGCCTTCTTCGTTTGAAAAATAAGTGCGGATAACGTAAGGCGTATTATCCACGGCATACTTCACCTTACCGGAAATTTGATTGTCAGTCAGTGTCAGAGCCAACTTTTCAAACGGCTCAACAGAAAATGCCTTTTCATCGGTAAATGTCAACCCTCCTGCATCAACGATATACTTGCCGCCTTCTTTAAGTCGCAGAAGAGCCAGACGATATTTTTTGCCGTCAGCGTTTGTTTTTTCCATATCTGCAATAGTTGTCGCGCTGACATCTTCGTCAGGATTAAACTGACTGTCTCAGTCATCCAGTCGATATTAAGCTCAGCGTTGCTGTCATTGAAAATCTTTAGGTTGTCTTTGATCTGCTCCTCGGTTAGATTTCCGTCAAAGGCAAGTACGATATACGGCGCTTCGTCTGTACCGGCACTTGCTGAGATTTCCGTCCGACTCACGCCGGTGTTTGCAAGCACAAAGTTCTCATCACGCACCGCCGCAAAATTCGCATCGCTGTCTTCCGCAAGCATACTTACAACCGGTGACACACCTTTATCCGCCCAGTTCCATTCAGGCATATAGCCTAACATCTTAAACTCAATATCCCAGCCGCCGCCTTTGCGGAAGTCGGTCTCTACGATTTTCGGCACAAGTACCCATGCTCGCGCGCTGGCTAACCAACCGCCCACCTCAGCCACCACGCCGAGGTACACATCGACATTTTGGAAGGCTTGCTTCATACCATCCTCAACTGTGACGTTTCTGATTGGGAAAGCAGTCTGACCGCCTACGATCAGATTAATATTTCCGACGTTAAACCCTTTGCCGGCAAGAACAGGACTACTTTTTGGAATCTGAACTCTGCCTGCAACCGTGCCGTTTGCACCGATTGCAAGATACAGATAATCCTGCTGTTATTCACTCCGCCGAAAGCACCCAATTCAATAGAAGAATCAAACGTTATAACGTCTATCTGTTTACTCGGCAGATTTAATGCAAGCTCCTTTGAGCCGCCGAAATAAATACCTTCATATGTATTACCTTTATAACTGCGTTCCTGTCCGTTTAATTTTAAGGAATAGCCGAAGCTGTCGACAATCTGCGTTGCCGTGCCTGCACCTACAAGATTAACATCGGTTGCTTTTAGTGAAATCTCGCTCGGTCCTATAATAATGTTACCTGTTCCTTCAATAAGATGCAGATATGTTCCCGTCAATGCACCGCGTAATTTAATAGGAGGAATGGCAAGATAATTGCCATTTACCGTTGCGGCAAGATCCTTAAAACCGGCACCGCCGCCGTTAAGCTGTCCTATCGGAACAGGCGGAACAAGTACAATTCCGGGTGATGATTTTACATAAAACCATAACTCGTCAGGGATAAGAGCGCCGTTATTGCTACGTTCAAGAGCAAGTGCCGCCTCGGTTTCAAACAGGTCAAAGGCATTCAGTTCAAGGCTGAAGGCATACCGTTCCTCGCCCTTAAAGGTGTTTACTTCCCCCTCAACCTTGGCAAGCTCCAACGCCATCATCTTGGCGGTGTCAAAGCTGCCTTTTGCTTTTACGCCGTTTACCTTAAATTCATATTTCTTTTTGCCGTTTACTGTCTTTTCTTCTAAACCGTAACCCAACTTTTCAAGCGAAAATTCAGCACCGTCAAATACTGTTTTAAATCCGATTTCACCGTTAAAAACAAGGTTGCCGTCCGCATCGGCGGTTGCTTTTTCCAACTTTGTCGTTGCATACGGAATATCGACAAAAATCACTGCGTCGTTTTTGTCGGGTTCAATATCAAACGAAAGACCTTCTTTTGACATTGTAATTTTCAAAGAGTCTTCCGCACCGTTTCGCGGCTGATAGAATTTGAATGACGGAGCGTTCAAATTAACGCCGTGCTGTTCAATTCTTCCGTCTTTGTAAACAATCAACTTTCCGCCATTATTTTCGTCCCACGTTGCGTCACAGACGGAGAAAGCGTTGCCGCTCCGCCGGTAAATTCAAAAGAAGAACCGTTTGTGCTTTTATACTCGCCGGCTATTTGTGCAACAGGAGACGCATTATATTTCTTTTTTAAACTTTCAAGTGCAGCGTCATCTGAGACATATTCAACGGTAATTGCACCGTTTGACTCAAATACCGCAAGACGCTTTGCGGAAAAACTTGATGATATTTCGTCAGGCTTTGTCGGAAGCTCCTCGCTCAGCGTTTTCAGATTGCGATAACCCCACAGATACTGCGCACCGACCGACATTTCGGTATTTACGTCAAGGTCAAAGCCACAGTAGCTTTTGCTTTCCACCCATGTAAGAACAGGAAAATCGTTTGGCCTCACGGTAACTGTCTGCGGCAAGCTTACACGTAGCGGAGAATCTCCGCAGTACACAATATCGAACTTATCGTAGTAATCGGACAAACCGACAAACGGATTTGCCCACGGATATGCGTCTGTGTAAATTTCATTAACATAAACGCCGTCTACATCGCCCCACAAGGTATACCCTTTTGAACGTGCTTTGTTGACACATCATCAATTTTGCCTGTTACAACCGAACTTTTCGTTGTTTTTTCGCCGCTTTCGGTTACTGTTGTGCGATCCATCTTAATCGCCGGGCCTCCGGAGCTGTTTGCGGTTTCACTGTGACCCATTCCGGTAAAATTGTTCATCACATACCGCCACTCAAAGTACAAATCATGTTCGGGGAAATCATCTCTGTTCATTTGTATTTCACTGACGGTTGTCAAAACGCCCCAAGCCGTTTTATCCTTTTTGTCAAGACATACAAGCTCGTGATAAACCGTTGCTTTTGCCGGTATTATTGTGCCGTACGGAGTTCCGGGAATATCGTTCAGAACCATTTCCATGTTGTATTCTGCCTTAATTGCGTTATTTTTTCCGTTCGGTGTTTCTGACACAAACTCCGCTTTTTGCAGTGTGACATACGGATGAATTTTCTTCTTATTTCCCCCGCCGGTATAAACATTAAGTTGGCAGTCTGGGGCTTGAATATCCTGTGTAAAACCTCGCCTGTTTCCTTTGCGATTGCCCTTGGAACCGTTGCCGTACAGGTTGATACTGCAAATCGTAGAAATAAAAGCTTATGTAATCGTTTTGCAGAAGAAGCGTTTTACCGCCGTTAAAGGTAAGTGTTTCGTTTTGCTCGGGCGCCGCAAGAATATTCATCGGCAGCGCACAAATGATGATGCAAAGTGATAATATCACCGACACTATTTTTTTGCTCATTTTCTGTCCCTCCTGTTTTTTATTTTGATACAAATTACGGTAAACACCGTTGCTATTATAAAAGTCACAACTGCTGTCAGCACATATCCGCACATTCCGTCAATCAGCAGAATTGCACCTCAGTAACCAGCAACCGCCGCACTTTTGTACGATGTCGGAAATAATACGGTGCAGCACAGCAAAAGAACGGAAAGCAGGGCGGTTGCCACTTTGCAGAAATTCAGCTTTTTATCTTCTCTGCAATGTTTTATCTTTTTCGCACGCGCGAAAACTAAATTCATTCTTTCCGCATTAGATTTCAATTCACACACCTCCTCAATCTACCCTTTTATTATATAGGTGCTTGAAAATATAAAATTCCCCCTAAAAAAACAAAAAAGACCCGGAATTTTTTACCGGTCTTGAATAAAACAGAGTTATTTTGAATCAGTTATTTTTCTGAAACGGTATTTCAGCAGAAACAGAATAAGGCAAGAAACAATCGGAACCGCATATCCAAATTGCTTTATTAAACCGTCGGTTTTCATAATCATATTAAACATAGCGTGAAATGTAATCGCGACGCACAACAGCGCAAAAATGCCGGATGCCTTTAACGCAGCAGGTCGGCGGAATACTCTAAGTCCGTACCCGATTATAAAAGCACATGTAATGTGCATAGCTCCGGTCGAAAAACCGCGTACTAACAAATAAAACAAATTACCTGTTCCGTGTTCCAAAAGGTAACAGATATTTTCAAAGGTGGCAAATCCCACCGCAATATTAAAAATAATATTATCCCCTTCATGCGGTTGAAGTTCAAAAACAATCAAACCAAACAAAAGAGGAATGAGTTTTACCGTTTCCTCTATAACAGGTGATATTTCCAATACAGCAGATGTTTCCTGTGCACCGTAAAGCACCGAAAAAAATGTATTCAAATAGGCGGATATAATACAGCAGACAAATCCGAGAACTGTAAAAATGTAGTTTTTTCTGTTGCCGGTATTTGTACCGAGTGCGGCAAGCAAAAACGGAGCCGCAAGGCATATAAATATATTTTCTATATTGTACGGCATAGCTTTTCCTCCCTGTTCTGTGCAACGGCTATCAGAATAAGAGCCGGATTCATTATAAATATGTCAACCAAATAATATGGATTTATAAAGGTGTTTTCCGTAATAAAATACGAAGACCCCCACAAAAGATATTCTGCCGCATAAAAATCAAAGCCGCCGCAAAAATCCACAATCTTACCAGTCTGTTTTTGAATTTTTGCAAAATATATAACCTTTTTACCGCATAAAAGCCCAATATTCCCATTGCTGTGCCCATTAAGATGTTCTCAAAATAACTTCCTCGTAAACAAAAGAAAATACCCATACCCAAAGAAAACAACGGTAAAGTCCAAAATATCGCTTTCTTTTTATGTTTTTCTTTCGGTACATCTGCATAAAGACGTAAAGTAAGAAAAATATACGATGCCGTCCAGCTCAGTTCCGAAACACAGAACACAAGCGGAGAAGTGCCTAACAATATAAGGTACAGTACCCAATAGGCAAGCCCCATTCCGAAACTTAGGTAGAAAAGCAATATCAAAAGGCGATTGTAACTTCTGTTTCGTATTGCCGAAATACAGGAGCAGCATCCGCAGATAAAAACGCAGAAAAGCTGTAAAAGATTATCTGTCAGTTCTGTCATTTTCCTCATTCCTCTCTTTATTTCTTTTATGAAGAATGTCACACATCAAAGTTACCGAAATGCCAAGTAAAAACGCCAAAATTCCTACAACAACATAACCAAGAAAACCTTTATTTGCAAAAATACTGGCTGTGTCATGCATAGGCGTCTGCTCAAATCCCGCAAAATTCAAATTACATACAAGTGCCGATATAACTACGATTAAAGCAATGCCAAACGAATAGCACGAGATGACCGCCAGTCTATGTCTTTTTTCGTTGCGCTGTTTTTTTATTTCATCAGCCTGTTTTTTCGCCAGTTTTATTCTTTCAGTCGTTGAACGCACTTTTTATCCCCTCCGTTTCAAGTAAAGGTCTTAATTTCTTTTTGCCGAGTTGCAACAGCTTATCAATCTGTTTTGCCGACTTTCTTAAAACAGCAGCGGCTTCTTTGTAACTCATTCCCTCAATGTATACAAGATAAAGAGCCTCTTTTTGAGCGGACGGCAAATATTCCATACAGTCATAAATCCGCTTGTTTCGCTCCGCAATGCACACTTCATCTTCAAATGTATTTTCTATGCAAAAATTCATTTCCTCCTCTGTAAGAATTATATGTCTTTTTGCCTTTCTCAAAAACATCAGTGCATGATTTCGAGCCGCTTTATATATGTAACTTTCAAAACTGCTTTTAATATTCGGTCGTTGCTGATCAGATATGCAAAAACTTCTATCAACAAGTCCTCCGAATCGTGGAGATTTTTTATATATCCGTTTATGTACAGCGTCAGCTTGTCACCGTAAATCTCCATAAGCCTTTCAAGAGCCTTTGCATCGCCCGAAAGGTAATCGTTATAAATTATAGTTGTATCCATCATTAAACAAATCCCTTTCTCAGTTTTATTTGTCAGCTAGCTTTTCTGACAGAATGTGACGTTATGCGATACAAGAAATCTATATTGAATTGTATCATACATTTCTGTTTCCGTCAATGAGCGACTGTTTAGTATTTCGAGTAACAAACACCTCCGATTAAAGTTACAAAAAAGCAAGCTACTGCTACAAACAATGCTTGCTTTTTCTGTTAGATAAAATCTTCAATTACATCTTGCAGATGACAGGGTGACAATTCGTATTTGTTCAGTCTGTCGATTAATTCTGTCACCTCTTTTTTTATTTGGTGACACGTCATTAACAGCCCATTTTCCTCACATTTGATGCCGTATGTAGTCTTTACCACTCCCTCAATATTCTTTTCTTCTTGCAAAATTGTATACATATTGTATATTAGTCCTTTCTCCCCCCTATGTTATATAATACAACATATACCACTAAATTACAATATTGTTTGATGTTTTGTAAATAAATTGTAAATTGCCGAAAAAAATAAAGGTGGTATTACACCACCCTTATTTTATGCACGAATTAAAAGTCCGTTTATAAGATCATTCTTTGCCATTTCCTTAATTTTATAATGAAGTTTCTTACCCGTAACGTTTGTCGGTATAGTCGCTGTAAATCTATAATATCTCGGACGTTTTATAGTTTGAAATCATAGGACTGTTTTTACAAAATTCTTCAAGTTCGTCAACAGTAAGCGATTCATCTGCTTTTACGACATATGCCGTAACAATTTCGCCGTGTGCTTTATCCGGAACGGCGGTAACGATACTGTCCGCAACTTTCGGATGTGAATTAAGCACTTCTTCAATCTGCGTAGGATAAATATTTTCACCCTGTGAAATAATCATATCGTCTTTTCTTCCGGCAATAGTAATAAAATGATTTTCGTCCCAAGTACCAAGGTCGTTTGTGTACAAATATCCGTTATGGAATTTACGCTCCGTTTCACCCTCATTATTATAGTAGAAATACGCTGATTTTGCGTGTGAGCGAATAATCACTTCACCCACTTCGCAATTATCTTTAGCAACAATTTCGTGAGGTTCGGCACGTCTGTCCTCAAATACCTTTACTACTCGCACGTCATCATCAGTACAAGCTCTGCCCGCTGTACCCGCCATTTCAGGTAAATCGTTCGGTCTAAGAAATGTATTCCAGAAAGTTTCGGTTGTTCCGTAGCCATTGAATATTCTCGGTGTAAGCACTCTCTGATAACGCATACAAGCCGCACGTTCAAGCGGCGAACCCATTGTAACGATACCGTGAAGTGTACTCAAATCTCTGCCGTTTCTCTCCTGAGCCTCCGTAAGACGTTCCAAAACAGCCGGTACACCGATTATGAACGAAAGCTTATAATCTTCCACATATTTAAGCGTCAAAGCCGCGTCAAATTTACGCATTATCGTAACACAGCCACCCGCATAAAATGTCGGTGTAAGACCGCCCGAATGCAAACCGCCTCTGTGGAACCAAGGTGTTGTATTCATAGACTTATCCTCTGACGAGAACGGGAAATGTATCATACATCGTGCGCCGAAAGCACTTCGTTAATACTTGTTATACAAACCCCCTTTGGTCTGCCTGTTGTTCCCGATGTATAAAGCCTTGTCGTTTCATCATATATAGAAAGATTCCAATTCAAATTCGGATTTTCTGCCGATGCATTCTTCACAAAATCCGAATATTTTACCGTACCAGGTATAGGAGCCGCTCCTCCTTCGTCCACCATAATTATCACTTTCGGTGTGAATTTTGAAAGTTTTAGCGCCTGTTCAACAGCGTCTTTGTTGATTGATTCATATATAAATACTGTCGGTCTGCTGTCCTCAATAGTTATTGCAATTTCACCGGCTGACAATCTGAAATTTATCGGACAACTTACTGTACCTGTTTTATGACAAGCGATATATGCAAACGCAAATTCCGGGCAATTCAAAAGTTGGAACATCACTACTCCGCCTTTTATTATTCCTGCTTCCAAAATCGCATTTGAAAAACGGTTTGCTTCTGAATTAAGTTCAGAGTATGTCCAAGCAGTCTTTGTTTCGGGAGAATCATAGCCTCTTTATCTGCAAATCTGTAAACATTTCTCATAAATCCGTTAAGCCACGTATATTCTCTTTCAAACTCAGATTTAAACATATCTATACGTTGTTGCTTTGTATCTGCCGTAAATTTTGCTTTTGCCGAATGTAAGGCTTTTTCAATGTCTGCAAATATGTTTTCTATTTCATCATTTGTGTATTCGTAATTTGATTTGTTTGAGCAGTTTTCAAGCAGGCGAATTCCGTCAAGTATTTTAATTTTTCTTGCCTCTGAAATTCTGTCAAATCTTTCTTTCTTAGTTTCCTTTTGCATTATTTTCTTTCCTTTCATTATTTTTC
>ENA-OQCN01001019-OQCN01001019.1-human-gut-metagenome-genome-assembly--contig:-NODE-1019-length-14513-cov-5.229320_pt1 | contig 14513 bp, 17 predicted proteins | sample MGYA00242497_ERZ504576 | MGnify/ENA primary metagenome ERZ504576 (study PRJEB26092, sample SAMD00036296) | human gut metagenome | host: Homo sapiens | study: EMG produced TPA metagenomics assembly of...
TACAAGTATCCTCAAAACGTACAATTTGTTACGTAGAAGTGTAAGCTTCTTCTGATAAACTGCGGAGCAGTTATCCGGTGTAGAGTTGCACAGAGAAGAGGATGATTTAAATTTTATAGAGGTATTTGGATGTGAGAAAGCAGTGAATGCATGTGATCGGATCTGCCTGAAATTACAAAAAAGTTTTTAATATCAACTTAATTATTTTTAGCACCTTATAAGGTTGAAAAAAGCACTTTGCTGTGATACAATCTTGAAGATTTAGGAAAAAATAAGTGATAGACACAATATAAAGATAAGAAAGGGAGATTGTATGAAAGCATTTCTGATATTAGAAGATGGCCATGTGTTTAAAGGTACAAGCATTGGTTCGACAAGAGACGTTATCAGCGAAATCGTCTTTAATACTTCCATGACCGGTTATCTGGAAGTAATGACCGACCCTTCCTATGCAGGACAGGCAGTATGTATGACTTATCCCCTCATTGGGAATTACGGAATCTGTTATGATGACCAGGAGTCATCAAAGCCATGGGTGGACGGCTTTATTGTCCGCGAATTATCCCGTGTCCCAAGTAATTTCAGAAGCGTGGACACGATTCAGCATTTCTTAACAAAACATGATATTCCAGGTATTGCCGGAATTGATACCAGAGCATTGACGAAGATCCTTCGTGAGAAAGGTACCATGAACGGTATGATCACCGTCAATGAAAATTACGATTTAGATACAATTATCCCCCAGTTAAAAGCATATACAACAGGTAAGGTAGTAGAGAAGGTAACATGCCGCGAGAAAGAAGTCTTAAAAGGCGACGGTCCGAAAGTAGCACTTCTTGACCTGGGAGCAAAGAGAAACATTGCACGTTCCCTGAATGAAAGAGGATGTGAGGTTACAATTTATCCGGCACTGACACCTGCGGAAGAGATCCTGGAGGCAAATCCGGATGGCATTATGTTAAGTAACGGCCCTGGAGACCCAAAGGAATGTACTTCTATTATAAAGGAAATAAAAAAATTATATGATTCTGAAGTTCCGATCTTTGCAATCTGTCTTGGACATCAGCTGATGGCACTTGCAACAGGCGGAGATACCCATAAGATGAAATACGGACACAGAGGCGGAAACCATCCGGTCAAAGACCTTGCAACAGGACGTGTTTACATTTCTTCACAGAACCATGGCTATGTAGTAGATGCTGAGGGACTTGAAGAGAAAAACATTGCAAAACCTGCATTCGTTAACGTCAATGACGGCACAAACGAAGGTATGGCATACGAAGGAAAGAACATCTTTACTGTACAGTTCCATCCTGAAGCATGCCCGGGACCGCAGGATTCCAGTTACCTGTTTGACAGATTTATGGATATGATGGGAGGAAATAAATAATGCCAAGAAATAAAGACATTAAAAAAGTACTTGTAATTGGTTCCGGCCCGATTATCATCGGCCAGGCAGCAGAGTTTGACTATGCAGGAACACAGGCATGCCGTTCCCTGAAAGAAGAAGGCATTGAGGTTGTTCTTCTTAACTCCAACCCTGCAACCATCATGACAGATAAAGATATCGCTGACAGAGTTTATATCGAGCCTCTGACAGTAGAAGTAGTAGAACAGCTTATCCTGAAAGAGAAACCGGACAGCGTCCTTCCTACACTGGGCGGCCAGGCGGGATTAAATCTTGCCATGGAGCTGGATGAGAAAGGTTTCCTCAAAGAACACAATATAAGACTGATCGGTACAACTGCCCAGACAATCAAGAAAGCGGAGGACCGTCAGGAATTTAAAGATACCATGGAGAAGATCGGTGAGCCGATCGCAGCATCCAAGGTTGTTACAACAGTAGAAGATGGTCTTGCATTTACAAACACCATTGGTTATCCGGTAGTTCTCCGTCCTGCTTACACACTCGGTGGAAGCGGCGGCGGTATCGCTCATAATGAATATGAACTTCGTGAAATTCTGGAGAATGGTCTTCGTCTTTCACGTGTAGGTGAAGTTCTGGTAGAGCGTTGCATCGCAGGATGGAAAGAGATTGAATATGAAGTAATGCGTGACAGTGCAGGAAACTGCATCACAGTCTGCAACATGGAGAACATTGATCCGGTTGGTGTCCACACAGGTGACTCTATCGTAGTTGCTCCATCTCAGACACTGGGAGATAAAGAATATCAGATGCTCCGTACTTCAGCCCTGAACATCATCACAGAACTTGGAATCACAGGTGGATGTAACGTTCAGTACGCTCTGAAACCGGATAGCTTTGAATACTGTGTAATCGAGGTAAACCCGCGTGTAAGCCGTTCCTCTGCACTTGCAAGTAAGGCAACAGGTTACCCGATCGCAAAGGTTGCAGCAAAGATTGCCCTGGGTTACACACTGGATGAGATCCCGAATGCGATCACAGGAAAAACATATGCAAGTTTCGAGCCAATGCTTGACTACTGCGTAGTGAAGATTCCGAGACTTCCATTTGATAAATTTATTACTGCAAAGAGAACCCTTACTACTCAGATGAAGGCAACAGGTGAGGTTATGAGTATCTGCCATAACTTCGAAGGTGCCTGATGAAAGCCATCCGTTCTCTTGAACAGCACGTAGACAGTCTGATGTCCTATGATTTCACACAGCTTACAGACGAGGAACTCCTTGCAGAGCTGGAAATCGTAGATGACCGCAGAATCTGGAAGATTGCAGAAGCAATCCGTCGTGGTATGCCACAGTCCATGCTTCACGACATCACAAAGATTGATATCTGGTTTATCGATAAGATTGCAATCCTTGTAGGCATGGAAAATGCTCTTAAGACCAGAAAGCTCACAAAAGAGCTTCTCCTTGAAGCAAAACGCATGGAATTCCCGGACTACATCGTTGCACGTCTGGCAGGCAAGACAGAAGAAGAGATTAAAGCTCTTCGTGAAGAATATCAGATTAAAGCGGCATATAAGATGGTTGATACCTGTGCTGCAGAGTTTGCGGCAGCAACACCATATTACTATTCTGTATACGGCGATGAAGGCACAGAGAATGAAGCAGTAGCAACACCGGATAAAAAGAAAATCCTGGTACTTGGTTCCGGTCCGATCCGTATCGGTCAGGGTATTGAGTTCGACTTCTGTTCCGTACACTGTACATGGGCATTTGCAAAAGAAGGCTATGAGACCATCATCATCAACAACAACCCGGAAACAGTAAGTACAGACTTTGATATTGCAGATAAACTGTATTTCGAGCCTCTGACACCGGAAGATGTTGAGAATGTAGTAAATATCGAGAAACCGGACGGAGCAGTTGTACAGTTCGGTGGTCAGACAGCTATCAAATTAACAGAAGCACTGACAAAGATGGGCGTTAAGATTCTCGGAACATCTGCGGAGAACGTAGATGCAGCAGAGGACCGTGAGCTCTTTGATGAGATTCTTGAAAAATGCGAGATCCCGAGACCAAAGGGACAGACAGTATTTACTGCTGAGGAAGCTAAGAAAGCAGCAAATGAGCTGGGTTATCCTGTTCTGGTTCGTCCTTCCTATGTACTTGGTGGTCAGGGCATGAGAATCGCTGTAAGCGATGAGGACGTAGAAGAGTATATCGGTGTGATCAACCAGATCGCACAGGAGCACCCGATCCTTGTTGATAAATACCTGATGGGTAAGGAAATCGAAGTAGATGCTGTATGCGATGGCGAGGATATCCTGATTCCTGGTATCATGGAACATATCGAGCGTGCCGGAATTCACTCCGGTGACAGTATCTCTGTATATCCGGCTAAGACCATCAGCGAAAAAGCAAAAGAGACAATTGCAGAATACACCAGACGTCTTGCAAGAGCACTGCATGTTATCGGTATGATCAACATCCAGTTCATTGTTCTTGGAGATGATGTATATGTAATCGAGGTTAATCCCCGTTCCAGCCGTACTGTACCGTACATCAGCAAGGTAACAGGAATCCCGATCGTTCCTCTTGCAACTAAGGTAATCCTTGGATACAAGCTGAAAGACATGGGCTATGAACCGGGACTTCAGCCGGAAGCAAAACACTATGCGATCAAGATGCCTGTATTCTCATTTGAGAAGATCCGCGGCGCTGATATCAGTCTTGGACCGGAAATGAAGTCAACAGGTGAGTGCCTTGGTATTGCTGAGACATTCAATGAAGCGCTTTACAAAGCATTTATCGGAGCAGGTATCCGTCTTCCGAAACATAAAAACATGATCATCACTGTCAAAGACGAAGACAAACAGGATATCATCCCGATCGCAAGAAGATTCGAAGCACTTGGATACAGAATCTATGCTACACTGGGAACTGCAAAAGTCCTCAAAGAAAACGGAATCAAAGTTATCCGTACAAATAAGCTGGAGCAGCCTGCACCGAACCTTATGGACCTTATCCTTGGTCATAAGATCGACGTCGTCATCGATACTCCGCCACAGGGTGTAGAGCATCAGAAAGATGGTTTCGTCATCAGACGTAACGCCATCGAGACAGGTGTCAATGTCCTTACTTCTCTGGATACAGCAGAAGCACTGGCAACCAGCCTTGAGAATACAGACCTGAACAATTTATCTCTTATTGATATTGCTACGATTGCAAGAAGATAAAGAACTGATAAATAATATGAAATGATGAAAAGCAGCCGTAATTTTCTCTGTCGGAGAAAAGGCGGCTGTTTTTATCTTATAGAATCAGCAGGAAAAATACAGATTACAGTTGTATCAGTGGCATGGTGTGTAATATAATCATATGAGTATTTACAGTGAGTCAGATAGATATATGTGGGTCTTTTGCATTACTTATTATCTGGCAGAAACCTGTCTGATCCGGTTGAAAATCGTTGTAAATAAGAATAACAACAAAAAAGAAAACAGGAAGGGAAAGATTATGGATTTTATTGAACTGTTAAAGGTCATTTTCCTTGGGATTGTAGAGGGAATCACAGAATGGCTCCCGATCAGCAGTACCGGACATATGATCCTGGTGGATGAGTTCCTGAAACTGAATGTGACAGAGGATTTTAAGAATCTGTTTTTCGTAGTGATCCAGCTTGGCGCGATCCTCGCGGTTGTAGTTCTCTACTGGAACAAATTGTGGCCGTTTTATATCAGACCAATTTCAAAGAAACAGCAGGCAGTGCTTAACAGGCATGGTGCAGTGTCCAGAGGAATTCTTACTTTTGTGGAGAAGTTCTGTGATAAAGAGAAATGGGTACTCTGGTTTAAAATTATAGTAGCCTGTATACCGACGATTGTTATCGCACTTCCGTTTAATGATGTCATTGAAGAGAAATTTAATAACTATGTAGTAGTTGCCATTGCACTGATCGTATATGGTATCCTCTTCATTGTCATTGAGAATTATAACAAGAGAAGAAGACCAACCTGTACAAATCTGGAAAATCTGTCATTTAAGACTGCACTCATCATCGGTCTGTTCCAGGTACTCTCCGTAGTTCCGGGTACATCCCGTTCAGGTTCCACCATTATCGGTGGTATCCTTGCAGGAACCTCCCGTACAGTAGCAGCAGAATTTACTTCTTCCTGGGAATCCCGGTCATGTTCGGAGCCAGCCTTCTGAAAATCCTGAAATTCGGTTTCTCTTTCACAGGAACAGAGGTGATGATCCTGATCGTGGGAATGGTAGTGGCATTTGTAGTTTCCATTATCGCAATCAAATTCCTGATGGGATACATAAAGAAACATGACTTTAAGGCATTCGGATGGTACAGAATCGCACTTGGTATTCTGGTGCTTGGATACTTTATCGGAAAAACACTTCTTGGTTAATGCATAAGAAAAGCCCTGCTGTATAAGCGGCATGTACGTCATAAGCGTATATCCCGGACAGCAGGGCTTTTTATTATGTTACAGGTTTCTTATATGGTTTCTTATATGCAGATCATTTCGCCGGTATAAGAGGTATCATAACCTGTCAGATGATGAATCTCAGTTTTGAAATCTTCAGACTGTACAATTTCCACAAGAGCAGAGAACCCCGGCTTTCTCACAGATTCCGCAGGAATTGCCAGATACATCTGCATATCAGTCACAGGGACGAAATCAAGTCCCGGAAAGTAACGTGCGATCATTTCTTCTCCAAAAGCAACATTCGCTCTGTGCTCAAAACAGCAGATGCAGATGACATATCAGAGACAGCTTCATTTCTGTATCCGCTGATCTTTTCAGAAGAGATTCCCCGTTCTTTTAACAGACGGTCCAGATAAACTGCGGGCACTTCCCTTTTCACGATTCATAAAAACAACTTTCGGATCCATCAGGTCCTCCACAGAAGAAATCTTTTCAGGATTTCCGGCCTGTACATAGAAGCCGACAGAGTATTTATATAAAGAAAGAAGTATCAGCGGGATTCCGGGAACCAGGTAACGGATATCATCTATATCCAGACTGGTAGCAGCGATATGTGCCTTTTCGAAATACAGGGAATAAAGTCCGTTATAGTCATTCATATGAGACTGCAGGACAGGAAGGCCATCAGGATGAGCGGACATTTTGCCGAGAAGAAGCTCCAGGGCGGCAGAAGTCTGGCCGCCTAAAATGATACCACTGGAATGAAGCAGATAATCTCTCTTCAGCAGAGAGCTCTCAGGTTCAAAATTAACAGAAGTGTATGGAATATCCTGCCCGCTTCCGGAATTGCCGGAACTGCTTCTGTTAAGATACTGTGTCAACTGCTCTTCGCTGACCCTGAGTTGTTTTCCGATTTTGGAAGATTCCAGCTCACCGCGCTTGATAAGTTCATAGACCGTTGTCTTTTTGATCTTCAAACGGTCTGCGACCTCCTGAGCTGTGTAAAGTTTATTCATCGATACCTACCATGACATTAGTAGCCTTGATCACTGCATAAGCATCAGAACCTACTTTCAGGTTTAATTCTTCAACTGCTGCACAGGAGATGGTTGCTGTGATAATGTTTCCACCGCCGATATCAATAGAAACGATGGAGTTTACAGCTCCGTTATTGATACTTACTACTTTACCCTTTAACTGATTGCGTGCACTTAATTTCATGATAATTACCTCACTGTTTATTATTTTTTCTATAGATTTATCGTTACTGTTCACACTCCACTATTCCGCGAGGTGTTTTGGCATGGATATGCCAAAATCCCGAGACATACAAGCCAAAATTCCATTGCCACAGGCAATCTGGAATGAATTTTGGCTGCGTTACTGAGAACGGAGTGAACAGTAACGATTTATCTGATACCCGATTAAAGGCCGGAAAGTTGTTTATGGCAGTAAAAATAAGGCTTTCGACCTTTTTATCATTTACATGATAACATATACAAATAAAATTGACAAGAATACAAAAGTTTTGTACAATAGATACAAAAGGAAACAAAACTGAATAAAACAAAACGAAACTAAATGAAAGGCGGCAAAAATATGAGAAAGAAATTAATTGCAGCAATGATGGCAGGAGTACTGAGCGCAGGAATGCTCAGCACAGGAGTTTTCGCAGCAGATACAGACTTAAAAGGTGAAGTCAACACATTCATCGCAGCAAGCTTAAGCAATGCAATGGAAGAAATCCAGAAAAATTTCAATGAGACATATCCTGATGTTGAAATCCTCTACAATGCAGACAGCTCAGGTACATTACAGACACAGATCGAAGAGGGCGCACGTTGCGATATCTTCTTCTCAGCAGCTGATAAACAGATGAATGCTCTGGTAGACGAAAATCTGGCTAAGAAAGATACTGTAGAAGATATCCTTGAGAATAAGTCGTTCTGATCAAACCTAAGGATGGAGAAACAAAAGTTACAGGATTTGAGAACATTACAGATGCAGCCAATATTGCACTTGCAGGTGACAGTGTTCCGGTTGGACAGTATGCCAGAGAAATTTTTGACAACCTTGGAATTACAGATGAAGTAAATAAGATGGAGATCAATGAAGGTAAGAACGTATCTGAAGTTCTTGCAGCAGTAAGCGAAGGAAGTAATGAGATCGGTATCGTTTATGCTACAGATGCAGCTTCCGTTGTAGATAAAGTAGACGTTATCGCAGAAGCTCCGGCTGATGCACTGAAGACACCTGTTCTCTATCCGGTAGGTCTTATCGAAGACAAAGAGGCATCTGAGGATGATACAGCAGCTACAGAAGCATTCCTTGAGTACATCAAATCTGACGACGCTATGAAAGTATTCGAGAAATACGGATTCACAGCATACAAAGCAGATGATGCTTCCGAAACAGATGATAAAGATGCAGAAGCAACAGAAGAAGCAGATGACACAGAAACAAATGCTGAGACAGAGACAACAGAGGAAGCTAAATAAGAATGAGTGAATTTCTGGCAGAAATAAACTGGAGTCCCTTGTGGATTTCATTGAAAACAGGTTTCACAGCGACTGTGATCGCGTTCTTTCTGGGAATATTCTTTGCGAGACTGGTAATGAAGATGAAACCTTTTTCCAGAGGCATACTGGATGGTATTCTGACCATGCCTCTGGTACTTCCCCCGACAGTGGCCGGTTTCATTCTGCTTCTGCTGTTCAGCCTGAGACGTCCGTTCGGGGCATTTCTGCTGGATAATTTTGACATTAAGATCGTACAGACCTGGAAGGGCTGCGTGATCGCAGCATCTGTAATTGCGTTTCCGCTGATGTATCGAAATGCACGCGCTGCATTTGAACAGGTGGATGTGAATCTGATCGCAGCAGGCAAGACACTTGGCATGAGTGACAGAAGAATCTTCTGGACAGTTGTCATGCGACAGCAGGACCCGGAATCGCATCCGGTACAGTCCTTGCCTTTGCCAGAGCAATCGGAGAATACGGTGCTACATCCATGCTCGCAGGAAACATTCTTGGCAAGACCAGAACCGTTTCCGTTGCCATTGCTTCGGAGACTGCGGCAGGAAATTATGGCATGGCCGGTTTCTGGGTAGTTGTGATCTTGATCATTTCATTTGTGATCGTTGCGGCGATCAATATCGTTTCCGGTAAGGGAATGAAGATGGGCAGGTGGATGTAATGGCAGTCAGTGTGGATATTGAGAAGAAACTTCATGGCTTCACTCTGAAAGTAAAGCTGGAGAGTGATGGTTCTCCAATGGGGATCCTTGGAGCATCCGGAAGCGGAAAAAGTATGACTCTGCGCTGTATTGCAGGAATCCAGACACCGGACTCAGGAAGAATTGTTGTAAATGATAAAGTTCTTTTTGATTCAGAAAAGAAAATCAATCTTAAACCGCAGGAGAGGAAGGTTGGCTATCTTTTTCAGAACTATGCACTTTTTCCTACCATGACTGTAGAGAAGAATATTGCATGCGGATACAGAGGGGATAAGAAACATCTTAAGGCAAAAGTGGCAGATTACATAGAGCGCTATCAGCTTAACGGGCTGGAAAAACGTTATCCGGGACAGCTTTCCGGAGGTCAGCAGCAGCGTGTCGCACTGGCACGAATGATGATCGGAGAACCGGAAGCATCCTTCTGGATGAACCGTTCTCAGCACTGGATGGATATCTGAAAGATATCATGCAGCGTGATATGCAGAACTTTCTTAATGAGTACACAGGTGATATGATTCTGGTCACTCACAGCCGTGATGAGGCTTACAAGTTCTGCGGACATCTGACAATTCTGGACAGCGGTCAGGCACTTACTACAGGAGAAACCAAGAAACTCTTTGAACGACCCGGTATTCTGCAGGCGGCCAGACTGACAGGGTGTAAAAATTTCTCAACTGTACAGAAAATGGGAAAACACAGTATTTATGCAGTGGACTGGGATCTGATGCTGCAGACCGAAGATGTGGTGCCGGATGATGTTACGCATGTGGGAATCCGCGGTCACTGGATGAAAGGTGCATCTGAAGGCGGAGAGAACCACATGGAAGTGGAAGTTATGGAATATATTGAAACGACCTTTGAACATCAGTATTTACTGAAGAACAAGAAAGGCGGAGACTGTCAGCCGGTCTGGTGGATGTGCCCCAAAGGAAATTTTGAGGAAGATCCGCATGCAAAAGTTCCGAAATATATTCATTTTCCGGAAGAGCATCTGATGCTGCTGAAAGAAGCGAAATAGAATATATAAGAAATAATAAAAAGCGTTGTATTTTCAACAGAGATTTCTGGTGAAGATATAACGCTTTTTTAACCGAATCAAGTAAGTCCCTGCGGAGCAGTTATTCGGTGTAGAATCGCGTAGCCACGTAGCTGTAAGAGTCTGCCGGTTTGATCACGCAGATGGATGTTATCAAATTGTCTGAGAAATCTATGACGGATGATTCTTAGAATATTTTATGTAGTCCACAACCATCATCGCCAGTTTAAATGTCAGTGCATCTTCAAACGCGCGGATATCCAGTCCGAATTTTCTCTGGAGTTTTTCGAAACGGTACACTAGAGTATTTCTGTGTACATAAAGCTGTCTGGAGGTCTCGGAGAGATTCAGGTTATTTTCAAAGAAGGTACGGATGGTGATCAGGGTTTCTTCGTCAATAGAATCCAGAGTTTCCTCTTTGAAGATCTCGTCGATAAACATTTCACATATGGAAACAGGAAGCTGGTAGATCAGTCTGCCGATTCCAAGCTGGTTATATCCGAATACATTTTTATCTGCGTAGAAAATCTTGCCTACTTCAAGGGCTGTATGTGCTTCCTTGTATGCGTCTGGAAGTCTGGAAATATCCTCTGCCAGGTTACTGTAGGCAACCCATGCGGAAGTCATTGCTTCTGTATTTAACATATCTACAAGCATATATGCAATTGATTCCAGATCCTCATAAGTTTCTGTAGATTGTAATTCTCTGATGATGATAATCCCTGTATCATCAATAGCTGTGATGAAATCTCTGGTACGGGCAGAGAAAATATTCCGGATTGTAGCGAGAGCGTTCTCATCCTTGGTCTGTTTGGTTTCCACAAGAAATACGGCACGCTGAACAGAAGTTGCAATGTGCAGTTTCTTGGCGCGGTTAAAGGCATCTACATCAGAATAACTACCAAGGAGAAGATTCTGCATAAAGGTATTCTTGTCGCTTTTCTCCGCATAGGCAGCCAGGAGACTCTGTACCTGGCATACGGCCAGCTCTCCGATGGTAGCAGTACTTTCTGCTTTTCCCCATACGATCAGAATATAGGAGATGGAATGGTTCTCCATGATCTTATACAGGCAGCAGCTTGTATTGGAAACACACAGGGCACTGCTTTGGCGAAATTCTTCCAGTTTTGATTCTGCAGGAAGTTTTTTATCACAGGTAGAGAGAAAGATATGGTTATCAGAATCCAGCAGACAGAAATCAATCTGGCTGATATTCTTCCAGTCTGTCAGGCATTTCTGTAAAATCTGTTGTATTTTCATTAGGTCAATCCTTTCTTTTGGGGTATGAGTCAGCTTATAGCAATCCTTGCAAATTGTCTGATCGAAGTAATCAGGCAGCCAATTCTATATTATAACATAAAAACCCGGGGAAAACTCCCCGGGTTTATTAAAGATTCCTGAAAATTAGTTGCAGATTGTAAGTTCTGTTTCTTTATCAAAGAAATGAGATTTTTCCATATCGAATGCGAATTTGATCGGATCACCGGTCTTAGCTGTTGTACGAGGATCAACTCGTGCTGTAACCTGAGTTCCGTTTACATCGAAGTATAAGAATACTTCAGCTCCGAGAAGCTCGTAAACTTTAACTACGGATGTCATCGGTGCGCTTGGAGAAGCTTCGATGAACATCTGGGAATCATGGATATCTTCCGGACGGATACCGAGAACAACTGTTTTACCTACATAGCCGCCATCTTTAAGAGCTTTTGCTTTAGCAGCTGGGATAACCAGTTCATGCTCGCCAACTTTAGCGATAAGGTTGCCACCTTTTCGGAGATAACAGCGTCAAGGAAGTTCATCTGCGGAGATCCCATGAATCCTGCAACGAATAAGTTGCCTGGTTTCTGATACAGGTTCTGAGGTGTATCTACCTGCTGAACAACACCGTCTTTCATAACAACGATTCTGGTACCAAGAGTCATAGCCTCTGTCTGGTCATGTGTTACATAGATGATTGTAGCACCCAGTCTCTGGTGGATCTTGGAAATCTCGATACGCATCTGTACACGAAGTTTAGCATCCAGGTTGGAAAGAGGCTCATCATAAGGAATACCTTAGGATTACGTACGATAGCACGTCCCATAGCAACACGCTGTCTCTGACCACCGGAAAGAGCCTTCGGTTTACGATCAAGAAGTTTCTCAAGGTCAAGGATTCTTGCAGCTTCACGAACTGCTTTATCAATCTGATCTTTCGGAACTTTACGAAGTTTAAGTCCGAATGCCATGTTATCATATACTGTCATATGAGGATACAGAGCGTAGTTCTGGAATACCATTGCGATATCACGGTCTTTAGGCTCTACATCGTTCATAACTTTGTCACCGATTTTTAATGTACCGCCGGAAATTTCTTCCAGACCGGCAACCATACGAAGTGTAGTAGATTTACCACATCCTGAAGGTCCTACGAAAATGATGAATTCTTTATCTTCGATCTCCAGATTGAAATCTTTAACTGCCTGGAAACCATTTGGGTAAGTTTTGTTAATGTGCTGTAATGATAAGCTTGCCATGATTATTATTCCTCCAAAATTATTTCATAGTGTTTTTGCTGATTGATTACTCGTTTTTTCATCTGTAGACAGTATAGCGAAAAGGAGGGGGGATGGCTAGGGAAGAATCGTACAAAGATTTTTTTTGTTTCTTGTCATTCTGACGAAAAGCCGGAATCAGTATTCGGGGATTCCATCAAACTGTCAAAAGGCATGAGAAAAACGCATGACAAAATGACGAAATTCTGTCTGCGTTTCTCAAAATTGGAGTTAAAATATGGTTCTTTTTACTACCTGTTACTCAAAATATATATAAGATTATGGTTTGGCTGAATCAAGTCAAAAATCTCTGACAATATGAAGGAACGGATGAGAAGACACGAATATCGGGCCAAAATTACAGGGGGATCAGAGCAAGCAAATCATCAGGAAGCATTTTGCGCAAATTCTGTGTTGACCAGTTCTGCATACGGTGTACGTTCTTTCAGTTCACCTGCGTCTTCCAGGATATCCTGCAGCAGTTCAAAGCCATCCTGCCCGAACACCAGATTTTCTTTCCAGGTATCCTGATCGTAATAACGTTTTACAATGGCTGTGATGGTATCTAGATCTGTTTCAGGGAACTGTGGCTCGATTACTTCTGCAATCTCCTCTGGAGTATGGCTCTGAACGTAGTCCATACCTTTCTGCAGAGCATCAGTGAATTTCTGCATGATATCAGGATTTTTTTTTCATATAGCTGGTTTTGGCACTGTAGGAGGTATAAGGCACATAGCCGGAGTCAACACCAAGGGATGCCACGACATACCCAGCGCCCTGCTTTTCAAGAGCAGTAGCAGACGGCTCAAATTCTACAGTGAAATCTGCCGAATCATCTCCTGTAAAAGCAGCCGCAGTAGCGCCGAAGTCAATGCTCTGGTCAATAGACAGATCTTTCTGAGGGTCAATGCCATTCTGCTTCAGAATATATTCAAATACCATTTCCGGCATGCCACCTTTGCGTCCGCCCAAAACTTTCCTGCCTTTCAGATCTTCCCATTTAAAATCCGGCATTTCTTCTCTTGCCACAAGGAAATTTCCGGCCCGTTGGGTAAGCTGTGCAAAGTTTACAACAGGATCAGTAGCTCCTTCCTGATAGGCATAGATAGATGCTTCTGCTCCCATAAATCCGATATCCGCCTCGCCGGATATGACGGCAGTCATAGTTTTATCTGCCCAAAGCCAGTTATAAGCGTCATATCAAGCCCCTCATCTTTAAAATATCCCTCTTCGATTGCTACATACTGCGGTGCATAAAAGATGGAATGGGCTACTTCATTTAAGGTAACTTTTGCAAGCTTCGCCTCATCTTTCTTTGCAGCAAACACTCCCAGCGGCAGTGCAGTCACCGCCAGAACGACTGCTGTCGCCAGTGAAATCCATTTTTTATTTTTCATGCAGATACTCCTTTACCGACTTCTTCTGTTAGAGTATGCATAATTAATTAATTGGTGACCAGGGGGGACATACAAAGTATCGCAAAACACAGCCTCCATGATTCCTTTTGTTAGGATATGCCCCCAAAATCAACTGCTAATCACGATCAACTTTCCCATTAGTTAAAAAATATGAATTTTATTTAATAACAATTCAATTGTGTCCAATTTCCAATCATGTTATGATTTAATCACAAAAGCTTTTGAAATTTCAATCAGGAGAGAATTAGGATGAATATTGGAAGTGTGATAAAAAATATAGAAAAGTGTCTGGTTTCACCCAGGAGGAAATGGCAAACCGCTTAGGAGTAACTACCCCAGCGGTGAATAAATGGGAGAACGGAGTTTCCCATAGTTAAAGATACCACACCAAATATGATGAACCCACGCTTATACACTACCAGCTATAATAAACCGCAAGGACAGCAATTTGATGATACTGCTGTCCTTTCTTTTATAAAATTGCA
>ENA-OQCN01001021-OQCN01001021.1-human-gut-metagenome-genome-assembly--contig:-NODE-1021-length-14486-cov-4.298907_pt1 | contig 14486 bp, 21 predicted proteins | sample MGYA00242497_ERZ504576 | MGnify/ENA primary metagenome ERZ504576 (study PRJEB26092, sample SAMD00036296) | human gut metagenome | host: Homo sapiens | study: EMG produced TPA metagenomics assembly of...
CGCCGGAAGGCATTATTACCACAGACAAGGATTCCATCCTGTCTTAAACAAAACTATCAAATTCATAGGAGGTTTAATCTATGGCAACCAAGAAAAAAGAACTTCTGGAACAGGACGCTCCTGTTACCGAAACCGTTATGTCGGAAAGCGAAACTCTGCTGGTCGATACCGCTCAACCTGAATCCCTTCCTGCTGACGCTGGCGATGGTCTGGATTTGAACGAACTGCTGGGGCTGATGGATCAGCCCCAGCAGGACACCTCTGGCGAAGATATGAATGAAGATCCCCTTCCTGAACTCACCGAGGAGGAAATGTTCGGGGATGCGCCTGCTGAAACAGACGATCAAAGCGCTGCTCCCACTGATATGCCGGAAGACTCTGATGTGCAGCCGCCTGATGTTTACGAAGATAACGCCGACGCTTTGCAGGAACCCCCTGCATCTCCAAAGCCCAAGCGTACCAGCCGGAAGAAGAAAGAAGCTGCTGCTCCTGAAGAACCTGTCTCAGAGGAAGTTCCTACCGAAACAACAGTGTCGGCGGATACAGCCGAAACCCTTTCTATTGCGGAGGAACCTGCTGTGGAGCCTGACGTTCCTGCTGTGGAAGAAGTTGCCGCTCCTGCACCCATTCCCTCTCCTCCCCGGCGCCAGCCCCGCCCCCAGCGCGGCGAGGCTCCCGTCCTTACCATCCGCAACCGGGATGATGTCGAGACTGCCGAAGACCGAGATGATGTAATCTGGCATGAGATCCATAATGCCTACCGTACCCGCAAGATCATCACCGGCAAGCTGGGCGGCATTGAACAGCTGGACAACCGCAAGACAGTGGCAGTTGTGGATTACAAGGGGTTCCGTGTCATTATCCCTATCAAGGAAATGATGATCAATCTGGGCCGCAGCCCTTCCGGCCAGGAATATACCGACCTTATGCTGCGCCAAAATAAGATCCTTGGCAACATGCTGGGTGCTGACATTGACTTCATCGTGCGTGGTATCGACTCCAAAACTCGCAGCGTAGTTGCCAGCCGCAAGGAGGCCATGCTGCGCAAACGCCAGATTTTCTATCTGGATACGGATGCTGCCGGTATGTACCGTGTCTATGAGGGCCGCATCGTCCAGGCGCGTGTGATTGCAGTGGCTGAAAAGGTTGTGCGCGTGGAAGTTTTCGGCGTTGAAACCTCCATCCTTGCCCGTGACCTTGCCTGGGACTGGATCGGTGACGCCCATGAGCGTTTTTCCGTAGGCGATGAGGTTCTGGTCCGTATTCTCAGCGTGCGGCGCAACAGTCTGGAGGACTTGGGCATCAAGGCTGACATCAAGAGTATTTCCGAGAATACCGACAGGGACAACCTGCAGAAGTGCCGTATCCAGGGCAAGTATGCCGGTCGTGTCACAGATGTCCACAAGGGCGTTGTCTATGTGCGCCTCTCCAACGGTGTCAATGCGGTAGCTCACTCCTGCTATGACTACCGGATGCCCGGCAAAAAGGACGATGTATCTTTTGCCGTCACCCGTCTGGATATGGAGCGGGGTGTGGCCGTAGGTATTATCACCCGGATCATCCGTCAGAACCTGTAAGCAAAGCAATGCCAGAGGAGCAGATAAACCGCTGCTCCCCTGGCTAATTTTGTCCACAGTTTTTATGACACCAGTGTCATACTGCATTTACTCAAGCGCAAGCAATACCTCTCCAAGTTTCTTCCACTGCTCTACCACAAAACCAAAAGACAATGCATCTTCTTCCGCAAAAACATAGTTGCGCTGCATATTCTGATAGTCCTTACGAAGTGCCTCATTATCAGAAAACCCTCTGAGCAACTGAAAATCAGAAAACTTCTTTTCCGCCAGATCACTGCCTGTTCTTCGGGTCTCTTCCAGTCTTTTATACCCCAGCATCTCAAGGAATGTCTGCTGATTTTGAATCATTTCCTGAATCTGCTCTAAATCAAACATGACGCTGACATCGTAAAGATGTTTTGCCACATCAAAATACATCTTACGCTCATAATAGAATTCAGCAGCAAAAATCTTGTCGGCAAAAATCCTCTCTAACCGAATTGTGTTAATCATGAAAGGGGCAACATTATATTGTGACTGAAGAATATTTCGCTGTTCTTCGGTAGCATAAGTGTAAAGTATCGGTTCAATTTCAAGCGGTGTAAAAGGCTCGCTGACGGTAAAGGATGTACCTTCTACTTTGACATACCCAAACCGTTGGAGCGGATCATCCGAGTCAACGCCTACAAGCGGAGTATAATCATAGACAGTTGTGATACTACCTTTCCGATCATCTTCGAGATCCTTTCTGGATGTGCGTGGTAGGGCCTGATATTTCTTTGTTGCCATCTCCAGCCGTTTCTTAGCCTGGCTGTTACTGCAATTATCGATGCACACCGTCAAGTCAATATCCTCTGAAAACCGGCGGATACTTTTCTGTGCTTTATACAAGGCCGTTCCGCCTTTAAAATAGGCTGGCAGCGTTACCTGTTTCCCTGCTAACTCCCTCAACAGTAGTGTAACATAATAGTCCTTCTCCAAAATATCAGCTAATGCTGCTAGCCTCATGGATTAAATTGATAATATTCAAAAAAGCAAATTTATCCTCGTGCAATTTCATAACTACCCTCCAACAAAATGTCTATGGTCCGAAGCAAAGTTTTTTGCCCATAATATTTTCTGGCCATCAGAATCAACATCTCAGTTTTCAATGTGAATTCCTCAACAGTAGCTCTTACCACATCAATCGGCTTTGCAGTATCTACTGGTGCCATATCCAGTTCTCTGATTGCATCCAAAATTTGCAAATACCGAAAATTGTCAGAATTAACTACGATAGGCGGTTTCCGAATCTCAATCTGCATTCCTTCCGGAACTCGTTTTGTATGCAGGTTGGTTGCAATGCATCTCCTTCTTGGCATTTGAGAAACAAGACCAATGCGATTTAATGCCGACAATCCTGTTTCATATCCAATTATCTCGTTTTCTTTCCGAAGTAATTGCTTACAAAAAAGTGTTTCTTTATCCGGAGTATAATATCCAAATGCTGTTTTCACCCTCCTGCAGTAAATCCCTTTGGTTAGACGCATAATCTGCCCCTCTTTTTCAAGCCGGGCCATATTTACATTGACTGTCTTTTTTACCATCGCCGCATCAAGTAAAAGTCGCTCCGCCACATACTGTGCGACCTGTTCGGTTGTAATTGTTTGATCTGGCTCCAGAGCAGTCAGATACTGCATGATCAAATCTCGGTACTTTATCTTTTCCATACAGATCTCCTTTCTGTTGCACTTGTTATTATAATACTCAATTTTTCTTTATTTTATGTATTCATAATAACACTTTTTCTTGTTGCAGTCAATGGGAGAAAAAAACAGATATACTCCAAGTCCAGTTTCTCATTTTCAGTTACATCTTCCTACACACTGAACATGGCAGAGGAATCTGATGGCACCAACAGTTATTTCAAACTGATTGGCATAGTAAAAGAGGTGCTGGATGAAGGAACACCCCTTGTAGTAGACGAACTGGACGCTCATCTGCATCCCCTCCTGACAAAGCATCTAGTCTCACTTTTTAACAGCGTGGAATTCAATCCAAATGGGGCCCAGTTGATTTTCACATCACACAATACCAATCTTCTTGACTTGGATGTGCTGAGGAGAGATCAGATCTGGTTTGCCGAAAAAGATGAACTGACCGCTGCTACCGATCTGTTCTCTCTCCAAGCTTTTTCTATTCGTAAAGATACCAAGCTGGAAAAAGGCTATTTGATTGGACATTATGGTGCGATTCCTTTTATTAAGGGTGGGCTGTAATTGGCAGAAAATTGTCTCTACATTGGCACAGTCCTGCCCTTTCGCCGTAAATCCATATCTGTTATACTTGGTACAGTCAAAACTTTGCATAGCAGCCGCTCCGGTTTGGAGCGGCTGTTTTCAATTTAAGTAAAGGTGGTGGTTTCTATTCTCTTTCAAAAAGCCCGGAAGATGCTGAACAACGAGCGGGGCGAGGCCAACTATTTCAGTACGGTGGTCTTTATCTTCATTGCCGTCCTGCTTCTTGCCTTCATTATTGACCTGTTCAGCATCATTTCCACCAAGCAGGAACTTGACCATGCCGCCGATCAGATGGTCAAACAGATCCAGCTTTCCGGCGGCGTCAACGGCGAGACCGATGAGCTGTTTGAATTTTTGAGTTCTCAGATCGAAGGAGCCGAAAATATTTCCTACTCCATTGACGCTACCTACACATCACCCAGGCCATCCGGTATGACAAATGCCATCCAGTTGGGCACCCCCTTCTTCATTACTATCGAGGGAGATGCCAAACTGGGTGGGTTCTGGAATTTTGACCTGGTAAACATCACAGTGGTTGCCCGTGGCAGCGGCGTCAGTGAGCACTACTGGAAGTGAGGTGACCTATGAAACGCATATTCCTGCGGCTGAAACAGTCGCTGCGAAACGAACGGGGCGAGATCACCTTTTTCGCCTGCTTTTTTGTGGTAGGTATCGTGATGCTGATCTCCTTCCTGCTCCTGTACGCTTCCATCCGGATCACCTGCATCAACATCCGCAATGGCGCTAAAATGGAGTTAAATAACCTCAGCGGCACAATTTATGCAGACACCTACCGCTCCCAGCGTGAAACCAACTTTGAAGAGTACCTAAATACCCTTTACTCCAGCAATGATTATACCGACATGCTGGAGGCTACAGTAGCAGGCGGCCTGGACTCCAAGATTCCGCTTTCAACGGAGGATTACAAGGTTTCCGACATCAGCCTGGAGTTCAATGTAGAGGATGGACGGGTTGAGTACATCTTTTACTGTGATGTGGAGTTCTATGTGCAGATGTTCGGTCACAGTTATCCGGCTATCACCCAACGGGTGGAGCTGACAGGCTACCACAACACAAAATTCTAACAATACTGTTGAAAGCCCGGCACATTCTACCGTATAGGCTTTATATAACAGCAAAAAAGGAGTGTATGTAAAATATGAAGAAGTTTTTCCAATCCAAAGGCTTTATTGTTTCCTCGCTGGCTCTCCTCTGCGTCACTATTCTGGGTGTCTGCTGGTTCGTAAGCCGCGACCGTACCGGAGATTTTAGACCGGATGAATCCCCACCCAGCAGCGTCACCGGCGATTGGTCAGATGGCGGCACACAGACAGATGGTGATAATGGAGCAGATGCTTATGCCCCCGGCCAGTCCACAGACGCCAAAGAAGAATATCCCAAAGTAACCTCCCAAACGGAGGATGAGGTTGTGATCGACTTCACTGACACCGAAAAGCCTAAAGAAACACCTCCTCCGGTGCCGGAAGGTAAGACCGAAATCAAAGATCCTGGTCAGGAGCATACCGTCAATCCTGACCCGTCAGTTCCGGAGGTCACTGCCCCACCCGCCGAGCAAACGCCGCCCAGCAATGACCCGGTTCCCGGCTCCAGCAACGGAAATGGAGCTGTATACGATCCAGTGTTTGGCTGGGTTGTTCCCGGCAATGTACAGCAGTCCACCGGTGACAGCGATGGGGATCTGAACAAACAGGTCGGCAATATGGGCTGATTTACTACAACTGAATATGACACTACTTGGCCCGTCACAGGATTGTGGCGGCCTTCCTATTTTCAAAAGGAATGGAGCGTGATGTATTTGAAACGACTTCTCGCCTTCCTATGCTGCTTTACCCTTGTTTTCTGTCTATTCCCCTCCTCTGCCTTTGCATCGGGCGGAAATGGAAACATAGATGGCGGCGGTGGCAGCATGGGTCAGGGCACAAGCAGCAACTTCTGGAACTCAGGCAACGATGGCGTTCGCATTACTGTTGTTGACGCATCCAGTGGAACTGCCGTATCTTCGCCGCTGGACTTTTCAAACCGGACGCAGAAAACCAGTCTTCTCCATTTTGGTAAAGTCAACAAGCTGCAATATCTGGGCGGCACCGGCCTCTCCCTTCAGTCCGGCGTTGCCTATTCCTGCATTAGACCTACACAGTCTATGCCCACCATCGTCAGCAGCAAGGGGCAGAGCAACATCGAAGCCATCAAACGGTATTTCTGTTCTGAATATGCGTGCATGATGGTCGCTCAGGCAGCCGGCGTCGATTATGAACGGATGATTGCCGGCGAGTACAAGCTTCTGATTGAACCATTGCCTACTTCACTCACAACGGTCAGTATTACTGCATGACAGCTACTGAGCCGGCCTGTATGATCAGATGTCCGGCGGCAATCTGCGGAAAACCATGACCTCGCTTACCCATAAAAATCTGCCGCTGTCAATGTTCCTGGAATTCAGCGACCTTGGCATCTCCGTCTGGACAGGCAACACCACTGGAAAGCAGAACAATTCCGACATCATCAGCACCCTTGGCGTTGGTATCGTCTGGTTTGATGAAGCTCCGCCGGAAGGAGAAATTGAGGCCCCTGATGTCGAATACCGAGTGGACACGGATGTGATCACCGCCGTCACACTACGGACGGACCAAGATCTGACGCCGGATAATCCGGCATCGGTTACCTTCCATATCCTCGGCACCACCTACCGGGTCAATGATATAGTGATCCCCGCCGGTGACAATCAGGTAGTCTGGGTCAAATGGCATACTCCCTCCACACCCCAGACCATAACCATTACAGTATCTGTCAGCGCGCCTATACCGCCCAGGATACCTTTGTCGCAAAGATCGTGGACCTGAATGAACACATTCCGCCTGACCCTGTGGCAACCGACACGAATCCCGGCTACTCTGTGCCGCCCCTGCCCAATGAAACGCAGAAGCTCACTGCCAACTGGGGCGTCTGGAGCTGCTACTGGGTGCCTGTATGGGTATGGTGCGACCACGGTGAAGATGGCGGTCACTGTCGATGAAGGATATTGGGAATACGAATATACGGGCTACTCCGCTTCCATCAGCGGCGAGATGTCTCTAATGCCAGATGATATTGTACCCACAGCATCCGGCAAGACGATGAAAAGCGGGTACGGCGTTAAAACCGAAGTGCGGGCAACGCTGTCAACAGATGCCCCGACCAGCCACATTACTTATCCCCAAACTGCCTTTTCCGTATTTCCTGAGTTCCAGTATCAGATCTATCTGCGGCTTCTGCAGCGTTCCGGCGGCCAAAGTGCAAAATTCATCTTTAAGCCCAACGAGTTTTCCACCTATGACCGGACAGTGCATTTCACACCGCTGTGGTTCCCCGATGCCACCGACTACACCATCTATACACAGGTGTGGGATACCTGGACTCCTGACGGTATGTTATCCATCAACCTAAATGACTATGTTTCGATCCAAGGGAGCCTTTATGATGACTGGTATACCAATCGAGAATAACCTCTGGACAGCTTACCTGCTTACCATATTTTTTGTGGTGGCCGGCTTTGCTGTCTACGATGTGCTTTACAGACGGGTGCCTGACCGGGCACTCGTCTTTTTTATCCCCTTAGCTGCCCTGGCGCCGGTCCTTCAAGGGTATTTCCTGTTAAATCATGGACTTCCGCCGCTCTTTCTCTGGCCGGTCGCTACCCATGCTCTGGTAGGTGCCCTGCTCGGCTTTTGTATTCCATTGGCAGCTGCACTGGCAACAAACGGCACTGGTCTGGGCGGCGGGGATATCAAGTTCTGCGGGATATTAGGGCTGGTCTACGGTCCTTCCGGCATGGCGCTGGTCTTTCTGACTGCAGCTGTTACCGCAATGCCTGTGATCTTTCTTCTCAGGCGGCTTTACCGAACCGGGCAGCCCCTTGCTATCCCGTTCCTGCCATTTCTCGCCTGCGGCTGCTGTACAGCGACCTTGGCCCAACTATTTTTAAGATAGGAGACAACGCTTATGAAACTCAATAACCGATTCATCTTCGGTATCCTTTCTCTGCTGCTGGCGGCGGTTATCGCCTTTGTGGCACTTCCAACCATCGCCCGTCAGACCAATGGAAAGGAGGAAATCGTCCGCATTACCCAGCCGGTATTGAAAGGCGAACAAATCTCGTCAGAAAATGCCGAGGTGGTTGAGGTAGGCGGCTATAACCTCCCCTCCAACATCGCCCATCAGCTCTCTGATGTAAATGGTCTTTACGCTACCGCCGACTTGGCTGTGGGTGACTATATCCTTACCAGCAAGATCAGCTCTGTACCGGTTTCGTCCGATGTGGCGCTCAACAGCATCCCTTCCGGTAAGGTCGCTATCTCGCTGACCGTTAAAACACTTGCTTCCGGCCTCTCTGACAAGCTTCAGCCCGGTGACATCATCCGTATTTACCACTTTCTTGATACGGCGGCCGAAGTACCGGACTGCGTTTTGTCAAAGTATTGTCCGTCACAGACTCAGACGGCATCAATGTGGATAATGCCAAGGAGCCCACGGAGGATGAAGAAAAGCAGCAGTCAGCCACCATCACTGTGCTGGCAAGCCCTGAACAGGCGAAGATCATTACCGGTCTTGAAAATGACGGCGTAGCTCATGTGGCTCTTATCTCCCGCAACAATGACAAACTGGCAGATGAGCTGCTTGCCGAGCAGGATAAGACTCTGCAGGAAATCTACTTCCCCGAAACTTTGATTGAGGAAGAAGCTGCAGATGCGGAAAATTCTGATGTTGAAAGTGAACCCCAGGAAACGGAAACTGCAGAGTCTGCACAATCCACTAATGAAACTGCACCCTCGGCAGAATAATCAAATCAAGGAAGGAGGATCTTCGTTATGGGTAAAGTTATCACCGTCTGGGGAAGCCCCGGCAGCGGCAAATCCATGTTCTGCTGTATTCTGGCCAAAGCCCTGACCCGGGACAAGCGGAAAGCCATCATTATCAATGCCGATATGAATGTCCCTATGCTGCCGGTCTGGCTACCGGAGCAGATCATCCAGACCAATACCTCTATCGGCCAGGTTTTGAGCAGTGTGGAGATTGATACATCTCTGGTCGCCAGTCATGTGACAGTGCTGAAAAACTATCCCTTCATTGGGATGATGGGCTATGCGGCAGGAGAAAACCCGCTGAGCTACCCAGAGGTCAAATATACCATGGTACTGCAGCTCATTCATGCTGCCGCCAAACTGGTAGATTTCGTCATTCTGGACTGCAGCACCAGCATGACCAATGTGTTCACTCCCGCCGCCATTGAAGCCGGCGATGTGGTCATCCGTATCCTCACCCCGGACCTAAAGGGCATCAACTACCTGAAAGCCCATCAACCTCTGCTTGTGGACGAGCGCTTCCGGTTTTCTGAGCATATGACATTCGCCGGTCTGGCCCGTCCCTTCCACGCCTTGGATGAAATGGGCTATATCATTGGCGGGTTTGACGGCCTGCTTCCCTACAGTAAGGAGATCGACCGCTGTGCTACCGAAGGCGGTATGTTCAAGCTATCACCTACTGTAACCCCAAATACACTGCTTCACTGAACAAGGTACTGGAAATTCTGGAGCAAATGGAACTGGCCGAACAGTCAGAGGATGATGCAGCGTATGAATGTGAGGAGGATGCCGATGAGTAATTTGAATGATATATTCTTCACACCGGCCGCCAATCAGGAGCTGACCTATGACCAGGTACTGGAGGATGTACAGCGGTATTTTGCCGAAAACCATGCCTCCACCATTGCTGAAGCTGGGGAAGGCAATGCAGAGCGTGCCACAAGCCTGCTGAAAGACTGATGGAACACTACATTGTCAAACGCAAATATGCCCTTGACGGGCTCTCTACAAAAGAACTGTGTTCCAAGCTCTATGAAGACATGGCCGGCTACTCCTTTTTGAAGAAATGGATCTATAAGCCTGGTGTTGAGGAGGTCAACATCAACGCCTACAACGACATTGAAGTGATCGAATCCAGTGGGCGCAGTATCAAGATCTCTGATAAATTCAGTTCGCCCCAGCACGCCATCGATGTGATCCGCCGAATGCTCAACGCCTGCGGCATGGTCATTGATGATACTATGCCCAGCATTGTGGGATTTCTGGACAAAAACATCCGTATTTCAGTGGACAAAACTCCCATTGTGGATGCAGATGTAGGCGTCAATGCTCCATCCGTATTGTCAACCAGCAGACCGTCAGTGAAGAAAAACTGCTGAACTCCGGCAGTGCCACCGCTGAAATGCTTCACTTTCTGACTGCTGTATACGATATGGGGTGTCCGTCTGCATTGCCGGCTCCACCGGCTCCGGCAAGACCACGATCATGGCCTGGCTGCTGTCCAATGTGCCCAATAACCGGCGCCTTATTACCATTGAAGAAGGCAGCCGCGAATTTGATCTGGTCAAGCGGGATGCACAGGGCAATATCCTCAATTCCGTGGTACATCTGCTGACCCGCCCCAGCGAGAACCCTGCGCTGAACATCAATCAGGATTTTCTTCTGGAGCGGGTGCTGCGTAAGCATCCGGATGTCATCGGTGTAGGTGAAATGCGGTCAGCGGCAGAAAGCCTGTCCGCAGCCGAAAGTTCCCGCACCGGCCATACCGTATGTACCACCATCCACTCCAATTCCTGCAACAGTACTTACCGCAGATGATGACCCTTGCCAAACGCAAGTACAACATGGATGACTCCATCCTCATGCAGATCATGGTAGAGGCGTATCCCATCATCGTCTTTACCAAGCAGCTGGAGGACCGTTCCCGTAAGATCATGGAAATCATCGAGGGCGAGGACTACCAGGACGGGCGGTTGATCGCCCATTCCCTATACAAATATGAAGTGGAGGACAATGTAACTGATGACCGTGGTGAAACCCGTGTGGTGGGGCACCATAAAAAAATCGGCTTGATCTCCGATTCCTTGAAGAAAAGGCTGTTGGACAATGGCATTTCCAACAAGGAATTGGAAGAATTCATGCAGCCGCCAAAGGAGGTGGGTTAATTGCAATGGATCTATCTTATCTGTTTTATCCTGCTCAGTGCTGGGCTTTTGGCTCTGTTTGGTGTGAAGCCGGGTGATTTTATTGACGCCCTCTTCCGCTCCCAGCGAAAATCCGCCACCTTGTCTGATGAACTGAATGTTCTTCTGGGCACACCAGCCAAGGTTTTTTTTAATCAGGATTACGAACTGAAACAGATCTTGAAGGGTACCGGACGGGCGGACCGCTATGAGGCAATAAAACGACTGTCCCTGATTCTGTTCGCTGTGGGGGCTGTGCTGGCTCTTTTGATTGGGAATGTGTACATGGTGCCCATTCTGGGTATCGGTTTTTCCCTTATACCGATCTGGTATCTGCGCAGCACTGCCGCCAGCTATAAAAAGCATCTGAATGAAGAACTGGAAACCGCTATTTCCATCATCACGACTTCCTACCTGCGCACCGAGGATCTGATCCGTTCTGTCAAGGAAAACCTGCCCTATATCAATGAGCCGGTAAAAGCCAACTTTGAAGCCTTCGTTTATGAAGCGGAATTGATCAATGCCAACATCACCAGTGCTATCAACAGCCTGAAGATGAAGATTCCCAACCGGGTCTTCCATGAATGGTGCGGTACCCTCATCCAATGCCAGTCCGACCGCAGTATGAAGAATACCCTGCCTACCATCAACCAGAAATTCTCCGATGTGCGTGTGGTGCAGTCGGAACTGGAGGCAATGATGCAAGGACCGCGGCGTGAAGCCATCACCATGATATTTCTGGTTATCGCCAATGTGCCGATGCTCTATTTCTTGAATGAGGATTGGTTCCACACCCTTATCTTCACCACACCGGGCAAAATTGCACTGGCAATCTGTGCAGCCATCATCCTGTTTGCGCTGACCCAGATTATGAAACTGAGCAAGCCCATCGAATATGGAGGTGATAGCGTATGACCTTTCTGGCGCTCATCGCCATCATCTTCTTCGGTTTTGCTGTCTACAACCTGACCTGTGCCTTTGTGGACATCCCGACCAAGAAGACCTCACAAATGATGATGCTCTCCCGCAAACAGCAGGGCACCAAAAATGAAAAGCTGCTTGATGTCTATGTGACAAAAATCGCCGGTTGGATCGCCCCTTATTTGCGGCTGGACCGGCTCAAGCGCAATAAGGTGCAACGCGCTCTGGACATTGCAGGTCTGCAGCTTACCCCGGAGGTCTATACAGCCAGAGCCTGGGTAACTGCAGGGGCAGTTGGCCTGTGTGCCATCCCCATGGCATTTCTTATTCCGCTGCTGGTACCTATTTTGATTGGCCTTGCGGTAGCGCTGTGGTTTTCAACCTACTATGCAGCCTTTGATTTTGTTAAAAAGCGCCGCAAACTGATCGAGGGAGAGATCCCCCGATTTGCTTTGACCGTCGGCCAGAGCCTTGAAAATGACAGGGATGTACTTAAAATTCTGACTTCCTACCGCCGTGTGGCTGGGAAAGACTTCGGCGCCGAGCTGGATCAGACCATTGCTGATATGAAGACCGGCAACTATGAAAATGCCCTCATTCGATTTGAAACCCGCATTGGCAGCCCCATGCTGTCCGATGTGATCCGTGGCCTGATTGGTGTCCTGCGCGGCGATGATCAGCGGATGTACTTCAAAATGATTACTTTCGATATGCGCCAGATCGAGCAGAACAATCTGAAGAAGGAAGCTGCCAAACGTCCCAAAAAGATTCAGCGTTACTCTATGATGATGCTGATTTGCATTATGATTATCTATCTGGTGGTGCTCTGTACCGAGGTTATGAGTTCGCTCGGGGCGTTCTTTGGCTAATTGGTATCCGACCCGGTACTTCCGGGCGTTTTCATACCTGCTCCTCATATGGAAGACAAATACACAGGGAGGTGAGCGTTTGTACCCAAGCGATTTTCCATAGCGACAGGCACATTATTTCCATTGGTCCTAACTGAGCCGGTCTGTTTCATCAGCCCGGCTTCATTTTTTACAGGAGAATGCCTATGCCCAAAAAGAAATTTTATCCGCCGAATGATACCGGCACCAAAAAACGCCGATTTCGTTGCTTGCTGTTCCAGCGGCCTAAAGCATATCCGAACCGGCCCCGTTCCAACAAAAACAATCTGATCAAGCCTATCCGCCGCGCTTAACAGACGGTGGACTTGATATACCTACCCAACCACAAATCAAACACATAACAGGAGGTTAACCATGAGAAAATTCACGACCCGTATCTATACCAAAGCCAACTATCTGCTCAACCGCGGCCGTATGGCATTGTCCAATCAGCGCGGCGATTTTTACATTTCGGATGCCGTCAAGATCATTATCGCCGTAGTTTTGGGTGCGCTGCTCCTGGCGGCTCTGACCCTCATCTTCAACGATACGGTCATCCCCCGCATCACTGAAGAGATTGAAAGTCTGTTCTCCTAAGCACCAAATCAGGGCCAGTTTGCAGAACTTCTGCAGCTGGCCCCTTTTTTATTTGCAGATAACGACTAATGGAGGTGAAAGCATGAATCAAAAACCGTGTCAGTTCTATTCCTTTCTGCAGGCAGTCCGGGGTAACTGGCGCAACGCCCTGTTCATCCGCTGCAGCGGTTCACTTTGTCCAATGATCCGGCAGGCATCCTGTGAGGGGTTCCTGATGGCAGCAGACGCAGGCTGTCAGCCGATCTTTCTGTCCGTCCAGACAGTGCGGAAGCTGAGTGGAGAAGCAGTGGACCCCGAAGAATGCTCTGCAATTCTGGAGTGCCGCTCGTTCCGGACTGCTTATACCAAGTTTCTGGAATGGCATACCTCTTCGGACCATGTATGTCCGTTTTTACAGCTATGCCCAGACCGGGATACCTACTTCGGATGATTCTGCCTGTTAAGACGCAATGCCGCCGTCATCGGCGCGTAATGGAGGTGATTTTATTGAAACAAAAGCAAATCAAATGTCCTTATTGTCATGCTCACGCTTCTCTTCGGCCTGCAAGCCTTGTGTATGGATCTACTCCACAGACCAGAGGAAAATTCCTGTATGTCTGCGACAGATGGCCGGCCTGCAATGCCTATGTCAGTGCTCATGAGCGCACATTGCTCCCCATGGGGACACTGGCGAATGGCGATCTGCGCCACAAACGCATTCTGGCCCATCGTGCCCTAAAAAAACTGCAGCAGGACTGCCATATGGAAAAATGGGAGGTCTATATCTGGCTGCAAGCCAAACTGGGGCTTGATGCACACCAGACCCACATCGGCCAGTTTTCCGAATATATGTGTGAGCAAGTCATTTCCCTCTGTCAGCAGGCTCCGGCGTACACATCCGGGCGTGCTGCCTGAACGGAGGTGAAGCCTGATGAAGCAAAACTTTAAGCTTACCAAAGACCAGCAGACACTGGTAGAAAAAAACTATCCATCGTTCACTGGGTCATTGTCAACAACATCCATGTAAATCCCGGCATCTGTGGTCTGGAGTACGGAGATCTGTTTCAGGAAGGATGCCTGTGGCTCTGCAAGGCCGCTTTTACCTACAATGCCGGACAGGCGCAGTTTTCAACCTACGCCAAAAAGGTTGTGAAAAATGGACTCCTCTCCTACTGCCGAAAAATCTGTAGTCAGGGCGGCACATCAGTCGCTGATCATCGGAGAA
>ENA-OQCN01001023-OQCN01001023.1-human-gut-metagenome-genome-assembly--contig:-NODE-1023-length-14470-cov-3.178833_pt1 | contig 14470 bp, 17 predicted proteins | sample MGYA00242497_ERZ504576 | MGnify/ENA primary metagenome ERZ504576 (study PRJEB26092, sample SAMD00036296) | human gut metagenome | host: Homo sapiens | study: EMG produced TPA metagenomics assembly of...
CTCTTCCCTGCCCGCCGTCTGTGGCCGCGTCTGCCCGCAGGAGAGCCAGTGCGAGGGCAAGTGCACCCGCGGCATCAAGAACGAGCCCGTCGGCATTGGCCGTCTGGAGCGCTTCGTGGCCGACTGGCACCGTGAGAATGTCCACACTGCCCCCGTCGTGCCTGCGTCCAACGGCCACAAGGTCGCCATCATCGGTGCAGGTCCTGCCGGCCTGACCGCCGCAGCGACCTCGCCAAGCTGGGCTATAAGGTCACGGTCTACGAGGCCCTGCATGTCGCAGGCGGCGTGCTGATGTACGGCATCCCCGAGTTCCGTCTGCCCAAGGCCATCGTCCAGCAGGAGATCGACGGCCTCAAGAAGATGGGCGTCGATTTCGAGTGCAACATGGTCATCGGCAAGGTGCTCACCATCGACGAGCTGATGGGTGAGTACGGTTATGAGGCCGTCTTCGTGGGTTCCGGTGCCGGCCTGCCCCGCTTCATGGGCATCCCGGGCGAGAGCCTGAAGGGCGTCTACTCCGCCAACGAGTTTCTCACCCGCTCCAACCTGATGAAGGCTTATCTGCCCACCAGCAAGACCCCCATCCGCACCGGCAAGAAGGTCGCCGTCGTCGGCGGCGGCAACGTGGCAATGGACGCTGCCCGCAGCGCCCTGCGTCTGGGCGCTGAGACGGTCTACATCGTCTACCGCCGCGGCATGGCTGAGCTGCTGCCCGTAAGGAAGAGGTCGAGCACGCGAGGAAGAGGCATTATCTTCAAGACCCTCTGCAACCCCGTGGAGATCCTGCCCGATGAGGACGGCTTCGTCAAGGCCATCACCTGCATCGAGATGGAGCTGGGCGAACCGGATGCTTCCGCCGCCGCCGCCCCATCGAGAAGAAGGGCAGCGAGTTCACGATGGACGTGGACACCGTCATCATGAGCCTGGGTACCAGTCCCAACCCCCTCATCCGCTCCACCACGCCGGGTCTCGAAACCAACAAGCACGGCTGCATTGTCACCGAGGGCGACGAGGGCAAGACCAGCCGCGAGGGCGTGTACGCCGGCGGTGACGCCGTCACCGGTGCCGCCACCGTCATCAAGGCCATGGGCGCAGGCAAGGCTGCCGCCAAGGCCATCGACGAGTACATCCAGAACAAGTAACTACCGATAGCAAAAGCAGGTCATCCCGCCGGGATGGCCTGCTTTTTGTTATCGGTAAAGATTTGCCGCCTCTGCGTTTTCCAGCGTCAGCAAGCGTATCTTCTTTTCGATGCCGCCCGCGTAGCCGGTCAGGCTGCCGTCGCTGCCCACCACCCGATGGCAGGGTACGATGATGGAAACAGGGTTATGCCCCACCGCGCCGCCCACAGCCTGCGCGGAGATGCGCTTTCCGCCGTTTATCTCCGCCAGCTGTTTTGCCAGTGCGCCGTAGGTCGTGGTCTGTCCGTAGGGGATCTGCAGCAGCAGCGCCCACACCGCCTGTCGGAAATCGGAGCCGATAAGATGGAGTTTCGGAGTAAAGTCCGGCTCCCGGCCTGAAAAATAGACGTCCAGCCAGCGGCAGGCGTCTCCCAGCACTGGCATTGTCCCCTCTTCATGCTCTGGAGGAAGCTTCGCCGCAAAATACTTCTGTGCCTCGAACCATACTCCGGTCATCCCTTCTTCGTCTGCTGCCAGCAGTATCTTTCCCAGCGGCGAATCGTAATGCATCGTATAGGTCATGGCGGTTCATCCCTTCCTTTTCGGCTTTTGGGTCGGCGCGTAGTCCTTGAGGCCCGGCACCGCGCCGCCTGCTGCCGCCCAGAGGTAGAGGCTGGCCACGCTGCAATAGGGACTGAACCGGCGGTGGTACTTTTCGAACAGTTTCCGGTCGATTTTTCGGTGATGGTACACCATCCGCAGCCCACGCTGGATGGCAAGGTCGTCGTAGCTGAACACGTCGGGCCGCTGCATACAGAAGAGCAATATCATCTCTGCCGTCCAGACACCGACGCCTTTCAGGCCGCTCAGCTCCCGGATGGCCTCATCGTCCGGCCTCTGCCGGATACCCTCGAGGTCAAATTCTCCGCTCTCGATTTTCCGGGCAAAGTCCGTAATGTATTCAGCCTTTCGGAAGGTCATGCCGAAGCTCTGCAGCTTCTCAACCCCGGCTCCGAGGACGGCAGCTGCATCCACCACGCCGAACTCGTCCCGCATCCGCTTCCAGATGGTCGCCTGCGCTTTCGTGGAGATCTGCTGGCCGACGATGTGGTGTACCACCGCCGAAAAGAGGTCGGTATCCACTTCTCTCTCGATGTGTCCCACCTGTGCGATGACCGCCGCCATTCGCTCGTCTCTTGCGCTCAGATACGCCGTTTCCGCTTCGCCGTATTGGAAATACATCTGTCCCGCCTTCTTTCTATACAACCTTTCGTTTGCTCATCAGTTGTTGATTTGATTATAACAGAAAGTACGAAGTTTTGCAATATAAAAGCGCCCTGCCAAAAGGCAGAGCGCTGAAAGTTTGTTGGTAAGCCTATTCTTGGACGTTCAGGATGCAGCTCTCTTTTAAGTGACAGCCCTACTTTTTATCGGTACGGTGTACAAATCACTTACATTCCTTCTTCATGGCAGAATAGCCGATGAGAACAGTCCACACATAGGCGCAGGTCTTAGGGATCATCAGCATCCCGATCATGGGGATGGCATTGGCCCAAAGAACAACGGGAATGTAGAAACCGAAGCTCAGCACGATGGTCAGCCACATCCAGCGGAAAGCTGAGTCGTTGTGCTCCTTGGCGCTGCGGTAGAACAGCACGATGATCAGCAGGCCCATCAGTGCAAAAGGAATATTACGGTAAATGCCCCAGGACAGCGGGGATCCATCGCTCAGCCACTGGTTCTGCGGCATCATGCACAGGATAACACGCATAGCAGCCAGACCGTAGACGGCGGCAGTCAGGCCATTGCTGCCCTTGACCCGGTAGCGCTCACGCCAGACATAGTACAGCAGCACATAAAAGACTGTCATTGTCACAGAGGTGATCCACTTACCCAGACCTAGGGGAACGGTAAAGTTTTCAAAACCCGTGGTGCATAGAGCCAGCGCACGGGGAATCAGATGGAACGAGTCGCCGGCGCCCAGAACGACAGCCATCAGACCGAACAGCTTGAACTGGTGGCTGCCCTTGCAGCCGCGGATCATCAGGATACCGATGGTGATGACGGATACCAGATATACCGCATCAAAAACAGTTTCTACGATTGCTTGCATAGTTGATTGCTCCTTGTCGATACATCAAATTTATTGTAACACTGCATTTTTTGCAGGGTCGTCTTAGTTTTTACGGTCATCAGGGGCTTGCCTGGCATAGCTGCATCCAACGCGCAGGATGTTGAAGCTGGCAGTGCTCCACACAAGGCAGGCGAGCCGCAGCAGGATACTGCGATGAACCTTCCTATGAGCGTCCCCTTTGAGTGAACAGTGTTCAATTTGGACGTTATAAAATTCCCACAGCAGTGTGGGAAGAAAATGCGGTCAATATAAGGTTCTGCGCACGATCTCCAGCACAGCGGCGGGGTCGTAGTCCTGCCGCAGCAAAGCAGACAGCATAAGCGAAAACAGCACATCGGCAAATTTTTCAACGGTGAATTGCTCATTAAAAGCGCCCGGACGGATTTTGGTATCCTGTTGCAGCACCGTACACAGACCGTTTAAGATATGGTGCCAGATTTGCTGCATGTGCCGTTTGCCATCGGCCTTGTCCTCCTGCATAAAGCCGAGAGAGTGCAGTGTGAAGAATCCGGGATACTGCTCATAGCCGTAGGCCATGCGCTCGTACATCCATTTGACACAGGTCTGCACGTCCTGAAATACGGCCTCGTCCTGCGGGCGGTGGAAAATTTCGCACCAGACGCTCTCGACCGTGGCGCTGATAAGCTCAGCCTTGGAGTCATAATAGTTGTAGATCGAGCCGACCGAGACCCCGCATGCCGAGGCGACAGAACGGATGCTGACTGCCGCCCAGCCCTTTTCCCGGATAAGCTCACGGCTGTTTTTTAAGATCTCTTCCTTAGAGGTCACGATCGTATTCATGTAGTCACCCTCAATATGAACAATGTTCATTTTTATTATACTGCCCCTTCCCACTTTGTCAAGAGGATTTCATAAAAGGTTTATATTTTTGTGGTCATCCCTTTCAGCCATGTTCACGGATGCTTTTCTGGTACACCAGCGCCTTGGGCATGAAAAGGTTTCGACCACACCTGGCACCCTATGACCACCTATACCCAGACCGAACAAGCAACGTCGCGGGTCGGCTGGAAGCTCTGGCTTTCCCAGGGAAGAAGAAACCGTGATACTGGTTTGATTCTTCCTCGGGTGTTATTTTTTCTGTTGCTTTGGATGCGAAAAAGCCCCGCCTTCAAGCGAAAAATCTCGAAAGCAGGGCTGTTTTTATACGTTATTCCGTTCTATTTTTGATAGATTCAAAAAGCCGGAAGGCAGATTTTTATTACTCGAGCTCGGTAGGTTTATTTCTTCACTAAACAAATTTGTTTAGTATATCTGTTCTTGGATGTTCACTTTTCCATAAGATTGCTGTGCTAGATGTGGCTTGCTGATTTTTTAGTATCAAGATAGTATCACACAACCAGCGGGATTTCTATGAATATTATAGTCCATACTCTCTTCAAAATCAAGAACTGCTCATCATTCGTCCTGAAGACTCAGGATGTCTCCTAGACAAATATAGGTTTGGATAATGCACCGGGTTGCATCTCGTCTTGTCACCTCATGATGAACGCCCTTACATTGTAACTCTGTTAGATTATCTATCCAATCCAGCAGATAAATCACATTACTTCCGACCATGCTCTTAGACGGTGACTTATCTTCTAGCTTTTCAATAACTGCTGAAAGTTTATTTTTATAGTGTTCTCCACTAACGTCAATTTCTTTTCCCGATTTGGTTTTATATTTTTTCTCTCCGTATTCAGGAAAATATTTCTCAAATAGTTCTTTTGCAGTTCCTTCAAAGAGCCTTCTGCACGTTGTAAGGGCCTGTGAATACAATTCTGGATTTTCCGAATTGATTTTATCTTCGATTGCTTGAAGTTTAAGAAGATTCTCCTTTGACATCTTAGAAAATTCATTTTCTACTCTTGTGCGATATTCAGAAAAAACAGTTGTTGCCACATTTCCAAATGAAATCTCAATCTGTTTTTCAAGTGCGTAATCATAATACTTTGATTTTAGAATAGTTAACTGCTTTTCTGACGATGCTATTTGTCTAACCAGCACTCCTGTTGAACTTGATACCGTCGTTGTTAATTTGTTCATCGCCACCGCTGCCCATTCTCCCGAAACAGACGCTCCTTGTGTTGTGAAATTATTCACAGCGCTACGCTGTGCAGCAATTTTTTCTTCAAGTTCCGAGGCTATTTCTGAAAAGACAAGCTCCTTTCCATCCTCAATATATCCCCTTCCTTTTCCCCATGCTATTTGCCACGCCTCTTTTTGAATGTAGCCATTTTTATTTCTAGGATATCCGCCATATTCATATTGAAGCCACATTATCGCATCTGTATCATTTAGCAATCTCGCAATTTTCAAACATAATAGCAACGCTGATGTTACTGTTATAGTATTATCCTCTATGCCATTCAGAACTTTTTCACATGCTACTAATGCATTTTCTGTTTTAGTCATGTTTTCCCTCCTCAAATGAGTTTCCGCCAATCCCAAAGAACTTATCAAAGAAACCCTTCAGCTTGTCAATTACGCCTTGCTTCTTCTGCGCACGGCCACCGCCGCCAAAGCGAGAAACAGGCGGCATCAGCTTGTCAATATCGGTGCCCACGGTCTTGATCTCACCGTCACGGAACGCATTGGCCAGATACTTGCGTGTCTCCGGCTCCTTCAGCTTTTCCTCTTGGATGATCTTTGCAAGCTCTTTCTCCCGCTGTTCGGACACATAAGTGTTCCACTCTGCCATCACATCATCCACATCGTTGACCCCTGCAATAAAGGTTTCAATCAGTTGCTTTTTGCTGCGCAGTTCCGGGCTGGCATCAATCGCCTTGCGAATCGTGATGAGCACTTCCTTATCATCGCAATGGGTGTCATGGTATTTTTTGACCAGCATCAGAATGTAGTCAATGTTAATTTCGACCTGCCGAATCAGCTCCACCTCGAACACCACATCATCCGTGATATCCTCTTTGGTTTCATCGTGCTTCTTGTTACGCCATTCATCCCGCAAATCCTGATAGCGGCCCAAATAGTCCTGTAAATCCCGTTCAGAGATCAGTTCGTTGCCCTTGAAATCATCAAAGGAAGACAGCAAGTTCCGCATCCGCAGCAGTGCACCAAACAGCACGATAAAGTCCTTCTGGTTCTGCTCTCCGATGATCTGCGGCTCTGTCAGCGGGAATTTTTGCGTCAGGTCATCGATCATGTCGGTGTAACCTGATGGTATTTTCCCTGCTCATCCGTATAGCATGGTAATAGTCTGCATATTTACGCAGTAGAACGATGCCACCCGCATTTTTATCTCCGAACAGCGAAATAGCCGCATCCACCCGCTTTTGCAGATTGCGGAAGCAGACGATATTGCCAAAGGTCTTGATGCTGTTCAAGATACGGTTCGTCCGGCTGAACGCCTGAATCAGACCGTGCATCTTCAGGTTCTTGTCCACCCAAAGGGTATTCAGGGTCGTGGCATCGAAGCCCGTCAGGAACATATTGACCACGATCAGCAGGTCAAGTTCCTTGTTCTTCATGCGGAGCGATACATCTTTGTAGTAATTCTGGAACCGTTCACCATCGGTCGAGTAGTTCGTATGGAACATCTCGTTGTAATCCTGAATGGCGGCATCCAGAAAATCCCGCTGCTCTGGTCGAGGTTGGAGGTATCTTCCGGGTTTTCCTCGTCCAGAATGCCATCCGTTTCCGCTTCATTGGCTCCATAGCTGTAAATGGTAGCAATGCGCAGCCGCTTGGTTGGATCTGCCGCCATCTGTTTTTTGAACTCCTGATAATACAGCTTTGCCATCGGCACAGAAGCCACGCAGAAAATCGAATTAAAACGCTGACGCGCTGTTTTTGCTTGATTTCCTCCACCGCACCACGCTGGGCAGAGGCCACCTCTGCCACATTCGTCAGCAGATTAAACTCATACGATTTGTCTCCCCGATAGGTTTTCTGGTCGAAGTGGTCGAGGATGTACTTTGTCACCAGAGAAATACGCTTGGGTGCCATGAACGCCTTTTCCCGGTCAATGTCCCAAACCTGCTTGTCGTCCATGTCCGGCTCTGCGTCCATCGTTTTGATGTAATCCACACGGAACGGCAGCACATTCTTGTCGTTGATGGCATCCACGATGGTGTAGGTATGCAGTGTAGAACCTTTTCGCCTTTTTCATTTGGTTCACCGCCAAACAACTGAGGCGTTGTCCTCATACCGGGTTTTCCGCTCGTACCTGCATTTGCTGCGTAAATCGGTGTTCCGGTAAAACCGAACAGGTAGTACTTTTTGAAGTTGTGAACGATAGCACCGTGCATATCACCGAACTGGCTGCGGTGGCACTCGTCAAAGATGATCACAACATGCTTCTGGTAGACCTCATGCCCCGGATTCTTCTTGATGAAGGTCGCCAGCTTCTGGATGGTGGTAATGATGATATGTGCTTCCGGGTTTTCCAACTGGCGTTTCAGAATCGTGGTGCTGGTGTTGGAGTTTGCCGCTCCTTTCTCGAAGCGGTCATACTCCTTCATCGTCTGATAGTCCAAGTCCTTGCGGTCTACCACAAACAACACCTTGTCGATGTAGGGCAGCTGCGATGCCAGCCGTGCCGTTTTGAAGGAGGTCAGCGTCTTGCCGGAGCCAGTGGTGTGCCAGATGTAGCCGCCGCCCTCGATGCTGCCATACTTTTTGTAGTTGTTGGCGATCTCGATACGGTTCAATATCCTCTCAGTTGCCGTGATCTGATATGGGCGCATCACCATCAGCATCTTTTCTGAGGTAAAAATGCAGTACCGGGTCAGCACGCTCAGGATCGTGTGCTTTGCAAAGAATGTCCGGGTAAAGTCGATCAGATCCGTCAGCACACGGTTATTCGCATCGGCCCAGTAGGAGGTAAATTCAAAGCTGTTGCTGGTCTTTTCCTTTTTCGTCTTGCCGTGTTTGGCGTCCTTGATGGCATTATAGCGGGTGCTGTTGGAGTAGTACTTGGTATTTGTGCCGTTGGAGATCACAAAAATCTGCACATACTCATATAAGCCGCAGCCCGCCCAGAACGAATCCCGCTGGTAGCGGTTGATCTGGTTGAACGCCTCCCGGATGGCCACCCCGCGCCGCTTCAGCTCCACATGAACCAGCGGAAAGCCGTTGACCAGAATCGTCACATCATAGCGATTATCATGCCGCGCACCGTCCGCCTGCTTCACCTCATACTGGTTGATGACCTGCAGGCGGTTGTTATGGATGTTCTTCTTGTCGATCAGTGTGATATTTTTGGAACTGCCATCATCCCGGTGCAATACCTGCACATTGTCTTCCTGAATCTTCCGGGTCTTTTCAGGAATATGCTCGTTGGGGTTGGCAATTACATCACTGAAAAACTGCCGCCACTCCGTATCGGAAAACTGGTAGTGGTTCAGCTCTTCCAACTGGCTGCGGAGGTTAGCAATCAGTTCATCTTCGGTATGCAGCGGCAGATAGGTATAGCCCTGCTCGCACAGCAGCCGGATAAACTCTTTTTCCAGTTCCGCCTCGCTCTGGTAGCTGTCAGAGCGCACCTTGGAGGGTTCATAGGCAGCAACAACGGTATCTTCATTGGTAGCCGCAACGATATTGAAAAAGGACATTTTCACACCCGCCTTTTACTCATACAAACCTGCTTCTTCTCGTTCCACTCGAATATCTCGCAGTTTTCTTCCCTGATAAAGCCAATGCACCGGTCCTTGTAGCGGATAGGTCGTCTGCATGATTTTTTGAGCCAACGCAGAAAGCGAATAGGTTTTACCCTGATACTCAATTTGCCTATCATCTTTTACAACGGCTACAACCTCAGGATGATTTTGCAGCACGATCTCTGCCCCCATCGGAATACCACATTTAATAAATGAGAACGGGGCTTTGCGTTCTTTTGCTTCTTCCTGAATTTCAGCCGCAACTTCTTCGTCTGCAATCTCATGGCCTTCCGGGGTAAGGCGCTGCAGTTTGTCCATTGTGCCGCTTAATTTTGCAATGCTCTCCAAAAGCGCATAAGCATCCTCTTTTGTCATTGCATAAAACTCTTTTGTTCTTGTCTTGCCATCGAACGTATCAATAGCACGCAAATCAGGATTCAAACGGTCAATCAGGCTATGCAGTTCTTTATCTTGTAGCGGAGTCGAAACATCATAAGTAGCATATACCGGAACGCAAACGGGATACATTCGCTCCGATTCAACTGTTTCAGTCGATTCTCGATATTGGTCGCATAGCCAATTTTTACATAATCCGGGAAAGAGGGATTTGTCAGGATATAAATTACACCAGCCTTTTTTGCTGCACTCACGTTGCAGCCACCTCCTTAAACGTCAACAATTTATCTCGATAATATTCATACTGCTTTTGTCTTGCTTCAATCTCTGCGGGCAGGCCAATATTGAGGTCGGAGCAAATCTTTTCAAAGTTGTCCAGCACATTTACAATACGGCTTTGGATATCAAGTGGCGGGATTGTCATTCGATATTGTGCAATCGTGTTTCCAGTCAAGGACGCTCGTGTTGTAAAAGCACAGTGTTTCGTCACATATTGTCTAAAGTCCGATGTGCTAAAGCAATAAGCACAGTATTCGGGCAAAAGCTCTTTGGTTTTCGGCGTTGCTTTATTGTAAAGCCATTAAAGACGCAATCATCCATATCATCAAGCATTACAGACGACCATCCAATATCTTCCGCCGTTTCGGATGTTCTTGTAAAAAGGACATCCCCTCTTGATACTTTTAACCGTTCCTTTTCATCTTCAGTACACTCAACCAGTGCCGTTATATCCTTTTTTCTAAGCGTCCGATGATTGTAAACATCTGTGTAACGAATAAATGGGGTCCCCTTTCCAAAAAACTCTTTGCCCTTGCTAAGGCCGTTCCTGAAATCAAACATTTCCCCAAGTGTTCTTTGGCAGAAGTTAATCGTCCCCTCCTTGAGGACATCAAAAGTCAATAGCTTATCCCGATAGAACTCATACTGCCTTTGGCGAGCTGTAAACTCCGCTGTAAGTTTCGCTGCAAGTTCCGCTGTAAGATTTGTAAAATTGTCTAAAATACTGACAATTTCACGCTGAATTTCAAGCGGCGGAAGCGCAATTTTCAGTGACCGGAAATCCCTACCCGTAAGTTTAGGGATATTTCCATGAATTAATGAAGTAACATCAATTGTTTGAATATAAAAATAGAGGTACCGAAGCATTGTCCCCGACTTTTCTTCTATAACATGTGCGTGATTATTAACCCAAATTTTTCCTTCTGCCCATGTCACAACAGGTGTGCCAGATTTTGTTATTACACTACCATCTTCTCCAACTAAGACAAACTTTCCATTAAAAATATAATCAGAAACGTAATCTTGTACTCCATTAGCTCCATAATAGGGATATTCTCCCTTTTCGCGAGAGTTTTTTGTTACAGGCTTACGTTTTTTATCAAGAATATTACAGCACTCTTCCAATGGAAATGTTTCCACACCATCCGGGCAAAGTTCCTGAATCAGTTCTTCCAGCTTACTCATCTTTTTTCACCAGCCTCAACTATCTTCCTTGCTTTTTCTCCCAATCCATCAAGTTTTCTTCCGCCAGCTATATCAATTCCTGCGCATTCGTCATGTTCTGTATCAAACACTAGTATTTCACATAGCGTAACGAAATAGATATATCTATATTTCTTTACTCCTACATTGATAGAGTTTACTGCCTGTATGAGCTTTGGAATCATCCAACTATCAATAACTTCTTCCGAGTAAACATACAAATCATATCTTTCTAATTCCGCATAATTGCCACTATTTAGTTTTCTTATTTATTCTTCATATGCTTCAAGAAATCTTTTACAAGGAGTGTCTTTTATATTTACATCATTGAAATCGCCATCATACCTATAGGATTCAGGTGGATGTGCCATCCCATACTTCGTGTAGCATATCCCATTTTTTTCAATCTCTTGCGTCTACGCTCTTGGGCTTGTTCGTCCACATACGGTATCATAGCCGCTAAGTTTAATGCTTCTTGCTCTTCTTTTGGAATTGCAGAGGTCACTTCTATACCAATATTATGTTTCAAATCTCTCAAATCCGGTTTATCACTTAGTTGCAGATTTTCATATTTGTTCGGAAAGAATTTTTCCAAAATCAGCTTAGCGTAACATTCATCATACGACAATTTCGTATGTGGGGGTAGCGGCTCGTTTTCTCTGATTTTTGCCACAGCTTTTCTCCTCCGCCTAGGTCACTCTGTACTAATAGTTTCCTCCAAATACCTGTCAAAATCGCTCTGGTACAGGCGATCCTGCACCACACGGTACTTTTCAAACTCCGTTTCGGCGTGCATCTTTGCAAGCTGTGCCGAGATTTTGCCTGCATCCTTCAGCACTTCCAGATCATCTGCCTGCAAATAGATGTCCAGCCGCTTAGCCCAGTCCTCCATGGTCATGGGGATATGACGGCGGGCACGGTTCTCGGCAAGGTCAAGGTATGCCGAAACGATCAGTTCCATGGATTTCATTTCATCCTCAGTCAGGTAGTTTTTCGCCACCGAAACATCGCTCTTTTTGATTTTGCCGTTGGGAGCGTCCTTCCATGTGTGAAGCCCCATGTGCGGCTTTTCGGCATCGGCACGTTCATAGATCAGTTCTGCCGCCGTATGGCGATGCACGGCATAGTGCATCTTATTCTGCACCTTCGCAAAGAACTCTTTTGTGGTCAGTGCATTGCGGTCATAATCCAGCGAAGTAGCGTAAATATCAGTGAGTTTCTGGTAGAAGTTGCGCTCCGAAATGCGAATTTCCCGGATGCGCTCCAACTGCTCTTCAAAGTATTTCTTGGTCAGGACTGTGCCGCCGTTTTTCAGACGTTCTTCATCCATGGCCCAGCCCTTGATAGTATACTGCTCCACGATCTGATTTGCCCAGACACGAAACCGCACCGCCCGCTGGTTATTCACCTTGAAGCCGACCGCAATAATCATTTGCAGATTATAGTGGTTCACGCTGCGAGTAACCTGTCGGCCACCCTCATTTTGAACTATTCGGAATTTCCGAATCGTTGCCGCCTCGTCCTGCTCATGGTCAGCATAAATCTTTTTGATATGCTCATTGATAGTCGGAAGCCCCACATCGTAAAGGGTCGCCATCATCTTTTGCGTCAGCCAGATGTTTTCATCCTCGTAGCGCATCTCAATGCTGTCCTTGTCCTCGCCCGTAGAGGCAACAAAGGTCAGGTATTCCGCCGCAGAAGAACGTACCAATGCAGAATCTTTCTTTTCGTTTTCCATTTCAGCCCTCGATTTCTGCCACGATCTGGTCAATAGCGGCCCGCAGCTCGTTTTCTCGTGCTACGATTTGCGCAATTTCAGCGTTCAGCTTTACAATATCGATCTTCTCACGGGTGTCCTTAGCCTCCACATAAGTGGAAACCGACAGGTTATAGTCATTTTCCTGCACCTCGGAATACTCCGCCAGATGGGAGAAGTGTGCTTCTTCTGCCCGCTGTGCAAAGGTGTCCACGATTTTGTTAATGTTCTCTGGGGTGAGTTTGTTGTTGTTCGTCACCTTGACGCACTCGGAAGAAGCATCAATGAACAGCACCTTATTGTCCGTTTTACCCTTTTTCAGCACCATAATGCAGGTGGCAATACTGGTACCAAAGAACAGGTTGCTCGGCAACTGGATGATGCAGTCAATAAAGTTGTTGTCCACCAGATACTTGCGGATTTTCTGCTCTGCGCCGCCACGGTACATAATACCGGGAAAACAGACGATTGCAGCCGTACCGTTGGAAGCCAGCCATGCCAGCGAGTGCATGATAAACGCCAAGTCCGCTTTGCTCTTCGGAGCCAGCACACCAGCCGGAGCAAAGCGAGGGTCATTGATGAGCAGCGGATTCTCGTCACCGGCCCACTTGATGGAGTACGGCGGATTCGATACGATCAGCTCAAAAGGTTCATCATCAGTGCTGCGGATTGGTCAGCGTGTCCTCACAGGCAATGTCGAATTTGTCAAATTCAATGTCGTGCAGGAACATATTGATGCGGCACAGGTTGTACGTTGTGATGTTGATTTCCTGCCCAAAGAAGCCGTTGCGCACGGCATCCCGTCCCAGCACCTTTTCTGCCTTCAGCAGCAGCGAACCGGAACCGCAGGCAGGGTCATAGACCTTGTTGATTTCCTTCTTGCCTACCGTACCCAGCCGGGTCAGCAGCTCCGAAACATCGGCAGGCGTAAAGAACTCGCCACCGGACTTGCCCGCATTGCTGGCGTACATGGTCATCAGGTATTCATAGGCATCGCCAAAGGCATCAATGTCATGCTCTTTCACATCGCCAAGGTTCATATCTGCCACGCCGTTCAGCAGTTTAACGAGCTTTTCATTGCGTTTGGCAACGGTCGCACCCAGCTTGTTGCTGTTCACATCGTAATCATCAAACAGCCCTGCAAACTGTCCCTCAGAGGAGCTGCCCTTTGCGGATTCCTCAATGTGTCGGAACACTGTTTCCAGAGTTTCATTGAGGTTTTCATCGTTGGCTGCTTTTGCCCGCACATTGCAGAACAACTCACTGGGCAGGATGAAGAACCCTTTTTCCTGTACCAGTCCTTCCCGTGCCTGCTCTGCCTCTGCATCAGACATATCTTCATAGCGGAAATCCGGGTTGCCTGCATCAATTTCGCCCTGATTGATATAGCTGGCAATGTTCTCCGAAATATAACGGTAGAACATCGTACCGAGAACGTAGCTCTTGAAATCCCATCCGTCCACTGCGCCGCGCAGATCATCCGCAATCGCCCAGATTGCACGGTGCAGCTCTTCGCGTTCCTGCTCTTTTTTGGTGTCTACCATTTTTATTTCCTCCATCAAATGCGGATTTCCGCATTGTTTTTTTCATTTTAACATAGTAAATGTACCACTATTGGTACACCATGGTGTCTTTTTCTAAAAAGGATACACCTTTCCTTTATACTATCCTAGTAAAGCGTACCACAGCTTTTCCGTGATTGCAAGCCGATAAAAATTTCTATTGCATTTTTCGGGGTCGAATTATCACTTATATGTACAGACCCCCGCCAGCAGATGCTGGCGGGGGTCTACTATGCTTACAGTTCTACGCTGTTCTGCCTGTTCTTCTTCTGGCTTCTATCCGCGGTCTGCTCCTGCCCCTCATAAGCCCAATGACCTGCTGCATCTTTTCGGCACCGAATAGTTCCATACTCGCCTGAAATCACATTTCATCGCATAGAGCTGCGAATTCTCAGCTTTAC
>ENA-OQCN01001024-OQCN01001024.1-human-gut-metagenome-genome-assembly--contig:-NODE-1024-length-14469-cov-3.338586_pt1 | contig 14469 bp, 18 predicted proteins | sample MGYA00242497_ERZ504576 | MGnify/ENA primary metagenome ERZ504576 (study PRJEB26092, sample SAMD00036296) | human gut metagenome | host: Homo sapiens | study: EMG produced TPA metagenomics assembly of...
CCAGCATATCGAGACTCAAACTGACCGAGGCGCCCCAATGTTGATTTGTTCGCGTAATGGTTGCCGGGGGTGTACTGGCCGGGCTCAAGGCGAGACACATGGTCAAAGTGTAGGTCGGGCAGCCATTGGGCTGACGTTCAGACCATGACTGCAACAGTAGGCTTCTTGTCCGTTGAACCAAATAAGCCAAGTGCCGCCCTCTTTGGCAATGCTGGTGATTTTGCCGGTGGCATAGGGCGGGGTAGGACCTGCTGCGAGTGTTGCAACACCGTTATCGGCATAAAGCTGTGCAGGGGCTGCATCATCCGACAATTGTACATGAATAGATTTCTGTAAAGTGGTGCCGTCCGGGCTGGCGTAAACAAACTGCGCAGTGAAGTCAGAAAAAGCCTTCACATAAAAGCCTGTTGCAGCCGCAGATTGCTCGGCGTAAGTCTGATGTAGGATTTTGGCTTGCTCGGCATCATCGGCAGAAATGAGGTCTGCATCAGTAGATGCGTAGCTGAGAACTCCACCCTTTCGGAAGTACAACTTCTGCTGTTGCACTGTTTGCGGGGTATTCGGTTTGTACCAACAGAGGAACTACCGCATAATCTGCATCGGGATTGCGGCCAACGATGACGGTGCTTTCATTTCCGTTCAGCGCATCGGCGTCCATGTGGCATCGGTACCATCATACAGGTCAGATACCCATGCCGAGATGCTGATTTTCGTCTCACCGGTTGCCACAGGCAGCCCCATGCTGCCGAGATAACTACCAGTAGGTGCATCAGGTAGATCGTTGTACAGATTTTCGGTAATCTGAGAAAGGGCTGGTGTTACACTGTCAGTAACTTCAGGAACAGCCGTATCTACTGTCTCCGGCGTAGCAATCTCATCGGCCGAAGCTGCGGGAATCATTGTGCAGCACATGGCACCCGCCATGAGCGCTGCAGATAAGCGGTGTTTGAGTTTATATTGCATTTGCATAACTCCTTCGTATTATTTTTACATCAAATGCGAAAAAATCACGATGCTACATCTACACTACCTCCATCAATCAGCTTGGCAACGACCAGCAGGCGGCTGTTAGGGTCTGCCGTACAGGTGGAGAGCGTCAGAATATGGTCATCCGTTGTCACGTCCACACCATAATCGAACGCACAGCCGGCAACAGCCTTACCCAGAATCTGCTGGAAGGCCGCATCGTCCGGGTTGGCCTGAATGCAGTCAGTGTCGGTGGAAACATCACAGACCCACACACTGAAAATCTGGTAAGTCAGTTTTTCATCTGCCAGCGAAACATAAATGTACGGGTTCTCCTGCCCAAACTCGAACACACGATATTTGTGTAGATCCTCAAACCCTCCCTCGTAGTCTTCATCGGTAAAGGTGTGCCCGTAAAAAATCAGATTGCGGGAAACTTTTTCGCCGCTGTTCATACGGCAGGTATAGTCAGCATAGATGCAACCGTGATAATCCTCGGTACCTTTCTCGTCACGGCGCAGATAGTAGTCGTTGTCTCCGTACTGCTGCACGGGCGCGTCAATATTGGTGCTGGGAATCGTGATCCACGCCACGGTGTCCGGGTTTTCTTTCTGCGCGGCGGCAAGGCGTTCGTCGGGTGGCTCGACACGTTTGGTCTGTGCCCATGCAGGCAGCACCGAACCGCCATCACCGGAATGCCCAAAAGCAAGAAACCGGCCAACAGCAGCCCAACCAAAACAAAAATAATGACAAGTCGCAGCAAATCGGGGTTAGCTTTATCCCAGAATCTTTTGAATTTTTCTCTCACTGCGGCACCTCCGCAACGTCATCTTCCTGCCACGGCAGGCGAGGCAGGGTGCATAGTGGCGGCCGTTCGGCTCGACCCAGCTGCCCTGACCGCCGGCAAAGATGTGGATGTTGAACGAGTTCAGCACGGTCAAAAAGCTCTCCATGTCGGCGGCATCACAGCAGAGAGAATCCCGGTTGCCAATCAGTAGCACATCAAATCGGTGTTGCTCGGCATCCTGTAAAATCTCCTTGACGGCGGGGCGCATGAGCAGCGGCACAGGCTCGTTTGTCTCGGAAATGCGCTCTTTCTGTACGCCCCACTGTAATTTGCGGGCGGCACGCTGGCAGGCAAGGCGTTGTCTGCCCATGCTGGCAAGGTTCTTCGGGTCGGACTGGTAAAGACATTGTGCAATCATGGCGTTTTCCTCCTTAGTATTTCGGCTTATGATAGACTTCTTTATGCAGCGCCACCGCGTGGCGGCGCTCATGCCATAGGAACAGGTAGTGCAGAATCATCCCGCTGCCAACCAGCGGCAGCAGGACTTTTGCCCAATCAGAGATTCTCTTCATCGTCATCCTCATTTCTGCCGCCAAGGACAATATCCCCGGACGGCACATAGACTTTCGGCGCAGGCGCAGACTTTGCGGGTTCAGTCGCATGGACAGGCTCTTTGTGCAGCAGATGGGTGATAATCAGCAGCACCGCGATAAAGAGCAGCGCGCAGGCGATACCCGTAATCAGCAGGCAGGGGTAATGCCGCTTTCCGCCGCAGCAACCACCACAGGTGCAGAAATCGGCGCGTACAGCAGCGTGTAATGCACCGTTCCGGCCTCGGTGCGGGTGACCGTTCCAGCGTAATGCGCTGTTGCCATATAGGTACTGTCGGCCTGCAAAGTTTCGCCAATCGTAATGTCCTGCAAGGTCAGCGTGCCGGAAAAACCGTACTCGTCATCGTAGGCAACAGACTCTTTCACATCATTGCGGGCGGTTTCGGCATCGGCGCTGCGCACAGACAATTCAAAATCCTGCGTGACCTCTTTCTCCTCGGTCACACCGCCCTCCACAGACTGCGTAACGCCCCATAAGGTGTAATCGACGCCGTTCCACTGCATAGTGCTTTCGGTCAGGTCGGCAACGGTTGTGCCATACGGTACGCTGTACTGCTTGACGACAAGCAGCTGCCCGCCGTTTTCCTGCCACGAGATGCTGTCCGGGTAGAACAGCGACGCCGTATCTTCCGGCGGCAATCCCACCAACTCCGGGGCAGGGGTGGGTTCCTCGGCAAAGGCTGCGGTGGCGGTGCCCAGTGACAGCAGGCAGCACAGGGCAGTGATAACAGGTTTCTTCATTAGGATTCCTCCGTTTCGGGTTGATTTTGCATTTTGCGTTCTACAATACGGCGCAGCTCGTCCCGGTCTGTGGTGATCAGGTCTTTTCCTCCTCGCTGCACCGCATATCAACGGTGACATTGTTGGAGTTTGTGACGATTAGCGCGCTGCCGCGCTCGAAGCGGGTGATGTTGTCGATTTCGGCATCTGTCAGCTTCAAAACACTTTGCACGCGCTGGGCTTCCTCTTCCTCCAAATTCAGAATGATTTTGATTTTGCAGTTGTTCAGGATGCCGCGACCGTATTTTCCATCTTCCAAGGAAAAGAAGTCGTTCAAATCCTGCGTGGCAACCAGAACCCCGCCGCCGTAGCCGCGAATGGTTTTGACAGCCTCGAATACATAGTTGGCCGCCAAAGCGTTGGACGATGCGCCGATGATTTGCCATACCTCATCTATGAAAATCTGCTTGCGGCGGGTCAAATCCTCTTTCGCCTTATCCCACATATAATCCAGCCCGATGTACATACCCACGGTTAGCAGGTCGCCGGACAGCTCGCTGATGTCGATGACGACATAGCTGTTGTCGAGGTTCACGTTTGTCTGGCGGTTGAAGCTGGATGCCGAACCGTGTACAAGGCGGTTCAGAATATTGGCGATACGCCGCGTTTCCGGGGCAGCGGACAAAACAGTGTGCAGGTCGCCTAATATCGGCATTTCACGGTACTGACCGGGATGTGCCGGGTCGTCCAGACTGGCATTATCATAAGTGATGCCCTTATTGCGGTAGGTTGTGACGATGGCTTCATCCAATAGCTGGCGTTCCTCGTTGCTCAAATCGGGAATCAGCAGCGAGAAGAAAATGTGCAGCTTCTGGATTTTGGCAGCCAGTTCCGACTGCTCCGGCATAGGACCATCCAGCAGTTCGCTGCTGGTGTGGTCGATTTTGCGAATCTCCATGACGTTGATGCAATCCGGACTGCCCGGCACGATGCGATGATGGTGCCGTTCAGCGCCTTGGCCTGCCGGTAAAACTCGTGACCCTTCAACGGAGCGATGATGTAAACCGGTGTTCCCGCCAGCCGCATACGCCGGGCGATCAGCTGCATAGTGAACGTCTTGCCCGCGCCGGAGGTGCCGAGAATCGCCATATTGGCGTTTTTGTAGATATGGGTGTTGAAGTTGTCGAGGCTGACGAGGGAGTTATTGTACTTATTCACGCCCAGCAGTACACCGTTGGTGTCGCACAGTTCAAAGCTGACGAACGGATAAAAGCTGGCCGCGGTTGAGGTAAGGATATTGCGGCGGTATTTTTTGAACAGCGCCGCATCCGGGGCGCACAGCGGCAGGGAAGAGAGAAAAGCTGCTTCCTGCCGGAAACTGCACAGCTGCAAATTCATATCCTGCGAGACCATGAGCTTGCGTATCTCCCCGATGCGCCACTCCAAATCCTTGACGCTGGCGGCTGTGACCGTTACGAGGATGGCGGCGTAGTAGAAATCCTCGTTGTTGGCAAGACCGTCTTTCAGGTAGTAGCCGGAACGAATGGCGTTGGAGAGGTCATCGAAATCCGAGTTTGTGTCGCTGGTGTCCTTGATTTTGCTGCGGTTGATGCGGATCTGCTGCCCGATTTTCTGCATCATGCGTTCTTTGGGCTGTCGTTCCAGAAACAGATCCACATCAATGCCTTCGCCGGCATTCACCAGCAATGCCATCCACCGGCCGTGACCTGTGCGCGGTAGCCGTCTGCGGGAATCATCAGGTAGGCATGGTAGGTGCCGTCCATGTAGAGATAACGTCCATGCTTCAAATCCAGCGAGGGTGGGATCATAAAGGCGGCGGGAGGTATCTTATCCAGCGCTGTGGTATCGTTCTGGGCCAAATAGCTGGCAAGCACATCTTGGATTCGCTCCTGCAACGGCACCTGTACCGCTGTTCGCCTATTTAATAAGGTATAGAAAACGTCCGTGAGAAACTCGTCCTCGTTCTCGTGTTCCACGATGGCGTTGCCGCACTGCGCTAGATAGGTGCGGAAGTTGCGGGCGGTGGTTTCGAGCGTGGAGACGATTTCGGCATAGGAGATATTCCGCTCGTTCGTGGGGGCTTCGTACTGGAAAATCACGAAGAAGCGACGGCTAACAGCATCGCGGGAACCGAGCCGCTTGACAAAGCGGATATAGCTCATGTGGCGCTTACGCACGCTGCGTCCGGTTCGTTGGCGGCATCCCGCCGCAGCTTGTCCAGATAGGCATTGACATCGGCCTTGCGGGAGAATGACTTGAATTGCAACCGCACTGGGCTGACTTTCAAAAGGCTGGCGAACGAGTAGATGACGCTGCGCTGCTCCCGTGGGGAGCGCAGCAGGAAGTTGATGGGCTCGATCTCCAGAATCTTGATGTGGCGCTCATCTGTGGTGTGCAGGATGCCGTTCTCGATTTTCTCGATGGGGAGCAAGTCGTAGAGCGTCTGCCGTTTTACCAGCTTTCCGTGGCGATCCGCCTTACGTTGCAAGACCTGCGCGTTGTGGGGCAGGGTATCGGAATCATCATAGTAGACAACACGGTATCGCTTACTGATGAGCCGTAGATGTCGGTGTCGGTTGGCTTCGAGATTGCCCTGCTGTGTAGGTGTGACGATACGGCGGCGCTTCATAAAGCGGAACCAATGTGCACAAACTGCGTCAGGCTGTCACCGCCAAAACCGACTACACCAAACACGGCCAGCGGCACCGACACCGCAATGACGATCATCAAGCGGATGTTGAATGCCAACGGCAGATAGAACAGCGGCACCGCACTGCCCACAGCAAGCACAGCCGCCTCCACCGCATTGCGCAGCTTGACCGTGCCGCCAAGAATCGTACCAGTGTCCACAAAATTCTGCGGGATAAGGTAAACATCCCGCTCTTCGCGTGAAATTTCGACCACCTCCAAACAAAAAAAGCGCCCTCGAAAAAAGGCGCTCTTGCGTTTCTGTTCAATTTTGACGATACTATTATAGCAGAGTCATATTGCAGCAAAAAAAGACTTTTGCTGTGCGGATGTTGTGCTGATTTACTGCATTTCGGCAGATAAATTTTCAAATATGAGCTTGTGGCATCAATGTAGCTACATAGATTGACAATCGAATGCCGTGAACGTATAATAAGGATAAGAAGAAAACCACGGAACGAAGGGAGTTTTTTTATGGAAAACATTGTTTCGGCAGCTAAAACGGATGTGTTCCGCGTTCGCATCAACCCGGAAATTAAGCAGGAACTGGAATCTGTGTATGCAAAGAACGGTCTTACCCTGACCGATGCCATCAACGTGTTTTTCCAGCAGTCGCTGAACGCTGGCGGCTTTCCCTTTGCCGTAACAGAGGACAACGCGGAGATCATCAAGGCAAAGGCGCTCTCCCGGCTGACAAAGCAGTTGCAGGAAGCGCAGGATGATCCGGTTTCTTACTCCGAGGATGAAGTATACAAGATGTTCGGAGTAGAGAAATGAGGGTAATCTATAAAAGAACCGCCGTTAAGGATATGGAAGCAACCCGTGACTACATCGCCGGGCGGCTGAAGAACCCGAAAGCTGCCAAAAAGCTGATGACCGCGCTGCTGAAAGCTATATCTTTGCTGGTAGATAACCCGTATATGGGTGCAGCACTGGCAGAAAAGTTTGAAATCACCACGGATGTGCGCTACTTTGTGGTGTCAAAGCAGTTGATTTTCTACCATGTGGACGAGGAACACAGCACAATAGAGATACTTCGGGTATTGGACGGCCGGACAGATTATTTGTCAGTACTGTTCGGATAAATAAAAAATAGGAGGGCCGCTCCTGCGTATGGCAGAAGCAGCCCTCTTTGTTTTAGTGCAGATACCTTTTGGGTTGACGTAGACCCCGTCGATAATGACGCAGATATGCAGATGATTTCCGGTCACATCGCCGGTAGCACCGACTTTGGCAATGGTGTCGTATTTGTTCACCGTATCGCCAACCTGAGCCAAAAGCTGGTGCACATGGGCATAAAGGGTGCAGTACCCGCCGCCGTGGTTGATGACCAGATAATTTCCATAACTGACGTGATACCCTGATTTAATGACCGTGCCGCCCTCCACTGCCAGAATTGGTGTGCCATAGGGATAGGCAATGTCCAAGCCATTGTGGTTGGTGGTATCCTTGCCGGGAATGCCGACATCCTCGCGTTTGCCGAAGAAAGAAGTAATGTGCTGTTCCCAGTTCGGGTCATTGAATGGATTGCCGAACCCGCCGCTCGGAGCAGGGGAGGTATCATCAATAAGTGCATCGTTGATTTGCCCCAAAATCGTAATACCCTCATGTTCTTCTATTTCGTGGAGATAGACAGTCAGGTTATGCGCATAGGCATCGGCACAGCTTTTCTGCTTGTCGTCAAGCTGCCAGACCGTGTCGGCAAAGTAGTCATCGCCCACATAGGAGAGTGTGAAAACGGTGTAAGTGTGATCCTCTTGAACGGTTATGGTTTGCCCACGCACCTCTTTCTGCACAGGTTCGGTGCGAACTTCCTCGGAAGTAGTGTAGGTATAATATTCTGTCCGGTGCGCTTGTACCTGTGCGGAAAGGTCAGCCAGGCTGATTTTGGTATAGTCGTCCTCTCCTTGGTAAGCGGAGTACATAGAAATGAGTTGAAAGGCATTGTAAGAAACATGACCGCCCACGGAATCATCAATGTCGCTGTAGGTGAGGCTTGCACGCTCGGATTCTATTTCGGCAAGGGTATCCTCGTATGCAACCTGCAAAATATCCGATACGGCATTGCGAAGCTGCATCACGTTGGTAGCAACTTCCAAATCATCATTGACCGCAGTGCTGGGCTGTGTCAGCGTACCGAAAATCGCACCGGGCAGCATGAGCAGAACCAGAACCGGCAGCAGCAAGACTGCAATGGCAACGACCAGTATTTCCTTGCAATACTGCACCGCAGCTTCAGTAGCAGCCCCGGCGGGACCGCCCTGCACTCCCGCTTGCGCGATTTTGGCAAGTTTGGGCGCATTGTGAAGTGCCGTTGAGGCGGCCTGCTGAGAATTTTGGGTATCGTTTTCCATCATTTAGTGTCTCCGTGCGGGGGCTTTTGGCATGGCGGCCACTTTACGCTCATCATACTGCATACGCCCGCGTTCGTCCTGAACGGTAGGCGTTTTTTCTACGCGGGTTGTGGCGTAGACCTTATACCACTTTTCGCCGTCGCGGGAAGTCTGTTCTGTGAAGTGGCCCTCCGGCTTCTCATACTGACGGGCGTTGTACATGGCAAACTGAATCTGCGCGGCCGGGGATGATCTCGCGCCCCTGAATCTTGCCGCCGCCGATTTCTACATCTGTGACGCTGTTGCCCATCTGCCCCAGCAGCACACGGTTCATAGCGGCCTGTTGGATAGAGGACGAAGTGGGAATGGAGGTCTGTTCTGTAACAGCAGGACTGCCACCGGCGCGCATGGCAATTTCACTGTCCCTTGTAGGGGAACGTCAACCGTGCTATCGCCCTCCAGCGCCAGCGGTGTGGCGGGGGATAGGTGCATCCAGCACGGCATCGTTTTCTGCCGTTGCCATTGCGGTGGGGATATTTTCGCCAGTGGCAGGAACGGGCATAGCCTCAGCATCGCTGGTACCGGCAAAATAGCCATTGAGTGCTTCCACGGCGCTGTCGCCTGTGATGCTGCCGCTGGTCTGACCGGTGGCAATAGACCCGATGACCTTGCTGGCGAAGCCGCCGTCTTTACCGAGGCTGTTGTGGTACATGGCACCGCCCAAGGACACACCGATACCGCCGGACTGCCCACTGATGGAGCTTGCCGTACTTTGCTGCACATGGCGGCTCACCATGCCGGAAAGCCCGCTTGCAAAGGTATTGCCGGGTGTGACTTTTGTGGTGGCTGTTGAAGCGGCGGCTTTGGCAGCGCCCAGCCCCATAAAGGCTTTGCCGATTTCAAAACCGCGAAAAGCCAGTAGCGCCTCAGACAACATCGAGCCGGGCGAGCGTGAAACGCCGATGCCCAATGAGTGCAGAATACCGTCCAGCTTGGTGCTGACTTTCAGAAAAGCGATAGCACACAGCAACCACAGGAACAGATTGCCGGAGACGGCATCCTTGCCATGCGCGTCTACGGCCGCAGCAGCTTCATCCTCGGTCAAAGCAAAAGCGGCCGGACAGTACAGAAGCGCAAGGTTGATGGCGGTGAATAGGGTAAACAGAGTTTTTTTCATGTAAAAAATCTCCTATAAGGACAGCGGATTGGCGAGAAACTCACCGACCATATTGACGAACAGTTTTAAGCACCATGCGTTCATAATCAGCAGCAGAAGCTGCCCACTGAACATTCGGCACCAGCTTTTGAAAATGTTGTTTGTGCCGCGCGCCGCGCCCATAGCAAAGGCAAGGGGTGCGGTGAAAACCAGAATTCCCAGTACAACGTATCGCTCGGCGGCTTCCAAAAGCAGCTTTAAGTAGTTCCAAGCCAGAATCACAACGAGAATCAGTGCAATCAAGGCCACAGAACCGTTGGCAATCACGCCAATGATGATGAGTAGCACGGAATTGAAGTCTCCAAACTGCACGCCGGGCAGGCTGCTGTCCAGAATCCAGGTGTAGGGCGTGCCGCCGATCTGCAAGGCAAGGTTGACGATGTCATCGCAATACCAAATCAGAAGCAGGAAAATTACAGAGCGCACCACCAGATTGATGGGATTCTCGGTGTCAATGTCAAACCCTGCGCCATAGCAGCGGTAAAGCTGCCACACAAGGTTTAGCAGCACCAGCCCAATGGCTGTCCAGATAAAAATCTCGTACATGGACGATGCGGCAGGAAAGTACCGCTTGAACGTATCCATATTGCAGCCCAGCGCGCCAAGTACTGATGTTGATGCCAAATCCAGCAAATTCATCACCTGCGTTGCCAGCCAATCCACAATGCCATCTAAAATGCCCAAAGGCGTTCACCTCCTTGCTGCAATTCCGCGCAGGTTTACGGATTCCAAGTGCCGCCCTGGAAGAACGGCGTAACGTAGGCCATGATGAAGCCGAGACCGTTCAGAATCGCCCAGGTGATGGCAATGCGCTTAAGCCATGCGCGGGAATCATCCACGGTCTTGCCGTTCTTGGAAAAGTTCATCAGCAGCAGGGCAACGGCGGCGCAGACTACAGCTGTGACGGTGGAGATAGAGATGATTTGCGAGTAGACATCCTGCATGATCTCGCTGGCTTTCGTCCAGACGGTTGTGCTGGCTGCGGCGGTGGGAGAATTATCCTCGCCGGTTGCAAAAGCGGGCATTGCGGTCAGTACACTGCATAGGACAGCGCAAAGGGCTGTCCTTATGCGCTTGTGGTAAAAAGAATACGTGTTTTTCTTGATCATTGAAACCTCCTGTGTGTAAAAATGCTTTATGAGTTGCCAAAAGTAGACCATTACCATAATAACAAATTGGCTGTGCAGGAAAAAAGGCTTTCGCTCTGCGGATGTATTGCGGATGTTGTGCAGGTTCAATCAGGGGTAAGGAGATTGGTGATTTTCTCGCAATTTTGTAGCATAGGACAGTGATGCCAGCAACAAAAGATATTCAAACGTAGAAATGAAAATAGAGCTGTCATGAGACGGCAGCCCTATTTTTATCACAAAACCAGTTCCTGTACAAAATTCCTTGTGCGGTTGATACTTGGAGAGGCAAGACAGTAATATAGATATTCCCATATAACGCAAAGCGCTTACCGCAGGTGAAGCGGTAACGGCGGGGAAGTGATTGACTATATTGGCAGCGCAGATAACATTGGGCACCATCATTTCCGGTTTCAACTGATACAAAATGGTATTGGCGCAGACCCGATGGCAGTCTTTTGTGAAATTTCGGCCATAAAGGGAAAACCTATTAAACGAAAACAAATGTTAAAATTTCACCTGGTTTGCTTTCCGGTACTCTGTTGGCGAGGTTCCTTCTGCATTGCGGAAAGTTTGGGAGAAGTAGCTGGAAGAAGAAAAGCCCAGAATAGCTGCGATCTGAGAGAGAGAAAGGTCCGTCTCGGCCAGGAGACGCTTTCCTTCTTTTATGCGGCAGTTGATGATATAATTGATGGGCGAAACACCGTATTCGCGCTTAAAGGCGTGTACCATATAATATTTGGTGATGCTGACCTTTTCTGCCAGCTGGTCCAGCGTGATATTTTCCTTATAATGGTGGTCAATGTAGCGCTTTACCGTTGCACACTGGCGGTTGGCAGGCAGGCGGGAGTGGATCGGCACAGCCGAAACACTGGCGTTGCGCATCAGCTGTACAACGATAATATCCATGTAGGCCTGGCAAAGTATCTGGAACTCGACTCTCGGTTCTGCATTTCCCGCAGGATCTTGCGCATACAGACCAGCACATCGTTATCCTCTTTAAAGGTATAAATGCAAAAGCTGCCCTCGGCGCATCGGAAATCGTAAATTCCAGCCTTCGATGCCAAGCACAATATATTCCAACGGGTGTGATTCAAAGCTGACTTCGGTGTGGATGACGTTGGGATTGACCATGACCAGCTGGTGCGCCTGCACGGGGAACAGCTTGTCATTGATCTGAAACTGCCCCTCGCCATCGACAATATAAAATAGCTCTGCGTAGCTATGGGAATGTGGGATGGAGGGCCAATCGCCGCTGTATTTTGTAGAGGCTATATTGCGCAGCTTCATCTTGTCGCGGGGGAGTGCGTCATCCTCCGGGTTGAAAGCATAGTTGATGTGGCTCATGGCGAGGCCTCCGAACTTTTTGATATATTGTCATAATTCTATTATATGGCACACGTCCGAAAAATGCAACGAATTTTTTGGGCGATTTTATCAATATGTTGCTTTGTTTCGAAATACAAACGTGTAAAGTGCACAATTTTCAGACGCGAAAGTCGGACGTTGTGCCGAAAAAACGGTGAATAACAATATTGCTAAAATGATGAGCAATATAATAATTGATAAATGATGTGAAAAGCACTACACTTAAGTCACCGCGAAAGGGATGAAATCCCGACATAGAAATTACACTTAGGAGGAAAACACAAATGAAGAAGATCGTTGCACTTTTGATGGCTTCTGCTATGGCAGCATCTCTGGCTGCTTGTGGTGGCAGCGCTCAAAGTTCGGAAGCTACCTCTACTGCTCCGGCTGAATCCACGGCTGCCGAGTCTACGGCTACTGATGGCAAGAAGTATGAGGGCGTTGAGTTGACCATGTGGTCTATGTGGTCTGCCGGTGAGGTTCAGGCAAATGCAATTCAGGCCGCCGCTGACGCTTTCGAGGCTGAAACTGGCGCACACGTCAACATCGAGTGGAAAGGCCGCGATGTCAACACCCTGATTTCTGCCGCGCTGGAATCTGGCGAAAAACTGGACATCTTCGAGGATGATTACAACCGTATCGGCCACGCTTACGCTCCCTACACCTACGACCTGACCGAGATGGCAGACGCTGTCGGTTATGATGACTTCAGCTACGCTTGCTTTAACGATCAGTCCAAAGAATGGGCTGGCTACCTGAACTCCATCGTAGAGCAGCCCCAGATTGGCGGTATCTTCTACAACAAGGACGCTTTCGATGCCTGTGGCATTACCGACACCCCCAAGACTTGGATGAGTTCCTGACTGTCTGCCAGACCCTGAAAGACAACGGCTATGAGCCGCTGGCGCTGGACGGTGCTTACGCAAACTTCAACTTCTACAACCATCTGGTTCGTCATCTGGGTGAGGACGCCATTGCTGAACTGGGCAAGAACGGCGGCTGGGCTGATAATGAAGCTGCTGTGGCGGCTGCGCAGGAAATCATTGATTTCGTGAACGCTGGTTATCTGGCCGAAGGCGCACCTGATGCCTACCCCGCCAGCCAGACCAAGGTTGGCCTTGGCACGGCTGCTATGGTTGTTTGCGCAAACTATGTCACTTCTGAGGTTGACGCTGCGGTTGGTGAGCCTGTAAACTGGGGCTTCTTCAACTATCCCGAAGTCGAGGGCAATGTTGATGCTTCTGCTTACGCCGGTGCAAACTCTCTGGCCATCTCCTCTTCCTGTGAGAACCCGCAGGCTGCATTTGACTTCATTATGACCATCGTTACCGGCACCTGCGGGCAGGAGCTGGTTGACAACGGCGGTCAGATCCCCGCTGACACCCGCCTGAAAGAGTCTGTCCTGGCTGGCTCTGTTGAGACGCTGAAGAATACCACCACCCCAATGAGCTGGTGCGGTTCTCTGAACACGCTGGACGGCTGGTCCTCCATCAAGAGCTCCATGATCGAGCTGTTCGAAGGCAAGTACGCAACTGGCGCTGACTACTGCGCTTATCTGGATACCCTGTGCGGCTAATCCTATAATAAATCTCAGTACGCCGTTAAGCGGTGCGGCTGCCATAGATTTATTCAGGATTCCCTCAATCTGAACGGAGGCGGCACCTGAATGGGTGCCGCCTTTGCTTATGACATTTCATTTTTGAGGTATTACCAGTATGAAAAAGAACAAGACAATGATTTTCCTATTCATTCTGCCCACCGTTCTTTGCCTGTTGTTCATGTATGTCTATCCGATCGTTCGGACAGTTATCATGAGTTTCTTTAAGGTAGAGAGCCTTACGGCATCTACAAGCACATGGAGCTTCTATGGGCTGCAAAACTATTTCAAAATCCTGCGCAATGCCGGTTTTATCAGCTCCATGAAAAACATGGTGATGATTTGGCTGGTAGGCGGCATCATTACCATGTGCCTGTCCATGTTGATGGCCGTGATTTTGACCAGCGGCATCCGCGGCGCAAAATTCTTTAAGGCCGCCATTTATATGCCTAATATCATCAGCGCCGTGGCACTGGCTACCATGTGGATCCAGTATGTGTTCAACTATGACTACGGCCTGCTGAACCAGATCGTCAAGCTGTTCGGCGGCGAGAATGTCCGCTGGCTGGGCACTGACCTGATTTTCTGGGCTATGATGATTGCTTTTATCTTTGGCAGTGTTGGCTACTATATGCTGATTTTCATCAGCGGCATCGAAGGCATCCCGCAGGATTTGTACGAAGCTGCCACCATCGACGGCGCGAATATCTTTGACCGCTTTTTCCAGATTACGTTGCCCCTGCTGAAAGGCGTCATCCGTACCTGTGTTACTTTTTGGAGCATCAATGCTACCACATTCTTCCTGTGGACGAAGATGTTCTCCCCCATCAACACGGAAACGGCCACTATTGTGCCGTTGTGTACCTGTACGATACGGTGTTTGGCGGCAAGGGTGTTGTCGAGCGCAATGCTGGTGCAGGCGCAGCGGTTGGCGTTGTGCTGACTTTGATTATCATTGCTGTGTACGTTATCACCAACCTGATCTTGAAAGACTCGGATCTGGAGTATTAAGGTAGGAGAGCAGTTATGGGAAAA
>ENA-OQCN01001026-OQCN01001026.1-human-gut-metagenome-genome-assembly--contig:-NODE-1026-length-14433-cov-4.592688_pt1 | contig 14433 bp, 9 predicted proteins | sample MGYA00242497_ERZ504576 | MGnify/ENA primary metagenome ERZ504576 (study PRJEB26092, sample SAMD00036296) | human gut metagenome | host: Homo sapiens | study: EMG produced TPA metagenomics assembly of...
TTGTAGAAAATTATAAATTGAAGAAAGAAAAAAATGCTTTATGATGTAATGTGCTGTAAAGAATATACCCCGATGAGCAAAAGATATGGCAGTTTTACTTCAGATACCGGCAGGAAAGCGAGAAGAACTTCATAAAACGCTGGATGCTTTATTAGAAGAAGGAAAAATTACGGTTAATAAACGGGGGCGTTATGAAGCTGTAAGAGAAGAAAAGAGAAAAGATGCAAAGAAATCGGGTAAAAAAGAGCGAATAGGAGAAAAGAGAGAGAAAAAAGAAAAGCGGGGAAAAAATAAACGAGAAGAAGCGTATCTGACAGGAACATTTATCAGTAATCCCAAAGGGTTTGGTTTTGTTGAGATAGAAGATGAGGAAACGGATATCTATATTCCGGAAGAAAATACCTGTGGTGCATTTTATAAAGACCTCGTTCAGATACAGATTGTAAAAGAAGAACGGGAAGGTCACAGACGAGAGGGAAAAGTTGTAAAAATTCTGGAGCATACTGTGACAAGTGTAGTTGGAACAGTCGAAAAAAGTGACAGCTTTGGATTTTTAATTCCGGACAACCGTAAAATTACAAAAGATATTTTTATTCCGATTGAATGTATGAAAAATGCGGTAACTGGTGACAAAGCAATTGCGCAGATAAAAAAATATGGAAGCAGCAAACGAAATCCAGAGGGAAAAATCATCGAAATTTTGGGACATGAAGGTGAAAAAGGGTAGATGTCCTATCTGTTGCAAAAAGTTATGAACTTCCGATGGAATTTCCGGAAAAAGTTATGAACCAGGCAGAAAAAATTAAAACGGAATTAAATGAAGGTGACTTTTTTGGAAGAATGGATTTACGTGACTGGACCATGGTGACAATCGACGGAGAAGATGCAAAGGATCTGGACGATGCGGTATCTTTGACAAAAGAAGGAGAATTCTATCGTCTTGGTGTTCATATTGCGGATGTCAGTAATTATGTGCAGTATAATAGCGCACTTGACCGTGAAGCTTTAAAAAGAGGAACGAGTGTGTATCTGGTAGACCGTGTAATTCCAATGCTTCCAAAGAAACTTTCCAATGGAATTTGTTCTTTAAATGCCGGTGAAGACAGACTGGCTTTAAGCTGTCTGATGGATATTGACAAAAAGGGAAATGTGGTAGGACATAAAATTGTAGAGACGGTCATTCATGTAACCGAGAGAATGACCTATACAAATGTCAATAAAATTCTGACGCATGCAGACGAAGCAGTAACAAAGAAGTATCAGGAATTAGTTCCAATGTTCTTTTTAATGAAAGAGTTATCCGAAATTGTTCGTAAAAACCGCAAAAAAAGAGGTGCAATTGATTTCGACTTTCCGGAAAGTAAAGTGATTTTGGATGAAAATGGAAAACCTGTCGATATTTATGAGTATGAACATAATTCAGCAACGGATTTGATTGAGGATTTTATGTTGCTTGCGAATGAAACAGTGGCAGAGGAATATTATTTTAATGAAATTCCGTTTGTTTATCGTACGCATGAAGAACCGGATTCAGAAAAAATTGAGAGTGTATTTTCCATGATTCGTGCCGGAAAAATTAAAGTAAAGAAAGCAAAAGAGAATGTAAGCCCAAAAGAAATTCAGCAGGTATTAAAAGAAATAGAAGGACTCGAATGTGAACCATTTTTTGCGAGATTGTTACTGCGTTCAATGAAACAGGCGAAATACACGACGGACTGTATTGGGCACTTTGGACTTGCAGCAAGATATTACTGCCACTTTACTTCTCCAATCCGAAGATATCCGGATTTACAGATTCATAGAATTATTAAAGAAAATTTAAGAAGCCGGATGACAAAGGAGAAAAAACAGCATTATAAGGAAATTCTTCCGGACGTGGCAAGTCGTTCCAGTATGCTTGAGAGAAGAGCAGAAGAAGTAGAACGTGAAACTGTCAAAATGAAGAAAGCAGAATATATGATGGCACATATTGGAGAAGAGTTTGAAGGAATTATTTCCGGTGTGACAGAATGGGGATTTTATGTGGAATTGTCAAATACGATAGAAGGACTGGTGCATGTCAATCTGCTTACGGATGATTATTATGAATATGACAGAGAACATTATACTTTGACAGGAGAGGATACAGGAAAGGTCTATAAAATGGGACAGAAAATCAGGGTTAAGGTGTCAAAAGCAGACCTTGCAACAAGAACGGTAGATTTTCTCCCTGCAAGAGAGAAAACAGCAGTTTTCTCTTATCTGGACGAAGAATAAAAAGAGTAGAAGAAGGAAAGAAAAATGGCAAAAGAATCAGGGAGTCGTCTGATTGCAAATAATAAAAAGGCGTATCACGATTATTTTATTGAAGATACCTATGAAGCAGGAATTGAGCTTGCAGGAACAGAGGTAAAATCCATGCGTATGGGAAAATGCAGTATCAAAGAATCTTTTGTTCAGATTGAACATGGTGAAGTATTTGTATATGGGATGCATATCAGCCCTTATGAGAAGGGAAACATATTTAATAAAGACCCGCTTCGTACAAGAAAGCTTTTGCTTCATCAGTATGAAATAAGAAAAATTGCAGCAAAAATTGCAGAAAAAGGATTTACCTTAGTTCCATTAAAAGTTTATTTTAAAGGAAGTCTGGTAAAAGTAGAGATTGGAATTGCAAAAGGTAAAAAGTTATATGATAAACGTCAGACCATTGCAAAGAATGACCAGAGAAGAGAAGCGGAAAGAGAATTTAAAGTAAAGAATTTATACTAAAGAATTTATCTAAAAAGTTCTGAGAGTACATGAAATGGAGGACGAACATGAAGTTTTGTGACATGCCATATCAGAGAATTGATTTTGCTGAGGCAAAAAAAGAATTAAATGCTTTGATGGAAGAGTTTAAACAGGCAGAAGATGCAGAAGCACAGTTTGAAGTTCATAAAAAGTATTATAAACTAACCGATAAGGTATCAACGCAGATTACGCTGGCATCAATCCGTCATACCTTAGATACAACAGACGAATTTTATGAAAAAGAACAGGCATATTATGATGAAAAAGTTCCGGAGTACAGCAATCTTTTAATCGAATATCAAAAACAGCTGTATCATTCTCCTTATCGTAAGGAACTGGAAAAAAAGATTGGTCCGGTTGCATTTAAAAATATGGAACTGGCATTTGAATCGGTCAATGAAACAGTTATTCCCCTGATGCAGGAAGAAAACGCACTGACAACTGAATATGAGAAACTGCTTGCGAGTGCCAAAATTGAATGGAATGGAGAAATTTTAAATCTTTCTCTGCTGGGTCCGTACTTAAAAAGCAAAGACCCGAAAGTGCGAAGAGAGGCATGCGAAAAACAGAACGAGTTTTACTTAAGTATTGCAGATAAATTGGATGAAATCTATGATAAGCTGGTAAAAAATCGTACCGAGCAGGCAAAACTTCTTGGATTTGATACCTATACGGAGCTGGCGTATCGACGGATGCAAAGAAACAGTTATGGACAGGAGCAGGTAGAAGCTCTGCGCAGACAGGTGAAAGAATACTGGGTTCCATTTTCAGAAAGCCTGTATGAAAAAAGAAAAAGACGTCTGAATTTGGAGCACTTGTATTTTTCAGATGAACAGGTTTATGGATCGGAAGGAAATCCACAGCCGTCAGGCAGTCCGGAGGAGATACTGGCACAGGGACAAAAAATGTATTGTGAACTTTCAGAGGAAACAAAAGAATTTTTTGATTTTATGATGGAAAATCAGCTGTTGGATGTTTTTGGAAGAAAATCGAAGGCAGTTGGTGGCTATATGACTTATCTGCCAGATTATCATGCCCCGTTTGTGTTTGCAAACTTTAACGGAACAAGTGGAGATGTGGATGTTATCACACATGAATGTGGACATGCCTTTCAGGGATATCTTTCTGCAAAAGACCCAATTCGGGAGCATGCAGATATCGGAATGGAAACCGCAGAGATCCATTCGATGTCGATGGAATTTTTTACTGAGCCTTGGTATGGGCTGTTTTTTGAAGGGAAAACTGCGGATGACTACAAAGAAATGCACTTAGAAGATGCAGCATTATTTATCCCTTATGGCTGTATGGTAGATGAATTTCAGCATCGTATTTATGACAATCCGGAATTAACTCCAGATGAACGAAAAGCAGTGTGGAAAGAATTAGAACAGATTTATAAGCCACATCAGGATTATGGAGCGCTTGCATTTTATGCAAAAGGATGCTATTGGCAGAGACAGCATCATATTTACAGTTATCCATTTTACTACATCGATTATGTGATTGCACAGCTTTGCGCATTTGAATATAAAAATAAAATGATGAAGATTATAAAGAAGCATGGCAGAGCTATTTAAAATTATGTCGTCTGTCTGCATCTGATTATTTTGAAAATCTGTTAAAAGCAGCAGGAATCCGCTCTCCGTTTGAAGAGGGGTGCATGAAGGAGATTGTAGATAAACTCAAAAAGAAAATTAATTAGAAAAAAGACAAAATAAAGAATAAAAAAGAATCTCGTTTGAGGGATTCTTCGATAAATTCAGAAAGGAGGGCAGGGTGAGCTGTTTCGGTTCACCCTGCGTTTATGAAAAAAACTAAAAAAGTTAATAGTAACAGTCGTTGTTAAGGTGGTTTTGTTTTTCTTTGTTGATTCTAATATAAACCAAAGATGTGAAGAAACTGTGGTTAAAATTTGAAAAAACTGTAAATAATCTAAAAAATTAAAATAAAAATAGAAAATGAAAAAAAACTTGACAAAAGGCTGTAAAAACAGGTATTGTATACTTTGTATCAATACTTTCGGATAGAAAGACCAGTAACGGGCTTGTACTGGTTTCGACGGGGGTTTTGAAGTTGAGGAAGCCATCCGCAGACTCCGGGACTGCGTACCAACCTGGAAACTAAATATAAACGCAGATAATAATTTAGCGTTAGCTGCCTAAGTGCAGCTTGTCAGCCTTAAGTCACCTGCTGCTTAAGAATCTGGCATCGAACTTGCAGGGCACTTTGCTTTCAAAGCTTTGAGAAAGTAGAAGAATTTATGAAGCTACTAAATGCAGCAGCCTGTTGCTCGGCGGTTGCAGGAGGGAATGTCAAAAGAACAACTGTGATGGGAGATGCCGCAAGGGATAGACTTTCGGACGCGGGTTCGTACTCCGCCAGGTCCATCTGACTAGAAGAAGTCGAATTTAAAAAGGAATGAAGAAGTGTCAAAGATGCTTTTTCATTCCTTTTTTGTTTCTCAGTCTATAGAACAAAATGGTTCCTAAGTTTTTAAACAAGAAAGAAAAAATTCACAAAAATATCATAGATAGCTGTTATAATGAAGTAAGTGTTAAAAGTATAATTGCGTTTGTGCTTGCACAAAAACAGCAGGAAAGAGGAGTAATTATGGATAAAGGCAAAATTTTAGTAGTAGATGATGAAAGCAGAATGAGAAAGCTGGTTCGTGACTTTTTGGTAAAACAGAATTTTGAAGTATTAGAGGCTGGAGATGGAGAGGAAGCCCTGGATATTTTTTATAAAACAAAAGATATTTCTTTATTGATATTAGATGTGATGATGCCAAAGCTGGATGGATGGGGGGTCTGCAGAGAGATTCGTAAAGAATCTAAAGTTCCGATTATCATGTTGACTGCAAGAGGGGATGAAAGGGATGAACTGCTTGGATTTGAGCTTGGAGTAGACGAATACATTTCAAAACCGTTTAGCCCGAAGATTCTGGTAGCACGTGTGGAGGCAATTTTAAGAAGAACCAATGTCGGAGCGACCGATGTATTGGAAGCAGGTGGAATTGAAGTCAATAAATCGGCTCATATTGCGACGATTGATGGAAAACCAATGGAATTGAGTTATAAAGAGTTTGAACTTTTGACTTATTTTTTGGAAAATCAGGGAATTGCACTTTCCAGAGAAAAAATTTTAAATTCGGTATGGAATTATGATTATTTTGGAGATGCAAGAACCATCGATACGCATGTAAAAAAACTGCGTAGTAAAATGGGAGAGAAAGGAGAGTATATTAAAACAATATGGGGAATGGGATACAAGTTCGAGGTTTAGGAATTAAAAAATCAATTAAAGCCCGTCTGATTGTTACATTTGTAGGGATTGTTGTAATTGCATTTGTGCTGATAGCTCTCTCAAACAGCTTTCTTTTAGAACGGTATTATGTAGCAAAAAAGACGGATGCCATTCAGGATGTCTATGAAAAGTTAAATCAATATGACAGTCTGACCAGTGATAAAGTGCAGAGCTTAAAAAGTATCTGCATTGAAAAAAATATCTCATGGGTTATCTTAGATACGAATCATTCGGAAATTCTGGATTACGACAGCAGAAATGCAAACCGTTTATATGCGAGTTTATTTGGATACATTACGGGAGTTGCACCTGCAAAAAGTTCGACTTTAGAAGAAACCGATAATTACACGCTGGAAGTGAATCGTGACATGGATATGGATTATCTTGATATGTGGGGAATGCTTGACAATAATAATGTGTTCTTGATTCGCCTGCCGATGGCGGGAATTAGTGACAGTATCCAGATTTCCAATATGTTTTATCTTTATACAGGTATGATTGTTGTGGCAATTAGTATTCTTGCTATCTGGTTTTTAAGCCAACGTCTGACAAAACCGCTTGAAGAGCTGACAGATATTTCCATTCGGATGAGTAATCTTGATTTCAATGCAAAATATGAAAGTGGTGGAGAAGACGAAATCGGTGTTTTGGGACAGAATTTTAATAAAATGTCAAAAGAACTGGAACAGACGATTTCAGAACTGAAAACTGCAAATAATGAACTGCAAAAAGACATTGAAAAAAAAGAGCGGATTGATGATATGAGAAAAGAATTTCTTTCAAATGTATCGCATGAGTTAAAGACGCCGATTGCTTTAATTCAGGGATATGCAGAAGGCTTAAAAGAATGTATCAATGATGAAGCAGAAAGCAGGGATTTTTATTGTGAAGTCATTATTGATGAAGCTGCAAAAATGAACAATATGGTAAAGAAACTTCTTACTTTAAATCAATTAGAGTTTGGAAACGACCAGATTTCAATGGAATGTTTTGATTTGACCGAATTAGTACGTGGTGTGGTAAATTCCGCACAGCTTCTTGCAGACCAGAAAGATGCACAGATTTTGTTTGTTCAGGATACTTCGGTTTATGTATGGGGAGATGAATTTAAAATCGAAGAAGTTGTGACAAATTATGTCTCCAATGCAATTAATCATATCGATGGAGAGCGGAAAATTGAGATTAAAATGCAAAGGAGAGAAGGACATATCCGACTGTCTGTATTTAATACCGGAAAACCAATTCCGGAGGAAGACATTGATAAAATCTGGATTAAGTTCTATAAAGTTGATAAGGCGAGAACAAGAGAATATGGTGGCAGTGGAATTGGCTTATCTATTGTAAAAGCAATTATGGAAAGTATGAACCAGAAATTTGGTGTGAAAAATTATGAAAATGGGGTAGAATTCTGGTTTGAACTTGAATGCAGATAAGCATTCCCCCGCTTCAAGTGCGCGGGGCACTAAGCGGCGGGTGAGGGGGGATGCTTCTGTCAGTGAGAGTTGAAAGCTCCCACTGACAGATCGCGAAGCGACTGCGTTCATGAGCAAGTAGCGAAGCGGATTGCGAATGTCCGCTTTACTGCAGATAAGCATTCATCCGCTTCAAGTGCGCAAATGTCTGCTTTACTTGCAGTCACAGAATAGAGAAAATTAAAAAAGGAAATCAGACAATGTAAAAGTGTGGTTGGATGAGAATTAAGAATCGGGCAGAACAACAATCTGTCCGCTTCTTGCTTTTTAATACTGATTCTGCTAAACTGAATGATGCCAGAATAAAAAGAGCAAACGCTATTTGTACTTCAATATACTTTAGATACAATAAGATGTTTGGCTTTGGTAATAAATATAAGAAAGTATGCAAAGGAGGAATGACTATGCCGCCATTACAGGGGCAGTGGTATGAGCTTTAAAGCCGGAATTGGAAAAGAATACTATCGAAAGTTATTTACAACAATAGGACAGGAATATAAAACATATAAGGTTTTTCCCGCACCGGATGATATTTTTAATGCATTTCATTTTACTCCGCTTGATAGAGTAAAAGTTGTTATTTTAGGGCAGGATCCATATCATAATGACGGACAGGCACATGGATTATGTTTTTCCGTAAAACCGGAGGTAGAAGTTCCACCATCATTGGTAAATATCTATCAGGAGCTGCATGATGATTGTGGATGTTATATTCCGAATAATGGATATCTGGAGAAATGGGCGAAGCAGGGAGTGTTAATGCTCAATACCGTGCTTACGGTTCGTGCGCATCAGGCAAATTCTCATAAGGGAATCGGCTGGGAAGAATTTACGGATGCAGCAATTCGTATTTTAAATAAGATAGACCGCCCGATGGTGTTTTTACTTTGGGGACGTCCGGCGCAGATGAAAAAAGTATGTTGAATAATCCAAAACACTTGATTTTAGAAGCTCCTCATCCAAGTCCATTATCTGCATACAGAGGATTTTTTGGATGTCATCATTTCAGTCAGACAAATGAATTTTTAATTCAGCATGGAATTGAACCGATTGACTGGCAGATAGAAAATAGATAGAAAACAGATAGAGGACACAAGAAAGATGAGTAAAAAAGAAAATAATAATACCCTGGTAAAAAATGCAACGTTTCTGATGGTTGCTGCTTTGATTTCCAAAATTATAGGTATGCTTTATAAGAGTCCGCTGACTACGTTAATTGGACGAGAAAGTTTTGCCTGTTTTCAGTTTGCACAGAATGCGTATTTTATTTTGTTGATGATTGCTTCCTTTAGTATTCCGCAGGCAGTATCGAAAATCATGTCAGAGAGAATTGCATTTAAACGTTACAGGGATGCTCAGAGAGTTTTTAAAGGAGCACTCTTATATGCTGTAATAGCAGGTGGAATTGCAGCACTTGTTTGTATTTTCGGTGCGTCTATTTTAGTACCGGATAATATGGCAAATGCGAGACTGGCACTTCAGATGTTAGCACCAACGATTTTTGTATCTGGTATCTTAGGTGTGTTTCGTGGATATTTCCAGGCATATCGAAATATGCTTCCAACTTCGATTTCACAGATTTTAGAGCAGATTGCAGTGGCGACAGTAGCTCTTTTAGCTTCTGGATTTATGGTGCACCACTTTGCTAATGCAGGAGAAGATACTCTGCAAAGATGGAGTGCAGCAGGTGCTACAATGGGAACAGGAGCCGGCGTCTGCACTGCCTTTTTATTTATGCTTTTTGTCTATAGAGTGAATCATAAGACGATTGCAAAGAAAATAAAAAATGACAGAGTATCGGTAAATGAAAGCTATCGCTCCATTATGAAAATAATTTTGCTGATTGCAGCTCCGATTATCTTAAGCGCATTTATTTATAACGTAAACGGTTATATTAATGGAGTGATGTATACTTCGATTCTTGGCTGGAAAGGTGTTTCAAACAGTCTGGTAAAACAGAATTATGCAGAGTATGGCTTCTTTATGACATTGATTAATATTCCGCTGACTCTTGCAAGTACCGCACCGACTTCCATGATGCCTGAAGTATCTGCACAGTATGCGATTGGTGATTTAGAAGAAACAAAAAGAAAGATTGACCAGGCAACATGGATTGCGATGCTGATTTCGATTCCGGCGTCTGTGGGACTTGCCGTGCTTGCACAGCCGGTTACACGCCTGATTTTCCCATCCACAGAGGGAGTTGCAGGACAGCTGATGGTGATTGGCGTTATTACGGTTATCTTAAACAGTACTTCAAATATTTCAAATGGTGTGCTTCAGGCAATCGGAAAAGCCAATATTCCTATGATTAATGCAGCAATTTCGCTGGGAGTCGATATTGTTTTCCTTGCTCTGGTGTTAGTATTTACCAATATGGGAATCTATGCAGTCGTACTTGCGATGGTGGTATATGCACTGGTTATGTGTGTCTTAAATGATCGTGCATTAAAGAAATACTTAGGATATAAAAATCCGTGGAGATCTGCCTATTTTGTTCCAATCTTAGCATCGATTCCAATGGGGATTGTTGCAGTTGCTGTATATAAACTGGTGTATGCAGTGATCGGTTCGAATTTTATTTCCCTGATTCCATCGATTGTACTTGCAATTGTTGTTTATTTTGTGGGATATTTAGTGGTTGCAAAACCGAAAAAAGAAGATTTGGCAGCACTTCCGGGAGGAACAAGACTGGCACAGGTTGCACAGAAATTAAAGATTTTAAAATAAACCAAAAAGACCATTTCATCCATTCAATTTTGGATGAGATGGTCTTTTTTAGTTCAGCTAAGAATTAGTTGTTTGTTTCATCAAGTCGTTTAAATGCAGTAGAAAGCATTAATTTAATTCGATTTAATTGGTTTACTTCACTTGCACCTGGGTCATAGTCGATTGCCACGATGTTTGCCTTTGGATATTCTTTTCGGATGGCTTTAATAACACCTTTTCCTACGATATGGTTTGGCAGGCAGGCAAATGGCTGGATGCAGACAATATTTGGAGCATCGGAGTGAATCAGCTCCATCATTTCTCCGGTTAAGAACCAGCCTTCACCGGTTTGATTTCCCATAGAAACAATTGGTGCAGCCATTTTTGCCAAATCTTCGATTTTGGCAGATGGTGTAAAGTGACGGCTCTTTTCAAATTCTTTATTGGCAGTACCGCGGATAAATTCAAGAGCTTTGATTCCAAGGTTTGCTGCATTTGCAGTGGATTTTTTAAATCCAAGTTTTTTTGCTTTAAAATTCTGGTTATAGAAGCAGTAGTTCATGAAGTCCAGTAAATCCGGGCATACGGCCTCTGCACCTTCTTTTTCAAGCAGTTCTGCCAGATAGTTGTTTGCAGCCGGAAGGAATTTGACAAGGATTTCTCCGACGATGCCAACACGTGGTTTCTTTTCGTTTGTGATTGGCAGGGTGTCAAATTCTCGTATCATCTGGCGGCAGATACGGTTAAATTGTGCGAAACCTGCATGTTTTCCGGAAACAAATTCCATACAACGGCGTTCCCATTTGTGGTGCAGGGCATTTGCAGAACCCTTTACGGATTCATAAGGGCGCATCCGGTAAAGACATTTCATGAGGACATCACCAAATACTGCACCGTAAGCGAGACGGGTTGCAAGTTTTGGTGTAATCTTAAATCCGGGATTGGCTTCGAGTCCGCTTAAGTTAATAGAGATAACCGGAATAAATCCTAAATCTGCTTTCTTTAAAGCACGGCGGATAAATCCAATATAGTTGGAAGCACGACATCCGCCACCGGTCTGTGACATGATAATTGCCACTTTATGTACATCATATTTTCCGGAAAGCAGAGCCTGCATAATCTGACCGACTACCATTAAGGATGGATAGCAGGCATCGTTATTTACATATTTTAAGCCAACATCAACGGCTTCTTTGTTATCATTTGGAAGTACCTCTAAATGATAGCCACAGGAGTTAAAAGCAGATTCCAGAATAGAAAAATGAATCGGTGACATCTGAGGACACAGAATCGTATAATCTTTTCTCATTTCCTGAGTAAATGGAACTTTCTTGATGGAGGATGGTACAATTTTGCGGGTAGCGTTTTGTTTTTCTTTAATGCGCAGGGCTGCAATTAAGGAACGAATACGGATTCTGGCAGCACCTAAGTTATTGACCTCATCAATTTTTAAGCAGGTATAAGTTTTTCCACTGATTGAAAGAATTTCATTGACTTCATCGGTTGTAACTGCGTCGAGTCCACATCCAAAAGAGTTCAGCTGAATTAAATCCAGATTGTCTTTTTCTTTTACAAAGTTTGCAGCAGCATAAAGACGGGTGTGATACATCCACTGGTCATTGACACGAAGCGGACGTTCAATCGGTGCTAAATGAGAAATCGAATCTTCTGTCAAAACCGCAATTCCGTAAGTGTTAATCAAATCCGGAATACCATGATGGATTTCAGGGTCAATATGGTACGGACGTCCGGCGAGTACAATTCCACGACGACCGGTTTTTTCCAGATAATCTAAAGTTTCTTCCCCTTTTCTGCGGATGTCTTCCCGACAGTGTGCCATTTCAACCCATGCAAGGTGAGCTGCATTTTGCACTTCTGAAGCCGGAATATCCGAAAATTCTTCGATAAGGCGTTTCGTTACGGTTTCCTCGTTGGTTAGGGCAAGAAATGGATTATGAAAACGAATATTTGGATTGTCCAGTTCATCAATATTATTTTTAATATTTTCGGCGTAAGAAGTGACAATTGGACAGTTATAATGATTAATGGAATCTTCAAATTCCGTACGTTCATAAGGAACGCAAGGATAGAAGATGTAATTGACGTTTTGTTTAATCAGCCAGGAAACATGTCCATGTGCCAGCTTTGCAGGATAACATTCCGATTCACTTGGGATGGATTCAATTCCAAGCTCGTAAATCTTTCTGGTAGAGGTTGGAGAAAGGACAACCTGATACTTTAATTGTGTAAAGAAGGTATACCAGAATGGATAGTTTTCAAACATATTTAAAACACGAGGAATTCCGACTTTTCCTCTGACTGCCTTATCTTCGGTAAGCGGTTCATAAGAAAAGAGCTTTTTGTATTTGTATTCATAAAGATTTGGGATTCTTTCTTTATTTTTCTCTTTTCCAATCCCACGTTCACAACGGTTTCCTGAGATAAACTGACGACCTCCTGAGAATTTATTGATAGTCAGACGGCAGTTATTGGTACAGCCTTTACAGTTTGCCATTGTGGTTGTGTATTTTAATTCATTGATTTTATCAATGGATAACATGGTCGTTTCAGTACCGGCACTATAACGTTCTCTTGCAATCAAGGCAGCACCGAACGCTCCCATGATACCGGCAATGTCCGGACGGATAGCTTCACAGTTGGCAATTTTTTCAAAACTTCTAAGGACTGCGTCATTATAAAAAGTACCACCCTGTACGACGATGTGGCGTCCAAGTTCAGAAGCATCGGAAACTTTGATTACTTTGTACAGGGCATTTTTGATAACGGAATAGGCAAGACCGGCAGAGATATCGGAAACTTCTGCACCTTCTTTTTGAGCCTGTTTTACTTTTGAGTTCATAAATACGGTACATCTTGTACCGAGGTCAATCGGGTTTTTCGCAAATAATGCAGCTTTGGCGAAATCCTGTACACTGTAATTTAAGGAATTTGCAAAAGTTTCGATGAAAGAACCACAGCCGGAGGAGCAGGCTTCATTAAGCTGTACACTGTCAACGGTCTGATTCTTGATTTTGATACATTTCATATCCTGACCGCCGATGTCTAAGATACAGTCTACTTCCGGGTCAAAGAAGGCAGCTGCATAGTAATGAGAAACGGTTTCCACTTCACCTTCATCTAACATTAAGGCAGCTTTGATTAAAGCTTCGCCATATCCGGTAGAACAGGAATAAGCAATTTTTGCACCCTGTGGCAGTTCTTTATAAATCTGCTGAATGGCACGGATACTTGTAGCAAGCGGATTTCCGTTGTTATTGCTGTAAAAAGAGAACAGTAAAGAACCGTCTTCACCGACAAGGGCTGCTTTGGTTGTAGTAGAACCGGCATCAATTCCAAGGAAGCAGTTTCCTTTATAAGAGGCTAAGTCTCCTGTTTTTACGGTATACTGACTCTGACGCGTGTTAAATGCATCATAGTCTTCTTTTGAAGCAAAAAGCGGTTCCATACGATTGACTTCAAATTCCATTTTAATGTTGGCAGAAAGACGGTCTCTCATCTCGGTAATAGAAACATCGGATGCATTTTCCTTGGCGTTTAAAGCAGAACCGATAGCGGCAAATAAGTGAGAATTTTCCGGAACAATGGTATGTTCTTCATCAAGTTTTAAGGTACGGATAAAGGCTTCTTTTAATTCAGAAAGAAAGTGAAGCGGACCTCCAAGGAAGGCAACATGTCCACGGATTGGTTTTCCACAGGCAAGACCACTGATGGTCTGATTGACAACTGCCTGAAAGATGGAAGCGGACAGGTCTTCTTTTGTGGCTCCTTCATTGATTAACGGCTGAATATCAGTCTTGGCAAATACACCGCAACGGGCTGCAATCGGATAAAGTGCTTTGTAATGTTTTGCATATTCATTTAAGCCAGGAGCATCCGTTTGAAGAAGAGATGCCATCTGGTCGATGAAAGAACCGGTACCACCGGCACAGATTCCGTTCATACGCTGTTCTACATTTCCGCCTTCAAAATAAATAATTTTTGCATCTTCCCCACCAAGTTCGATTGCAACGTCGGTAAGCGGAGCACGTTCGTCTGAGCATCGATCGATGTACAGCTACGTACGTCTGAGCATCGATCGATGTACAGCTACGTACGTCTGAGCATCGATCGATGTACACTACGTACGTCTGAGCATCGATCGATGTACAGCTACGTA
>ENA-OQCN01001027-OQCN01001027.1-human-gut-metagenome-genome-assembly--contig:-NODE-1027-length-14406-cov-2.769942_pt1 | contig 14406 bp, 12 predicted proteins | sample MGYA00242497_ERZ504576 | MGnify/ENA primary metagenome ERZ504576 (study PRJEB26092, sample SAMD00036296) | human gut metagenome | host: Homo sapiens | study: EMG produced TPA metagenomics assembly of...
TCCATGCTAACGATCATCTCAGGGAAAAGTGCTCGTCTCATCACTGATTTAAATCACACTCACTGCGCAACGATCGTATCATACTTATTGATTTCTTCCCACATCCTTCGATATAATTCCTTTTCCAGTGTCACATGGTGTAAATGAGAATAGTCCAACCTGCGCAATGATATCGTCCGATACCGCCACAAAACAATATCCACTTCCATTCTCATTTATAAGAAATGCGGCATCTCGATTTCCACTGCTGTCTGTAATTCTACAAATTACATCATCCTCGCTCTGTTTCAGTGCATCCAATGCATATGCGGCACTCTCATAAGTTTTTTCTGAAAATCCTCCAAATGGATATGGCTGTGCCAGTCCAAGAAGAGTCTCGGCTATTGTAGAAAGTTCATTTGCGTTGTTTCCTTCAAGCATAACCCAGTTTGAGTCAGTGGTTGTCTCAAGACTTGGTGTCCACGAAAATGTCAAATTTTCTGTATTAAACTGCTGCCATTGAGTTCTTACGCCACTCATTTCACTGCTTACTGTAGCTACAAGCTCACGATACAAAATTGCCATTTCCGGTTCTGCCTCAAATGACAATTCGCAGGCATTCTCTGTTATCGCCAGCTGTCCTGTTACTTTGGCATCGTATCGCATTTCTTCGGTATCAGACCAGGTGCCCCGCTGCTCGCAGATTTCACGAAAACGCTTCTGGGAATCGAGTTCCAAATTTGCGGGCGATATTCCTACACAGTTATAGATTACGTTTATGCCCTCTGCCGCACTGACTGTCTGATTTGTCAGCAATCCTTTATTTGCGTTGGCGACAACAACATCTTTATCTTCCTTTGCAAATTCATACTGAAGTTTGGTCACACCTGCTCTTTTGTCCACTGTCGCAGTGATCGCTGCATTGCACCCCAAAATATATGCATCTGAAATCTGTACAGTCGTTATATCGTCTTCCTTCGAAACAATTTCAAGTGTATCTCCATACCATACCTTCAATTCATCTAACGTCATTCCCCAGCGAAGTCTGCCCTGTGGAATCAGCCAGCTCAAGTTATCAAGATCTGTTGACTGACCAAAAACTGGGCTAAGCAGGTATTCTGATGCTGTGCCTGTTGCAAACTGACCTGTCAGATATCCTTCTATCAAAGTAATCATCTGCTCATTTTTCTCATCTGTTTGTGTCAGTGAAAATGCCCCCGGTCCCTTATCAGTTGACTCACGAAGATTGCTATCACTTGTCTTTTTGTATTGTGCCTCACTCCAAACAAGCTCGCTATTTTCATTCTGTGTCAGCATCAGCACATTGGATTTATTGTTCATCTGATCATCCACACCAAAATCCCAGCTAAATGACCCATCTGTAAGTTTTGCCATACCGATCATATTTGTGTGCGTGCTGCTTCCTCCAACATACACTCTTGCGGTGAAATAGACTTCATAAACGCCATCTTTATCCAGATCTGCCGCAGCCACACTTAATACTTTTACATCCGATACGGTTGTAAGTTTTCCCTGAGCCAGCTGTGGAACTGCTATCAGCTGATCCTGCCAGGTTATGTATACTCGTTCATTCAACGCATCACGAAACAGTGCAATACCACTATCCTTCATCCATTCCGGCGTAATCTGCGCAACATATTCTTTATCAAGCAGCCCAAATGTCTCACAAAACTCCTCCACGCCATCCGTTATTGGTATCTGCTCATACACATCCACTGCTGAAAGCACCGGAAGTGTGGTCTGATCTGTCTGACCTGCTTGATTTATCTGCGTTTCACTCTGACTTTGTGCCGTACTTTCTCCTCCGAAACACAATGCTGCTGCATTTAACATAAGTCCTGCCGCAAGTACCACGCTTGCCATTTTTGTTTTCTTTTTGTTTAGCATCATACGCAGTCTCCTTTCTGTATCAGATTTTCCTGATACCATTGTTGATGCCGCTGTCATACCAAAAGTTTTTATTCCGACACAGCATCAACTAATGTCTTTGCATACAAAAATTTATTTTCCCACCCAATTGTTTCCAGTGTGCCTTCATCACACGCCATTTCACAGTCTCTTTTGGATGCTACTGCTGCGGCCCACACTAGTGGATTCCACCACCAAATAATCATACAAAGACTTCTCATCACAGACCAGATATGATCTTTGTGCTGGTAATGGCACCTCTCATGCTGAAGAATCATCAAAAGCTGATCATCCTGCAAGTTTGTCTCCTCTTTCAGATAAATCGCCGGATGAATCACCCCAAACAAACACGGAGAGGATAATCCCTTTACCTGATAAATCGGTGGCTTTTCGCTGTTATCTATTTGTTTTCTGCTTCGCATTAACATGTGACGGAAGCGAAGATTGATTCCGATAAACCAAAGTCCTACGACAATACTGCCGCAAAGCCAGATGGCTGGAACCATACTTATTAGTTGCGCTATTATACGGTGAAATACATTAGAATTGCTATTTTTTGATTGTGTGTATTCTTCGAGTTGTGGTAATGCCTCCTTCCCTGTCTGATAAAAACCGTTCTTGTCGATATTTTCTGCCTGACTGATTACCTGTCCATTTTGCTGTCCGATATTGATACTTTGATTCTTCACGTTATCGGTATCGTTATTTGGGGTACGATCTGCACTATTCGTATCTTCTATACCAGCTCTGTTTGTATTGCCTGTATCCTGTCCATTTTCCATTCCGAATTCTGCATTTGAATCTGCCTTATCTAACTCATTTCTTTGCTGGGTTACACTTTGAAATAGCTGCTCGGATACCTTTGTAATATTCTGCGTCAACTGCTGATTATTCCAAAATGCCGCCGGACAAATCAAACGAACCATCACAACTGCCCAGAGTGCATATCGAAACCGACTACTAATTCTCGTTCCAAATACTTTGCGGATTGCAAAGACCGCCACGATCAGAACACAGGAGCCAATGATCCAGTCTGTCATTTTCCCTCCTCTCTAGCCTCCTGAATGATCTTATACAGCTCATCAATCTCGGATTTCGATAACTTCCGATCATGTGCCATTGCTGACAACATCATTCCCACGCTGCCATCATATACACGTTCCAAAAAGCTGCGCGTCTCAGCCTGCTCTGCTTCTTCTTTCTGTAATACTGGATAATACTGCTGATACCTTCCGCTATCATCCATACGAATAACACCCTTCGTGTTCATTCGGCGAAGCATTGTAAAAATCGTTCCTTTACTCCACGCAGTATCATCCTGCATCGCCTCCACCATATCTCCGAGTGTCATCGGGGCCTTTTCCCACAAAAGCTTCATCAGCTTCCACTCACCATCGGATAAAATAATCTGCTTTGCCATTTTCTACTCCCTTCTGTAGTTTATTCTGGTTTACTTGTGTCAACCCCATAATAGCATAGTGGTATACACTTGTCAACCCAGTTTTTAAAAATATCTGCCCCATTGCAATAGGACAGATATTTTCCCACAAGTCTTATCTTTTCTCCTTAAGATTACGCAAACGAATTAATACGAATCAATTCTTCTTTGCTGCCACAACAGGCGTAAAATCCGCTGTATCGCCACAGAAGTACCCGCCAAGCTTCTCGATTATATACAGCATCACCTCTTTTGCTTTCTCATAGTCCTCCGGGCGAATCGTAACAGCAGCTACTGTATGAATCTCATTTTCCTTCAGATATGCATCACCTTCTTCATCGCCAAGCGTGCCCTCTAAATCTTCATATCCAGTGTGCCACTCTCTGGTAATGAAATTTCCAATACGCCAGCAGCCTCCCAATATTCAGCAGTCTGCTTTTCCTCAAACAGTTCATAGATTTTGCGAAGAGACAGCTCTTCTTTGTTTAAGTACAGCCATTCTCCCGGCATCTTTGGTGCCGTTGGCTTTTTGACTGGTTTGGATGCTGGTGCTTTTGACGGCTTTTTGTTCCCAGACTTTCCTAATACCTTGCTTAGTGTTGTCTTATTGCTTTTACCATTCTTTTTTAAATTTGTTTGTGTCATACAACGTCTCCTTTTGTATAGTCAGTTGTTTATATTATAGCATGAAAAGAGCCTGCCGCAAAGGGCAGACTCCTGTTAAATTTATTTGCTTGATTTACTACCGTTTATAGATTCCTTTTAATGAGTCAAAACCGTTCAGTTTGCACCTTCGTTGCATAAACGGCGCTGAGATGATGTGCTTTACGAGACGGGACGTTGTAGCGGGGCTTTCAAAATACAGTATGATAATAAAAAATGTAACAGGCGCCCGCGGAATTGGGCCCGTCGACAAAGTCACTCATCGAAGTGCCCCTCGTAAAACTTGCGGGTTGCACACTTCCTCCCTCCGCAAAACTCCCGGGATCGCACTCAAAGCCTACCGGCCTCCACTATCTCCCGAGTTGCACTATCTACCGGGTTGCACCATCTCCCGGGTTGTCAATCAATAAAGCACTTTCGCCGCTTCTTCGGCCCCCGCAAACGGTCCTGGGATGACATCGACACCACGATGCGTTCCAAAATAGTCACTGTCAAATCGGATTGCAGTTCCATCAGGATTTTCAAAGCGTTCCTCTGGCTCAAATGCCTTTCCTAGCACATCTGAATCAATCATTCTATTTTTAAAGCCTTCGATCAGTTCGTATACGTTTGTATCCAGATAATAACCGTCCTCTTTCTGAACAAGCTCTACGCGCACATCCTCACGTGCTACAGCTGATATCAGAGCATTGACATCCTTCTTACTTGGCTTTGCACCACCAAGATAAGCGTTGCCTTCAATCCATACTGCAACTTTCCTTCGTGTGCGCCATAAAGTTTTGCCATATCAGCAGGCTTACTAAAATCAAACTGAGAAATCCACTCATCATATGTCGGATACTCATCAAACATCCAGGTACCTGCTGCACGATTTTCTGTGTCAAATCCATCATCTGAATCGTGCATCGTTATAATATCATCTGATGGCCATTTCTGTACAAAGATATTATTATAGAAACGATCATCACCATGAAGTACGGTCATAAAGCCCATTACCTCAGTACGATGCGGCATATGATACGGTGTATAACGCGGTCCTGTTCCTCCGCCCACACAAGTAAGTGCACCACAGATCAAATTGTGGACAAGTGCTACACCCTCTGTTGCAAAACGAAGACTTGCATCGGAAAGCATAATGTTATTATCAATCAATGTCGGGCCATGTCCAACTTCAACAAAGATATCCTGTGACATCATGCCGCCCTTTAATACAGACGCAAACGGCGGACGCTGATTATCATGCAGCAGGTTCTGGCTCAGTCTTGTTCCCTGTGCTTCCCAGTCACACCAAATACCCATTGTACAATGATGAATGTGATTGCGGCGCATTGTCACATCGATTGCAGCATGCATCTTAATTCCAGCAATCTCAGCACCGCCTAACTCCATCATGTTGTTGATATGATGAATATGGTTATCCTCAATAATACTAAACACACCGCCCATACGGCCGATGATTCCGCCCTGCTCGCAATGATGAATGTTGTTTCGGCGAATGATATGGCTTCCAACTTTTTCTTTCAGCCAGCCATGATACTGACCACGACATACAGCATCACGCTCCATCTGTGTCGGGCTCTTTACATATTTTGTAGTAAAGTAATGGTCATTCTCTGGATCAAGATATTTGCCAAGCGAAATTCCTGCACACTTGCTGTTTGAGATCTCGCAGTCCTCGATGATCCAACCCTTGCTCCAATGTGGTCCAATCATTCCATCCTGATATGCAGCAGGCGGTGCCCATGTTGTTGCAGCCTTTGTCACAGTAAAGCCGCTGACTGTAATATAGCCAACACCTGTCTTTGACGGCATAAAGCACTCACGTCTTACATTAATTTCTACATTTTCCTTGTTCGGGTCTGCTCCCTTAAAATTCGCATAAATAATAGTCTCATCTGTTTCCTGATCCTGTTCTGTATACCACTTGTAAACAGATTCCTCTGGAACCCAGCTGCACTCATAAACTTCGCCCTTAATACAATCCTCAAGCGAAGATGTCTCATACAATGCTCTGTCATTTAAATAAACACATCCAGTATGCTTGTCTGCCTTGGCAAAATACCAATCGCCATATACAAATGTAGTATACGGATTATATGCACCAAAGGTACTGTTTGGCACTCGGCACACCCATACATTGTCCTGATAATGCTTCCAACTGGTGATACGCTCTGCTCCTGTAATAACTGCTTTCAATGGCTCTGTACTCTTATATGTAATGCGTGCATCTGGCTCTCCTGCAAAAATAGGATCCACATACTCACGATATACACCAGGTGCTACAAGCACTGTATCACCTGGTTTTGCGACCTTTGCAGCCTCATTAATACGGCGAAATGGCATTTTTTCAGTTCCATTTCCGTCACGTCCTGCACGGACGTCAACATAAAAATTCATATTTTTATTTTCCCCTTTCTGGTTTTTCATGTGGCTTTCAGTACTTTTTTTCAATCCTTCTTTCACCCGTTTTGCACTGTTTTTGCCTACCGCGAGTATACCATAGGATGATCAAAATGTCTCTATTTTTCTTCCTTTTTAAGAAGGTTTTAAAAAACAAATTTTTCTAGTTTTCTCAATCAGACAACCGATGTGGACAATACCGTATATCGAAGCCTCATGCCCTACCTGGTGGACATCCGATTGACTGCTTCGGTCACAATCTCTCCTCCTGCCTCATACCACTCTTGCACCAGCGTATCAAAATATGAAATATCGCTCTCTCCCATGATAATACGAATAAAGCCCTCGCGAAGAATGTCGTCTAATGTATCCCCATATTCAATCAATTCCTGCGGCTGTTCGCCCCATAGCCCTGAGAGCACAACACGGCCCTCCTTTATGATCTGATCAGCAATGCCGACACCACTTTTTGTTCCGTCAAACTGAATGACATAAGCAACACAATCTGGATCTTTTTTCTCATTCCATCTCTTAATGCCGTAATACACCTCAGCTGCACCACCCGTTTTTAATACCGATTCGTCACCAGTCTCTAGCGCCTGTTGAATCATTTCATAGCGCTCATAGTCGCTTGTCGAATTGGTTACAGTAAACGGTGCTGTCGCATGCTGCATATTGTTTTGCGTATACTGAACAATCTCGTCATAACTCATCGTGCCATCTTGATAGGCATCATTTAGAATGTATACATAGTAATCAATTAGCTTGATCACAGCTTCTGGATTTTTGCAGTTTCGATTCACAACAATATAGCCATTATTTTTGAAATTTCTCGGATAAACTGCCTTTTTTCCTGTGACTGTCGGAATCTCGCACGGCCAAAAACAGGCATCTGCTCCCTGACTTTTTACTTCATCTAACCCATATACCCAGCCCCAAGCTGAGCGAAAAGTCATCGCACCTGCTTTTCCATCGGAGATATCTTTACTGACCGCATCGTTATTTAAGTTAGCAAAATCTTTTCGAAAAATGCCTTCTTGGTACCATCTTTGCCAATCACAAAGCGCCTCCTTCATCTGATCGGTGACGGAGCCATACACAAGTGTCCCATCCTCTTGTCTTTGCCAAAAGCCAGGATACGCATCCCATGCAATTGCAAGATGATATAGTGAATCTAAATCTTCTCCAACTGCAAAACTATAGTTTCCAGAAAGCTCCTTCATACCAAGCAAAATTTCTTCAAGCTCGTCCACTGTCTTCGGATTTTCTTTTTTAAGCTCCTCCATCCAATCAGAACGAAGCCATAAAAGCTCTGGATGATAACCTGAACTTAGCTGAGGAATCGCATACAATCTATCATCTACAGTTGCCGTTTCTAAGACAGCCTCCTCTGCACCAAGAATAGACTTTAAGCGATCCGATGCCCACTCTTCATAAACATCGGTTAAATCAGCTAACATCCCAGCATTCTCAAGCCGCTTTAGTTGCTCTGTATTTACAACAAACACATCTGGAAGTTTTCCGGCTGCCATCGCAAGATTTAATTTGATGTCATAGTCGCTACTGACCCAGTCTGTTTTCACTGTTACATTTAGCACATTTTGAAAACTTCGCGTCCACAGATTGTCTGAAATGCTGTCTCCCGGATCAAAATGAAATGCAACCGCCCCAGTTCCTCGCACTGTCGTTATCGTTACGGGTGTGTCGTAGGGTTCTTTCCATTTTGGGGTTGTATCCTCTGCTTGAACCGACGTAGACAATACGCAGGTCAAAAACATTCCAGCTGCAACTATTTTTGCTATGCTGTTATGGGGATGCACTAGTCTCATTGTGTTGCCTCCTTTTTCTTAACTTGTAATATTTTTGCACCTTTGGTTTCCTAATTGACAATGTTTTTCGTAATTTTTATAATGATACCACAGGGTCAAAAGCTCAAAAAGCCATTTGTGCTTACCATTTGTGCTTACACTAAAGGCTTTGAGCTTGCTTACCATTATTATATACAGGAGATCGACATGAAACAATCCAGTATTTTAAAACGACTTCAATTTTTCTTTCTCTTTTTGGTCTTTCCAGTGATTGTCATAGGCTTTTCTTTTCAGTGGTATTCGCTTCACTCGATCCGAACTCATACAATTTCTTCTGCCCACGACCGAGTAAGCGACCAGCTGCAAAGCATTGATGAAAAGTTTTTGGAGACCAACACACTTGCTGCATCGCTTTTGACAAACAGTCGTGTCAATCGAATTGCCAATCCGAATGACCCAATGTCGAGCTATGAACGGATGAATCAGGTAAATTTTATTCGCGATACGCTACACAATATTCAGCTAAGCAATTCCTCTGTGAGTAACATCTGCCTTCATCTGCCTCTGCTTCATCTGACCTACAATCCGAACAATGCCTATGATTATCCAACACAAACTGCCATCGGAAGTAGCACGGATTTGTCAGATGATGAGATTGATGTTCTTCTTTCCTTGCGCTACTTGCCAGAGCAGCTCAAAATGCACAATGGGAATTTTTCCTTTGTCCAGTATTCGTCATGGACAAATCCACATATCATTGTGGAGACGGTCTATTCCATTCCCGGATTAGAAGAACTATTTGAAGATACACGCCTATATCCAAATTCGTACTATCTTCTTCAGATTGGTGAAAATTTTGTCTCTAATTTAGAGGAAGATGTTACAAAAACAGTGCTCACCGAGAAGGACGACCAATCTTTTGTTCATCTAAATGGGACGAAATATTGTCTGCTTCGCTTTGATCTGACAACCATCGGTGCCACCTATTTGCAATTAATTCCGACAAGCGAATTATTTCCCGGAATGGAATTTTCCGTTCAATACTGCATTCTCTATACAGCAGCTCTTTTGCTGTTTGCTCTTCTATTTGCTTTTACAACCTTTCGAATCATCAAAAAGCCGATTGACGATTTGTCTGCCAACTTTATCAAACTGCGCGATCGACATTTTGATACTCGAATTGATGGTCCAAATTTGGTTGAGTTCGTCCCCCTCTACGACAGCTTTAACGAGATGGCTGAGCAGCTTGACGAGTTGATTCAAAAAGAATTTCAACAGACACTTCTTCTTGAAAAAGCACAGCTAAAGCAGCTTCAGGCACAGATCAATCCGCACTTTTTATACAACAGCTTTTTTACGCTGAACCAGATGATCGCACGCGATATGAAAGAGTCTGCAAAAGAACTTGCCCGTGAGCTCGGTGTCTATTTTCGCTTTCTGACAAAAAATATAAGCGATGAGGTACCACTTCGGATGAATACGAGCATGCCCGCGTCTATGCTGACATTCAAGGCTTTCGCTTTGATGGGCGTATCAAAATTGAGATGGATGAGCTTGATCAGAAGTTAGCCCAAATCACCGTGCCAAGACTGATCTTGCAGCCTCTTCTTGAAAACGCATTTGGACATGGACTAAAGCAAAAAATCCGCGGTGGACTGTTAAAGGTGACAATCCAAGCAGACGAAGAACTCGTACATATTTTTGTTGAAGACAATGGAGAGGAATTGTCCGATGCACAATTAGAAACCATGCAAGAGCAGCTATCTCAGGTGACAAGGGGTTCCCTTTCAGTTGAGACAACCGGCCTTTTAAATATTGCGAGAAGATTGCAGCTCTATTTCTCAATTGAACATGCGCTGACCATCACCCGCTCCCCTTTGGGCGGCTTAAAAATCACACTGACTCTGCCGCGCAAACAGATGTCTGCGCCCCCAAAAGCGCCAAAGTAACTTACCATTCACCCAACCTCTAAAATATTTGATTCAAAGGAGTTTTTATTATGTACCGTCTTTTAATTGTCGATGATGAGCATTATCTTGTCGAATCGATCTATGAATTGATCAGCGCCCAGTCCGAGCTTGATTTGGATATTTTGACTTGCTGCTATTCTGATGAAGCGATGCAAATCATTAATTCACAGCGAATTGATCTGATTCTTCTTGACATCAATATGCCTGGTAAGACAGGGCTAGAAATCGCCGACGAGCTTAGAGAAATCTGGCCGTCCTGTCAAATTATTTTTTTAACAGGATATGCGATTTTGACTATATTTATCATTCCTCTAAATTGAAAAATGCCATGTTTTTATTAAAAACAGAGGACAATGACACGATTTTAAAAGCCGTGCGAGATGCAATCTCACAGCTTGATTTTGAAAATGAGCACAAAAAGCTACTATCAAAAGAGCATTCCAGAGATTTATATGTAAACTATCTACTCTACCGAGATCCTTTAAAAAAATTGTTGCTTGGTCAGCATATCTCTCTTTTTACAGAAATAGTATCGTTTTTGCCAAGTTCATTTGCATTTGATTTAAAAAGAAACTTTTTCTTGCTTCTTTTAAAACTACCAGGCGAACAAGCTGCTTTTTCGTATGCGGAAGATCCACAGTTTATCACCTCCACTTTGAAAGAACTGTCTGCCCGTCTGGATGATCGCTTTGAGGTTTTCATTTGTCCTATTGATCCATCACTGTGGGCTGTATTTTTGCAGCCGTCTGCTACTCTGAAAAAAAAGTGCAGATGCAATGCTTTTATATATCAAGGAAGCTCTTAATTTTGATGGAAACTCTTCACTTTTTGACAAGCTTTCACCTATTTTTATTTTGGTTGACACTGCGCTTTGCTGGGAACAAATCGGTTGTGTTTACGCACAGTTATCTGCCACTCTCGATGAATTTCTTTTTGAGCGCTCTGCCCAAATCGGTCAGTATTTTTTCATTTGTCCTGATCGTCAAAAAAATGTCGATTCTTCTAAAAAATATACTGTTACGCTTCCAGATTTGGCCTCAAGCCTTCGATTCGGTTTAAATGCCAAAGATCCAGTTCATATAAAAAGCCTTAGCTGATGCCAATGACTTTGGAGTAAACACGCAAGTATGCACAAACTTGGTGCAATCCATCTGTATCATGAACTTTCAAATGTCTTTATTGAGTACATTTTACAGCATGATCTTGAAAAATCGTTGGCTTTTCGCACTGGACTGTTTCGCCTGTATCATATTGATCAATTTGATAATTGGGGACAGGTTTTTGACTATTTTAACTCGGTCGCCGATGCCATTCTCTCACTGTCAGTAAATGCAGAACAAAACTCTCGCCATCAGACACTACAACGGATCAAAGATTACATTCAGGCTAATTTGAACCGCAATTTGACGCTGAACGAGATTGCCTCCTCTGTCTGCTACAACAGTTCTCATGTTTCAAGATTTTTCCACCAGATGACTGGGCAAACGATCTCCCAATATATTTTGCAGCAGAGAATGGAAGAAGCCTGTCGCTGTCTCTCTTGCGAGAATGACAGCATACAGGCCATCTCTGAACATTTAGGCTTTGACAGTGCCAATATTTCTCAAATGTCTTTAAAAAATATACCGGTGTCTCACCGCGTGACTATCGAAATGGAATCCGATCTTAATATTACAGCTCCTATCCGATCTGGCGGCAGATACACTCTGCCGCCGCACTTCCAAGAATCTGATAACCGCCATCTTGATAATGAACACCATCTGTCAAAAATTGACTGGTTGTATCGTCAAGCTTTGCAAGCGGATCAACGCAAATTTCTAACTTCTCTGCAAGTGTTAACGCCTTTTCGTTTCTTTTTTGTATCTGCTCATGCTCATACTCACTTCGCACATTTTGTGTCGTTGTTGCAAACACAAGCTTGCACATCGGATAAGTCTCTTTGATCCAGACAAGCATCTTTTCAAGTGCATCTGCATAGGTCGTCTCATTCAAATGCCATCCATGAAGTCCATTATTAAAATGAATCAACTCCACTGGATACTCGCTCATCGCATACTCGATTTCCTTTCGAAGTGAAGGGTTGTCGATACTCTTTGATGTGCAAAGCCATGCCGTGTGAATTTGCTTTTCCTTTAGCTTCTCGCAAACTACATTGCCATAGCCAAGTGTGATCGAATCTCCTATTAATAGAACGCGCTTTCCTGTATCTGCCCCGTCAAACCAACGGATATTGCACCACTCAACCTCCTCACGAATCTCACCAGACATTACCTGTTCATTTCCTTCCATCTATTCTCCCTTACCTCTCTTTTGGCTGCAGACCAAATGTAGCAATCTGATATGGTTTTATGACAACTGAAAATACACCATTTTCTTCATCAATCGTCTCTTTTTTCTCCTCAATCACAGAGCTTTGATAGATGCCCTTCATCCAGTCGGCCTTCTTGATTGTAAGTGTCGCATTCCTTTCCAATGTATTGACAAAGCGAACAAAGATGTCTTCACTATTTGCGCCTTTCTTAAATGCTGTCAGATTCAGTCCATTTCCTTCCCACTCAAAGAAGCTCTTTTTAATAGGAAGGATTCCACTCTGAGCCTGCGGTGTGAAGATTATTTCCTTCTCTCTGTTCATACCAAGCTGCACACATGCCAAATCATGCTGATAGTCATAGCCAAGTGCAAATGCCTCTGCACACATTTCTGGTTCATACGGGAATATTGCATACTCCACCGTATAGCTTCCCTGCATCTGCGCCTGCGGTGTTGGGAAATATCCCCAGTCGCCCATCTCTGCAACTGAGCGAAGAAGTGTCAACGCAATTGTATTTTCCTCATCTGGAAGAATCTCATATTCATACAGACCACGGTTTGCCACCAGTATTCCAGCATTTTTATCTTCCATCGCAACAAAACACTGCTCATGCTCACATGCGCTCGGATTGGTCCATGCCTTTCCATGGCGGTTTGGTCGTCTCACAACCTCGAATGTAGAATCTGCAAAATGCATATCGCTGTCAAGTCCAGCTGGGAATAACACTCTCAGTCGATGATCCTTTGCTGTATTCACAACTGTTGTCTGCACCTTTACTCCCTTTGCATGGTGCTCAAGCGTAAGTGTTGTCTCAATTGATAGCTTCACAAGCTTCTCGCTTCTTTTTGCCTTTCTCTGGTACAGATCCACACAGGAATATCTCTGAGGCAAAATCTCATCTCCAATTGCCTCTGGCACTTCAAGCTCATGTCTCACTTTTACTACAGAGCGAATTGCACTATTTTCTTCGACAAAAATTGTTGCCGGAATATTCCTAGTTGTAATCGTTTGACGATCGGTATCCTGAATATAAATATATTCATTTCCCATATCACCGGTATCCTCATAAATACCACAATTTTCAAAGGTATGGCCAGTCTTTTTATCAGTCAAATCAAAGCTTCCATCCAAGTTGATGCGCACAAAGACATTCTCATTTTCCATCACAAATTCCTTGCCTTTGCTAGTCGCATCTGTCGTTTCTATCAATTCATGGGTGTCTTTCGCCAAACTTTCTTCTGCTTCTTTTAATACATAGACCTGATAGCCAATTGCTGAGACATCCTCAGCCTCAAATGTCACCTGCACTCTCTGTGCCATATACGGCTGACGGAAGCGATCATCTGGAAGATCATAGCCAAATGCAGTTGTCTTTCTCTCGATCTTTGCATTTACTTTGTTTCCACTCACATCATACAAAGCAAATGTAGGAAGGAGCTCGCCCTCTAACTCATTCCAAGACTGGGTCAGATTTCCATAAATTCTCTTTGCATCAAGCTCTACTGTTATAACCTGCGTCTTCTTCCAACCAGAAAAATTGAATACAGCAAATGTGATCTGCTTTTTCCCATCATCGCTAGTAACGAATTTGGTATCAATTTGGTCTGCAATCAGATGAAGAGCGTTTTTATATAGCTCCTCTGCAACCTGCAAACTCTTTGCAAAACGCGCCTCAATCTCACGATTGACCTCGTCTACACTACAACCGCAGATACTGTCATGCGGGTGATTTTGCATTAACTTCTTCCAGCTGTAAGAAAACAAATCCTCCGGATAAGCTGCTCCCAAAATAGAGGCGACTGCATAGGCTGGCTCTGCCTGTCTTTCCAGTGCACTCTCACCTTTTCTATTTGCAATCTTTAAATCGGCATTTGCCGAGCAGGTATTTACAAGTGTCCATCGTCCATC
>ENA-OQCN01001028-OQCN01001028.1-human-gut-metagenome-genome-assembly--contig:-NODE-1028-length-14380-cov-2.251175_pt1 | contig 14380 bp, 24 predicted proteins | sample MGYA00242497_ERZ504576 | MGnify/ENA primary metagenome ERZ504576 (study PRJEB26092, sample SAMD00036296) | human gut metagenome | host: Homo sapiens | study: EMG produced TPA metagenomics assembly of...
CGCTCCAGCCCTTGGCAAAAGTTCAACGAGGTGTTCCAGATGGGCACCAGCATGGACGAGATCCCCAACTTCCGGGAGTTTTGTACCAGTACATCCTGCCCCAGCCGGAGCTGGATCTGGACGCTTTGCAGGCGACCGGCTGGAACTGGAAAATCTGCACGCCGTGCTGGCCGAGGCACAGACCCGCGCCGACGCGCTGGAAGAGATCGTGGATTTTGGCCGCGAAGCTGCCGAAAAGCAGACCCAGACCCTTGTGAACCGGGGCGCGGCGCTGCTGGCCCGCGCCGCTGCCGACGCAGCGAACAGACCGTCTGGCAGGAGCATCTGGATGCGGGCCGCCGCCAGCTGGAACAGCTGAACGCCCGCTATGCCGAGGCCAAAAATGCCGAAGCGGAAGCCCGCCGGGCCTATCTTTCCGCCCACGGTGCCGCCAGCGCCAGCGGCGAGGGCCGGGCACTGGATGCCCTGACCGAGGAGCTTTCCCGCCGCAAAACGGCGCTGGATACCGCCGCACGCAAAGCCGAAAAGGCAGAAAGTGCCCTTGCCCGCACCCAGAGCCTGCTGGCTGTGCTGCGCCGCAGCGGCTTTGCTGCCGGCATCAAGGCCGAAGAGCTGACGGCGGACACTCTGCCGCAGCTCACCGCGTGGCTCTCTGCGCAGGAAAAACCGCTGGAGGAAGCCTATTTTGCTGCCCGCCAGAACACCGCAGCGCTGCGCAGAGAGCAGGCAGACAGGCGTGCGGAGCTGGACGCGGTGTCCGGCGGCAAGTGGGTCTACCCCCACGGCGATGCCGCCACCCGGGTGCGGGATGCCGTGAATGCGGAACTCAAGAGCCGGGGCATGCAGCCGGATGCGAAAATTTTCTGTGAACTGTTGAACGTGGAGGACGAGAGCTGGCAGGACTGCGTGGAAGCCTGCCTTGCGACCGCCGCTTTGATATCCTTGTGCCGCCCGCCCACTACGAAGCCGCCAAAAGCGCCTTTGTGGCTCTGAAGGACAAGGTAGGCCCCATCAGCCTGCTGGACACCCCGGGCATCCGCAAGGCCAACCGCCGCGCCGACAAGTACGGCCCGGACAGCCTTGCCGCGCAGGTGAGCAGCGAAAACCCGCTGGCTGCACAGTATGCCCAGACCATTCTGGCCGCATCGTCTGCTGCGACACCCCCGATACGCTGGAACAGCATCCCGACAGCGCCACCCGCGACCTTCTGCGCCACCACCCCTTCCGGCTGGAACGGCTGCGCACTCCCCAGCGGTATATCGGTCTGGACGCACGCCGTGCCCGCGCCGGGGCGCTGGCGGCCGAGCTGGAAGCTCTGGGGAAAGCGCCCGTGCTGCCGCCCAGACAGAACAGAACCTGAAAGCCGCCTATAACCAGTACCAGACCCTGCTGCGGGGCACGGCACTGGACGAGCTGGCTGCGCTGTGGGATGCCCGCGCCGCTCTGACTGCCGCACAGAATGCTGTGACCGAGCAGGAAGCAAAGCTCACCGAGTGCCGCGAGAACCCGCTGCTGCAGCAGCTTTACAAGGAGGAAGAAGCCCGCGAAGCCGCGTGGGAGACTGCCCGCGCCGCCGTGGAGCAGGCGGGCGGCGATATCCGCGTGTGCCAAAAGCAGATCGCCTCCTGCGAAGCAGAGCAGAAAAAGGCAGGGGAAACGGCACAGCAGAGCGCCGATGCTGCCCGGAGCTTCTTTGCGGCGCATCCGCTGGTGGAGCCGCTGGCCCGCACCCGGATGCTGGCGCTGGCCCCGGCAGATAAGCCCCGCGCCGCCGCACAGGCTGCGGAAAAGGCGCAGGCCAAGCTGGACGATGCGCTGGCCGTCTATCTGACCGGCACGCTGGAACCGGCCCAGAAGGCTACAACGAGCACTATGTGTGCGATTATCCGCTGGGCCTTGCAGGGCTGGACCAGTACCGCGCCCAGCACGAGAGCCTTGTGCGCATCGATCTGGAACGCTACGCCGCCCGTCTGGAGCAGGCCCAGCGGGACTGCAAGGACCGCTTCCGCAAGGATATCCTGTTCCGCATGAAGGACGATATCTTCAACGCACGGCGGCAGTTCCGGGAGCTGAACAAGGTGATGGAGCAGTTGACCTACGGCGAGGAGGTCTACCGCTTTGAGCTGGAGCCCAGCCGCGACCCGCAGCTGGCGGCCTTCTATCAGGTCATCGTGGACAAGGGCAACCAGCAGATGACCGAGGGCGACTCGCTGGACAACCTTGCCGCCACCGCCGACCCTGCTTATGAGCGTCAGGTGGACGAGCTGATGGAAAAGATCATGGCGGACGTGGACGAGAACACCCGCGCCCGGCAGGAGGGCCGCACCGGCGGCGTGACCCTCTCGGACTATGTGGACTACCGCACCTATCTGGATTACGACATCAAGGTGACCAACCGGGTCACCGGCCAGCAGGCGTATCTGTCCCGCGTCAGCCGCGACTCCTCCGGCGGCGAGAATCAGGCCCCCTTCTATGTGGCCATCTGCGCCAGCCTGCTGCAAATTTATGAGAAGAGCGAGAACAGCATCCGTCTTGTGCTGCTGGACGAAGCTTCAGCAAGATGACCAGCGACCGCATCCGCCCCATGATGGAGCTGTTCCGCCGCCTGCAGCTGCAGGTGCTGCTCATCTCCACCGTGGAAAAGAGTACCGCCATCCAGCCCTACTGCGACATCACCTACTCCATCGTCCGCCACGGCGACACCAACGCAATAGCGCCCTTTGTCCGGATTGAAAAGGACAGAGAGGAGGAAAATGCAGAATGAAGCCAATGCTTTCGACCAAAGAGCTGATTGAGCACATGAAAGAAAAAGGCATCACATTCCGGGAGACTTCTGAAAAAGAAGCAATGGATTTTCTGGAGAATAATAATTATTACATGAAGCTTGCAGCCTACCGCGCAAACTACGAAAAATGCGTAGAAGGCAAGCGGAAGGGAATGTACCAGAATCTGGATTTTGCATATTTGCAGGAGTTGTCTCGACTGGATATGCACTTGCGGCATTTGGTGCTGGAAATGTGCCTGGACATTGAACATGCAATCAAGTTCGGCTTGTGGACCTTGCAACAAAGGACCCGCAGGAAGATGGATATGATATCGTCCGCCGCTTTCTTGCAGAAGAGGCGGGATGAGAGTGCTGGAAGGGATACGCAGGCATAAGGCTGGAGAGTACTGCAAGGACCTGATTGCAAAGTATTACCCGTATTTCCCCATCTGGGTGTTTGTGGAGCTGATTTCATTTGGAGACCTGCTGTATTTCTGCTATTTCTGCGAGAAACGATATAACGTAAAAATCGTGAATAGAACATTGATGAACACCGTACGGGATGTCCGCAATGCATCGGCACACAGCAACTGCCTGCTGAATAAGATGACAGAGAGAATCGATGCAACAAAGCAGGTGAACAGCGAAATTTCAAACTTTATTGGAGCTATGCCGGAAATCTCTAAAACATCGCGCGTCAACAATATGAACTGCAAATTTACAAACAGCTTTATTACGCTGTTGTATGTATACGACTGTCTGATGCCGGTCAATTCCAGAAAAAAGCGTTATGAGGAGCTTCAGGAATTTTTGGAAGGAAGAGTTGTACGGCATAAAGAATATTTTAGGACAAATACAAAGATCGTAGGCGTTTATAAATTTCAGGAAAAAGTTATAAAAAACCTATTGACAAACACCTAAACTTCTGATATAATATCTTCTACAATTGAAAAGCAAAAGCTTTTGTAGAGAGTGGCATATCTTGAAAAAGATGTTCCACTCTTGATTTTTTACCCACAGAAGCCCCTATTACTACGTAATAGGGGGCCTTTCCTGTGGGAGAATCAGTCCATTATCTCAGTGGTAATACATCTTCATCCTCGTTGATCTCTTCCATCATCCGTCCGCAAAGTACCAGCCTCTGCCGTACAGCGCCTCGCTGCCGTCGGCGCACAGGATATACGAGCCGTCCGGCAAAGCGAGAAAATGCCGCTTTTTGCTGTCGGCAAGGGCGATATCCTCCACCTTCTGTCCGTCCAGCATATGATCCCGGATGACTGGTAGTGGGGCAGGATGCGGGTCTCGGTCAGGCCAAGGCCGTTCATCCAGCGGGAGTAGTGCGGGTCGGCGGCTTCGCCCGGTTCCTCGGGCGCGGCGTACACGATGTGGGCGGCGTTCATGCTGCCGGCACTCACGCCCAGCACGATGCCGTGGTAGTTGTGGAACAGCCCCGGCAGGCCCAGCTGAGCAAAAAAGTGGTTCTGGTGGCACGTGCCCGCCGCACAGCATCACAAAGCCGCTTTGGGCAGAAGAGAACCGATCTCCTCGGCATTGCGGGCATCGCAGGGGATGAGCGCCGTCAGGGGCAGGTGGGCGTTCGCAAAGCTCTGAGCAAACACCCGGCACATCTCGTCGTTCTGCTCGTAGGCATAGGGGTCTGCCGCAATGGCAAGGCCCAGCACGGCGTGATCCGGCCAGACGGCCCGCAGGTTCGCCACAAAGTGGTTGCGCGTGTCCAGCACCGGAATATCCGGCCCCGGCTCAAAGGGGCAGCCGCTGGGGCTGCTGGTCAAAAACAATGTCATAATGATTCCTCGTAAAACAGTGAATAAGAAGCTGTGTCCATTCTAACACGATTTTGCTGCCAGCGGCAGAGCCAGAATCACCAAAAAATCCCCCGCTTTTCGCCGTTTCGCAGAAAGCAGGGGATCTTATCATGCCTTGCGGTAATGGAACACCTTGTCCTTGGTGAGGAGCATGGCGGTGCTCACGGCCAGAGCCGCCAGCTCGGCGGCGGTGACGGCCAGCCAGATGCCGTCGATGCCCAGCAGCAGCGGCAGCAGGAGAATGGCGATCACCTGAAACGCCAGCGTGCGCAAAAAAGAGATCAGCGCGCTGGTCACGCCGTCGCCCAGCGCCGTGAAGAAGGAGGACGCATACACGTTGAAGCCCATGATGAGGAAGCTCAGCGCATACAGCCGGAAGGCCCGGCTGGTCAGGGCCAGCAATTCCGCATCGTAGCCCACGAAAATGCGCGCTACACAGGGATGATGAACATGGAAGCCAGCGTCAGGGTCACAGCCACCACGGCGATGAGCCGCAGGCTTTTCCGGTAGAGATTGTGCACCTCGGCGTGGTTGCGGGCACCGTAGTGGAAGCTGACGATGGGCGCACTGCCCACGGCATAGCCACGAACACCGCCACGAACAGGAAGGCTGCGTACATGATGACACCGTAGGCGGCCACGCCGTTCTCACCGGCCAGACGCAGCAGCTGGAAGTTATACAGGATATTGACCAGCGACATGGAAAGGTTGGTCATCAGCTCGGAAGAGCCGTTGATGCAGGCATCCCGCAGGACTTTGCTGTAAAAACTGGTCTTGCACAGGTGCAGGCGGCTGGAGTTGCTGCGGTCGATGAAGTAGAACACCGGCAGTACGCCGCCCACCAGCTGGCTGATAAAGGTGGCAATGGCCGCGCCCTCCACGCCCCAGCCCCAGATCCCCACCATCAGCACATCCAGCACCATGTTGGTGCAGCCCGCGCCCACGGTGAACCAGAAGCCGAGGTGCGGCTTTTCGGCGGTGACGAAAAAGCTCTGGAACATATTCTGCAGCGCAAAGGTGGGCAGGGACACCATCAGGATGCGTCCATAGCGCATCGCATAGTCCAAAAGCTCCCCCTTTGCGCCCAGCAGCACGGCAATGGGCCGCAGGAACACAATGCCCAGCACCGCCAGCACACTGACCGAGACCAGAGCCGCCAGCAGGAACAGGGTGAAATAGCGGTCGGCCTTTTTCTGGTCGCCCTCGCCCAGCGTGATGCCCACGATGCGCTGCCGCCGGTGCCCAGCATAAAGCCGATAGTGCCCAGCAGCATGGGCAGCGGCATGATGAGGTTGACCGCCGCAAAGGCCGTCTTGCCCACAAAGTTGGAGACACACAGGCCGTCCACGATGCCGTAGATGGAGGTGAACAGCATGGTGCCGATGCAGGGCAGCACGAACCGCAAAAGGCGGGAATAGGTAAAATGATCGGAAAGCTGGATCCGCTGCTTGGACATGGCGTCCTCCTTTCTGCACAAGGTGCAAAAAACGGGCCGGATAAATGTCCGTGAGTGCACGCCCGGCCTCGATCTGCTTCGTCACTACGGCAACGAAACCTCCGGCGGGGCGCTGTCTGCACGGCATCTTATCCGGCCCGTTTCAAATTACGTTGAAAACGGTCCTCCGATGAACCAAAAAAGAGCATATCAGAATTTATTTTTGTTGTCAAGGCAGAAAAATCAAAAAATCGGCATTCGAGGGTCAAAATTCATAAACTGTCTCTTTCCAACGTTTATCAAACCTGTTAAACTGATAAAAAGTTTTTTTATGGATCCGGAAAGGAGAACTCCTGTTTTGATGAAACGTTTTTATACCGCCATCGTGCGCCGCCGCAGGCTGGTGCTGGCGGTGTTTGCACTGGCGGCTGTGCTGAGCGTGTTCGCTGTGCGTCAGGTAAAGGTGGATTACGATATCAACGACTATCTGCCGCCGGAATCCCCCTCCACCACCGCCATCGAGGTGATGAACGGTGCTTTCACCGGCGGCATCCCCAACATGCGGGTCATGGTGCGGGATGTCACGGTGCCGCAGGCGCTGGAGTACAAGGAAAAACTTGCCGCCATCGACGGAGTGTCCTCCGTTGCATGGCTGGACGACAGTCTGGATGTGACGGTGCCTTTGCAGATGCAGGACACCGCCACGGTGGAGAGCTATTATAAGGATGGCTGCGCCTGTTCACCGTGACGGTGGAGGACGAGAAGCGTCTGGAAGCCGTGGCTGCCGTGCGGGAGCTGATCGGGGAGGGCAACGCGCTGGAGGGCGCGGCGGTCTCCACTGCCGTTGCCACCAACTCCACCGTGACCGAGGTGGCAAAGATCGCCGCCATCGCGGTGGTGTATGTGCTGTTCATCCTGATCCTGACCACCGATTCCTGGGCGGAGCCGCTGCTGGTGCTGACGGGCCTTGGCGCGGCCATCCTGCTCAACAACGGCACGAACCTCATCTTCGGCACCATCTCGTTTGTGACGAATGCGGCGGGCAGCATCCTGCAGCTGGCGGTGTCGCTGGACTACTCGGTGTTCCTGATCCACCGCTTTGCGGAGTGCCGGGCTGAAAACCCGGATGCCAGCCCGGAGGAGTGCATGGTGGATGCCCTGTGCAGATCCACCGGCTCCATCCTGTCCAGCGGCCTGACCACCGTCATCGGCTTTCTGGCACTGGTGCTCATGCAGTTCCAGATCGGCCGGATCTGGGCCTTGCGCTGGCAAAGGGCGTGGTGCTGAGCCTTGTCACCGTGTTCACCTTTATGCCCGCGCTCACGCTGGCAGCGTATCAATGGATGGATAAGACCCACCACAGGCCCCTGCTGCCCAGCTTTGACAAGTTTGGCCGCTTTGTGGCCCGCATCATGCTGCCCATGGCGCTGGTGCTGGTCATTCTGATGGTGCCCAGCTATCTGGCCTCCAACTCGAACCAGTATTACTACGGTGCCGCCCACATGTTTGGCGAGAACACCCGTCTGGGTGCGGACACCGCCGCCATTGAAGAGACCTTTGGCCGCAGCGACACCTACGTTGTACTGGTGCCGGAGGGCGACACTGCCACGCAGCAAAAGCTTTCGGATGCATTGCACGCCATCCGGAGGTGACCGGCATCCTTTCCTATGTGGACAACGCAGGCGCGTCCATTCCGCCGGAGTTCGTGCCCGGGGATACGCTGGGGCTGCTGGTCTCCGGCGCTACACCCGCATGGTGCTTACGGTGGACGCCGACACCGAGGGCGATGGGGCCTTTGCGCTGGTGGAGCGGGTGCGCGCTACGGTGCAGCAATATTACCCGGACAATTATTATCTGGCCGGTCAGGGCGTGAGCACCTATGACCTGATGGACACCATCACGGCCGACATGGTCAAGGTGAACCTGCTGGCCATCGGCGCAGTATTCCTGATCCTGCTCCTCATGAAGCGGCAGCTGCTTTTGCCCATCATTCTGGTGCTCAGCATCGAGACCGCCATCTGGATCAATCTGGCCATCCCGTACTTCCGGGGCCAGTACGTGTTCTACATTGCCTATCTCATCATCAGCTCGGTGCAGCTGGGTGCTACGGTGGATTACGCCATCCTCTTCTCCGACCGCTATCAGGAGTTCCGCGAGACGCTGGGCCGCAAAGAAGCCGTTGCGGCCACGGTGTCCGCCGTGACCACCTCGGTCAGCACCACCGGCAGCGCCATGGCGGTGGTGGGCTTCCTGATGGGAGCCATTTCCACAAACCAGCTGCTGGGCCAGCTGGGCAATTTTCTGGGCGTGGGCAGTCTGGTGTCACTGGCCATCGTGCTTTCGGCACTGCCGGGCTTTTTGTATCTGGCCGACCCGCTCATTATAAAAAAGAAAAGACAGCCGAAGGAGGCTTGACCGAGATGAAACATCGATTTGTGCGCCGGGTGTCGGCGCTGGCGCTGGCAGGCTGCCTGCTGGCGGGCAGCAGTCTGCCAGCTTTTGCAGCAGCCTCCGCTGCCAAGGAAGAGGTCATTTATGCAAATCTTACGGCCTCCGGTGCGGTGACCGGCGTGTACGCCGTGAACAGCTTTTCCGTGCAGGCGGGGGACACCGTTGCGGACCACGGCAGCTACACTGCCGTGCGCAACATGACCACGAGCGATGCCGTGGAGCAGAGCGGCGATACGGTCACGGTGCATGTGACCGAGGACGGCAAGCTCTATTATGAGGGCACCATGGACGCCGCCACGGCCCTGCCATGGGTGGTAAAGCTGACCTATACGCTGGACGGGGCAGAAATCAGCCCCGACGAGCTGGGCGGCAAAAGCGGTGCCCTTTCCATCCGGCTGCAGGTGAGCCGCAACCCGGACTGCACCGGCAGCTTTTTTGACGACTACGCGCTGCAGGTGACCATGAGTCTGGACACCGGCCTTGCCCGGAACATCAGCGCGCCGGGCGCTACGGTGGCGAATGTGGGCAGCAAAAAGCAGCTTTCCTACATCCTGCTGCCGGGCGCGGACAGCGACGTGACCGTCACCGCCGATGTGACGGATTTTGCCATGGACGCCGTTTCCCTGAACGGCGTGCGGCTGAACCTGAATCTCGACCTCGGGGATATGGACCTGACCGGGATGCTGGAACAGCTGCAGAGCGGTTCCGTGCAGCTGGACGATGGTGCCAACGCGCTGGCAGACGGCATTGCGCAGGTGCAGGCGGGGCTGGACACCCTGAACGGCAATTCCGGTGCCTTGACCGGCGGCTCAGCCGGGTGCGTGGAGCCCTCACCCAGATGCAGACCGCGCTGAACGGCATCTCTGCCTCCACCGACGAGCTGAACACCCTGCTGGATGCCTCTACCCAGATCCGGGACGCATTGCCCGGCTGGATGAGGGCGCGGCACAGCTGGAACAGCAGGTGAGCTTTGAAGCCTACAAGGCCATCCTGAAAGAGAATGGCCTTGACCTTGACGTGGTAAAGGATGGCAATGCCAAGGCCATCCAGCAGCTGCAGGGCATGGTGTGGATGATGCCGCAGCTCAAGGATGTGATCCTGCTTTTGCAGGGGTCTACGGCCAACATCGATGCCATGCAGACCTATCTCGACACCGTGAACGGCGGAATTGCCCAGCTGCACGAGGGCAGCAGCACCCTGAACGGAAGCTACGGCGAGTTTGATGCCGGGGTGCGTCAGCTGGCCGGTGTGCTTACTGGGATGCTGGGCAATCTCTCGGTGCTCACCGACGGCGTGAACCAGCTTGCCGCCCAGTACGTCCAGCTGGACGACGGCTGAACGCCTACACCGACGGTGTAGCCCAGCTGAAGGCGGGCGTTGCGCAGCTGGCGGAGGGTGCATCGCAGCTGACCGGCGGCACCGGCGAGCTGCGCAGCAGCGTTTCCGGCATCGACATGGGTGCCCAGCTGGACGGCCTGCTGAACAGTCTTTCCGGCGGCGGGGAGGTGCAGAGCTTCACCTCGGCAGAGAACACCGAGATGGGCGCGGTGCAGTTTGCGTTGCAGACCACTGCCATCACAGCCCCGGCCCCGGCTGCCCAGCCGGAACCGGCGGCTGTGACCCTGACCTTCTGGCAGAAGCTGCTCAAGCTGTTTGGGCTGTATAAAGGCTGACAGATTTAAAATTGTCTCCGCTTCGCTCTGACAATATCAGAGGAAAAATTATTTTTTATAGAAAGAAAGCCAGAAAATCTGCGGATTTTCTGGCTTTCACTTTTCACGGGGAAGGTCGTGGAGATAAACGGCATCTTGCCGCTGTCGGCCTGCGGCCGTCGCGCAGCGGAAAAGATGCATTTGACCGGTACGGCCCGATTGGTGAAAAAGCAGTTCCGAAACGACCGCAGTCGTTTCGGAACTGCAAATTATAAAAATAATATTTCCGCTGTTTATGGCGCAGCGCACGCGGAGCCATTTTAAATCGTCTGCTTCCCGCTGACATCATTCAAAATGGTATTCCACCAGTTCGCAGTTTTGATGCCCGCAGCTGCGTATTCCTCGTTGGTCATATCGTAGAAATAGGACTGCACCACCCGGCGATGCCGTTGTGGGCCACCAGCAGATAGGTCTTGCCGGTGTCGGCCTTCAGCTCGTCCAGCAGGTTATAGATGCGCTGGGCCAGCTGCATCATGCTCTCGCCGCCGTCGTAGCGGTCGGCGAAGTGGGTCTTGGAAACGCGGAACTCGCCGCCGTTGCGGGGCGTGCCCTCGTATTTGCCAAAGCACTGCTCCCGCAGGCGCGGCTCACACCGGGCGGGCAGGCCGGTGCCTCGGCAATGGCCATGGCGGTGTCGGCGGCGCGGGACAGGGGAGAGTACAGGATCTCATCGATGTGCACCCCGCTGGCTTTGACGGCTTCGCCCAGCTTCCGGGCCTGCTGGCGGCCCCGCTCGGTGAGGGGGCTGTCGGTCATGCCGCAGATCTTGTTTTCAACGTTCCAGACGGTCTCTCCGTGGCGGGTGAAATAAAGCGTATGCATGGGTGGCTCCTTACTGGTCGTATCCCGCCTCGATCTCGCGGATGCGGGTGTAGAAAAAGTCGTTGGCAGGGGTGGGCATCCCGTACTTCTTGGCCCGCTGGCGCACCACACCGGCAAACTCCTCCACCTCGGTGGGGCGCTTTGCCAGCACATCCTGCCGCATGCTGGGCATGCCCTCGGGGTTAAAGGTGGGCATCATGCATCGATGAACCTCACATCGTTGTCCGGCGGCAGGGGCACGCCCTCAAGGTTCGCCAGCCGGATGACCTCCTGCATGGCCGCGCGCATCATGTCCTGTGCTTCGCCGGGCTGGCGCAGGCGCCGTAGGGCTGGTCAAAGGCGGCTGCGGCCTGATTCAGGCCATCATTCACCATCAGCTTGTTCCACTGCTTGTAAAGGATATCCCCACAGGCTCGTTGGCAATGCCGCACTCGTCCAGATAGTCAGCCACGGCCTGCACACGGTCGGTCATCTCGCCGCTGCACTCACCGAACTGGATCTTGCCCGCCTGATTGAACACCAGCGTGCGCCCGGTGCGGGTGGCGTCCATGCCGATGGCAACGCTCCACAGGGTGTGGCCGGGATAGGCTGCGTCAATGTGCTCCTCGCTGGTGATGCCGTTCAGCACGCTGAGGATCACGGTGTCCGGCCCTACGAACTTGCAATGTCCTGAATGGCCTGTTCCAGCACCGTAGCCTTGACGGCCACCAGAAGCAGGTCTACCGGTTTGCCCTCGGCAGGGGTGACGTAACGGAAGCTGCACACTTCGCCGTTGCAGACGACCGGTTCGGCAGAGTAGCGGGCAATGCGGTCCTCATCGGCAATGACCTGCACGCCGGGCATTTTGCGGCCGAACAGGATGCCCAGTGCGCCCAGACCGATCAGGGCCGAGGTTTGATCTTTTTCATAAGTTCCTCCTGCATTTTATGCTTTTTTCAGTGTGCCGTCTGCGGTCAGGACGACCATGCTGCCCTCGTCGATGCCTAGGCGGGTGAGCTCTTTGTCCGGGTAGGGCAGGGTGCGCCGCTCCCCGGCGGGATCGGCCAGCGTGACATCGCACAGCACCGGCTGACCGGCGGGCAGCTCCTCGCAGCCATACATCTGCTCTTCAATGCGCAGAACGCGGTAGGTAGTCTCCATAGCAGCTAAACTCCTTTTTGTAAATACAGCATTTTTATTATAAAGCTCTGCGCGGGGCGCGTCAACCGCATTTGGCTTGACAGCCGGCCGCCCGGCTTGATAAAATAGGAATGATTTTTGGAACAGGGGGCAGTCACATGAATATTACGGAACTGCGTTATCTGGTGGCCATCCGCAAGTGGGGCTCCGTGAGCGCGGCGGCAAAGCAGCTGTATGCGGCCCAGCCAATGTGAGCAAGGCGCTCAAGAACCTGGAAGAGGAATATGGCATCCGCATCTTTGAGCGCTCGTCCACCGGCATGATCCCCACCGAACAGGGACGGCATTTTATCCGGCAGGCAGAGCGGGTGCTGGACGAGGTAGACCGGCTGGATCTGGATGCCCGCAGCCGGCAGAGCAGCTGTGCGGAGCTGCGGGTGGTGCTGCCCCACGCCACCTAGCTTCCTACGCGACGGTGGATTTTTGCAGCAGATGGCAGACAGCCAGCAGCTGCGGGTGCATATCCGGGAATCCGGCTCCATGGAAGCGCTGGACCATGTACTGCGGCGGGGCTATCATCTGGCCCTGCTGCGCTACGCGGAGGAGGATGAGGATTATTACCACCGCTACTGCGACCGTCACGGCCTGCACCGGGAGCCGGTGATGGAGTTTGAATACCGGCTGCTGACCAACCGTGAAGGCCCGCTGGCAAAGTGCGAAGTGACCGACATCACCCAGCTGAACAGCTATATGGAAGTCCTGCACGGTGATTTCCAGCTGCCCGGCGGTGAGGACAGCGGCCTGCGCTGGCATACGAACCCGAACCGCCGCATCCATGTGTATGAGCGGTGCAGCCAGTTTTCCATCCTGCAGAACCTGCCCAATGCCTATATGTGGGCTTCGCCCATGCCAAAGCGGGCGCTGGAACAATACCATCTGGTGCTCAGGAAATGCCCGGCCCAGCGCCAGCGCATGAAGGATGTTCTGGTCTATCCGGACAGGGGGACCCTGCGCCCGGAAGAGCAGACCTTTGTGCAGCTGCTGCACAAGCAGGCGGCGCTGACCGTGAAATGACCGCCGAAACCGGTTAAGAACTGGCAAAACATCGGAATGCGGAAAAACCGGAAAGCAAAGGAATTTGGCCGACAGCCGCAGCGCTTTATGCGCTGCGGCTGTCTTTTTGTTGATAAATCGAGCGAAAAAGAAACGAAACATCGGCTAAAAAACTTTGCAGCTATATGGTCTTTGATATGCCCCCATACCAGAAGCATATTATCACTTTTATGAAAAATATGTTAACATAGACCCAGAAAGCTGGCCGGGATGAATGGAAAATATGGAAAATGCTTCCATAATTCCGGCACAAAGAAAAAGGAGGTTTCTGGTATGATCAGTTTCTTACTCTGTCTGGCGATCCTGATCGTGGGCTACTTTGTCTATGGTAAGATCGTGGACAACACCTTCGGCCCGGACGACCGCGAAACGCCTGCTGTGCGCATCAATGACGGTGTGGACTACGTTGTGATGCCCCAGTGGAAGCTGTTCCTCGTTCAGCTGCTGAACATCGCCGGCCTTGGCCCCATCTTTGGTGCCATGCAGGGCGCATTGTGGGGGCTGTGGTGTTCCTGTGGATCACCTTCGGCACCATCTTTGCAGGCGGCGTGCACGACTACTTCTCCGGCATGATGAGCGAGCGCAACGACGGCGCTTCCATCGCCGAGATCACCGGCAAGTACTTAGGCCCTGTGATGCAGAACGTCATGCGTGTGTTCTCGGTGGTGCTGCTCATCATGGTGGGTACTGTGTTCGCGGTGGGTCCCGCAGGCCTGATCGTGGAGCTGTGCAGCCAGAGCGGCGCTTCCGGCGTGCTCACCTCGCTGCTGTTCTGGCTCATCATTATTCTGGTGTACTACTTTATTGCAACCTTTATCTCCATTGATGCCGTCATTGGCAAGATCTACCCCATCTTTGGCATCTGCCTGATCATCATGGCCATCGGTGTCATCTTCGGCATCTTCACCAATCCCGCCTACACCATCCCGGAGATCTGGGATCACTTTGGCAGCATGCATCCGTCGGGCACTCCCATCTGGAGCTTCATGTTCATCACGGTGGCCTGCGGTGCGATCTCCGGCTTCCACTCCACCCAGTCGCCTCTGATGGCTCGCTGCATGAAGAGTGAGAAGCAGGGCCACTTCGTGTTCTACGGCGCAATGGTCTGCGAGGGCGTCATCGCTCTGATCTGGGCCGCTG
>ENA-OQCN01001029-OQCN01001029.1-human-gut-metagenome-genome-assembly--contig:-NODE-1029-length-14353-cov-2.838254_pt1 | contig 14353 bp, 20 predicted proteins | sample MGYA00242497_ERZ504576 | MGnify/ENA primary metagenome ERZ504576 (study PRJEB26092, sample SAMD00036296) | human gut metagenome | host: Homo sapiens | study: EMG produced TPA metagenomics assembly of...
CCGCCAGGCGGCGGAAACAGGGAGTCGCTGTTGGGGCCGCGGCCAGGCAGGATGCAAACGGCAGCGCAGCAGACTCTGGGAGCCGCAACCCGGCCTTGTCTGCGAAGCAGACTGAGAGGTTGTACAAAGGACAGCCTGCCAATTATACAAAAGCGTCCCCGGAATTTTTTCCGAGGACGCTTGCTCTTTATTACACCACCAAACACCACAGCGGCGTCGTGATGAGCGACAGCACCGTGGAGATGGCCGTACACTTGCTGGCGAAGGTGGAGTCTGCGCCGTACTTCTCGGCGAGGATGGTGGTGGTGCCGCCCATCGGCATACCGGCCAGAACGACGGCCACGCCGGTGGCCAGCTGGCCCACATGGGCCGCGCGGCATCCCACCAGCACCACCAGCGGCATCAGGAAGAGCCGGATGATGCAGTAGATGATGGCGTCCTTGTCCAGCAGCGGGTGAAGGTCGCGGCTGCCGATGATGGCCCCGATGAGGAACATCGACATGGTCATGTTGCAGCTGCTGGTACACTGGACGGCCTTGCCGAGGAAGGTGGGCAGCTGCCACTGGGTCAGCATGATGACCATGCCCACAAACACCGACGCGATGCAGGGGTGGGTGATGGTCTTGCGGAGCACTGCGAGGCGGTGCTTTTTCCTTTCCTCGGGCGTGGCGGGGGCGGCGTCCTGCATGAAGTAGGACACGCCCACCGACACATCACGATGCGCTGGGGGATGAGGTAGAACGACGTCAGCAACAGCCCACCCGCCGAAGAGCCCCTCCGCCAGCGGCTTCCGAGGAAGCCCGCGTTGGAGCAGACCGTGCCGTACTGCATGACGGCCTTCCGCGCGAAGGGGTAGCGGTTGTAGCACACCGCGCAGACGACGCCGTAGAGCACCTGCAATAAAATCGACAGGATGAGGATGTCCCGGGTACTGCGGAAAATTCCGCGTTGAACTCGATGCGGAACGACTGGATGATGTTTGCAGGCAGGATGATGAAGAGCAGCAGGTCGGTCAGACAGGCGCGGCCCTGGTCGGTGATGAGCTTTTTCTTTGCCAGAAAAACGCCGATGGCCAGCAGAAGCATCATCTGCGCCTGCAGGTCCAGCATGGTGGAAAATTCGGGCATGGTATCCCCTTTCATTTGGACATTCTTTGCTTAGCTGAACCAATTATAATCGCGTGATGAGCCGATTTCAATACCCGCGCCCCGCCGGGCGGCATGATTTTTCTGCATACCTTGCAGAAAAAGAGGCCAAGACCCATTCTGTCAGGTCTTGGCCTCTTTCCTGTTTCCTTTATAGGCCGAACAAATCGGCGTGTGTGCCGGTGCGGTACAAATACAACTCCGTATCTGTCTGGTAGTAGATCAGCAGCCAATCCGGCTGTATATGGCATTCCCTATGGGGAATGTAGCTACCCGTCAAGCTGTGATCTCTATTCTGTGGCGGGAGCTGTTCAGGAACGGCCAGTACATTGATGACCTGCTGAAGCAAAGCCATATTGTAATGCCGCTTCTGGCACACTTTCAAATCTTTCTTAAATCTAGTGGAGTATTTTACTTCAAGCACTTTCATCCTCCAGCAACGAGCTGATCAGATTTTCAACCGGCCCGTTGTAGGTATGACCACCGCCGTTGTCCAGTTCTTCAAAGGCTTCCAGCGTGTCGGCATTCGGTGTTTCACTTTCATCCGGAATAGCAGCCCCCTGCAAGTAGGCAATAATATACAACAGCTTGTTTTCCGGCACTTGGTCAATCAAGCTCTTCGCCAATTCTCTTGTACTCATAACACACCCATCCTTTCGTGTAAAGTTTCAGGCTTATAAGTATTATAGCACTTTTTTTCTTTATTGAACAGTCCTGCGTACCTTTTCCCAAAAAGCAAAAGCCCCACGACACACGCCGCTTTTCAGCGGTATATCGTAGGACTTTTTGGAGCTGGTGACAGGAGTTGAACCTGCAACCCACTGATTACAAATCAGTTGCGCTGCCATTGCGCCACACCAGCGAGTATCGTTTGCACAGGGTACTTTAGTAGAATACCAGAAACCTCCCCGCTTGTCAATATCTTTGTCTGCCCCCCGGCCCCGCTGTCGGCCCATGCAGCGCTATCGTCAGGGCGTTTCAAGACATCTGCGGGACGTTTCAAGACATCCGAGGGGCGATTCACGCACAAAAAACGGCGATTCACGCAGATTTGTTCACATTATGGCCGGAATGTGGTAGAATAAATCAGATTCAACATTTATGCTTCTTCCACAAGCTCCTGCCGCTTTGTTGGGAGCTTCTGTGCAAAACTCACACTTTTCAGAGGAGGTTTCTATGATTTCTTATCGCAAGCTTGCAATGCGCGTTCTGGGGCATCCGCTGCGGGTGCCGACAACCCCCCCCCCACCCTGCGTCCCACCGGTGACGGCGCTGGCGCTGACAGCCGCAATGGTGGCCGGCATGGCCGCACCGGCGTATGCGGATGTCTATTACATAGATAAAGGTAACATCACCATCACCAAAGACGAAAAGGGCGACGTCTATGTCAAGCACGCCAACAGCAAAGATAAAACCAAGGGTGATTTAGACAACGGCGAGATCACCATCAGGGACAGCAGGAACCCAGAAAATACCCCCGCCCCCGGCGGCGGCTCTTCTGAAGGCACCACCCTCGCAAAATCTCCCGCCAAATCCATGTCGGCCACGCCCCCATCAGAAGACAGCGAAAACAATGACATGGTCTACCTCGGCGACACCAAGGGCAGCGGCAAGGAAAACGAGAACCAGACCGGCGACACCACCGGCGGCGAGGAAAACGAGACTGATTTCACGAAAAAGACCCAGACCAGCGACAGCCCCGTGCTGGGAAGCCAGATCACGTACACCGGCCCATCCCTCAATGTCGCCGACGCCAATGACGACGAAGAGACCCGGGACGAATCGACCACGGCCTTGAAGACCGCGGCGGAAAACTTCAGGAACACAGCCGAAAACGTCACCAACTACGTCATCAAAATCATCAACAAGGTCAAAGACAGCACCCTCAACGTGACGCTGGAGGATGTCAACATTAAGGCCAACAACGACGCCGCCCTCAGCGTCGAGGGCGCGGGCAACACGAAAATCACGCTCAGCGGCAGCAATACCCTCACCGGCGGCGACGGACACGCCGGCCTCGAGCACAACGAAAAGAGCAAGGATGACAACGATGATTCTGTTGACACCGGCAAACTGACCATCACATCCGAAAAAGATTCCGGCATCCTGACTGCCACAGGCGGCAGTAGCGCTGCTGGCATCGGCGGTGCCAGGAACAATGGTGCCGGCATCATTGAAATAGCAGGCGGCAACATCACCGCCAACGGCGGCAACGGCAGCGACGGCGGCGCAGGCATCGGCAGTGGTTCAAGGGCTACTGGCAACACCAACACCAATATCACCATCAGCGGCGGCACCGTAAAAGCCAAGGGCGGCGACAACGGTGCCGGCATCGGCAGTGGTTCAATGGCTACTGGCAACACCAATATCACCATCAGCGGCGGCACCATCGAGGAGGCCGTGGGTGGCAGCACCGGCGACGGCATCGGCGGCGGCAACAATAACAAGAATATTACCGTCACGATTCAGGGCGGCACCATCGAAAAAGCGCAGGGCGGCAACGGCAACGGTCTCGCCGGCAACGGCATCTACAGCAAAGGCAACCTAGAGATCTCCGGCACGGCCGTCATCCAGAACGCTACGGGCGGCGACGGCAGGTACGGTGGCCACGGCATCTACAGCGACAGCACCCTGAACATCTCCGGCAAGGCCTTCATCCAGAACGCCAAGGCGGCGACGGCAAGGTACGGTGGCGGCAACGGCATCTACAGCAAAGGCGACCTCTCCATCTCTCAGAGCGCCCAAATCAACAAAGCCACGGGCGGCGAAAGCCAATCTACCGGCGGCAGCGGCATCTACAGCGTCGGTGAGCTCACCATCTCCGGCGGCGCCATCGGAACCGCGCAGGGCGGCGAAGGCAAGAGCAGCGGCAGCGGCAACGGCGGCCACGGCATCTATAGCAAGACCATGGAGATCCTTGGCGGTATCATCCAAAAAGCCATCGGCGGCAATGCCAACGGGAACACCTGCACCGGCGGCTCAGGCATTTACGGCGGCGACTTCCTCACCATCTCCGGCGGCGAGATACAGCAGGCTACCGGCGGCGACAGCACCGGCAACAGTGGCAAAGGCGGCACCGGCATCCGCGGCGATCAAGTTGTGAATATTTCGGGCGGTATCATCGAGTCTGCCACCGGCGGCAGCGGCGACAGCGGCGGCGGCGCAGGCATCGGCACGAGCGCAAACACCTCCCATGCTACCGAAATCACCATCTCCGGCGGCACCATGCAAAGGCCGAGGGTACGGGCGGCGGCGCAGGCATCGGCGGCGGCTCGAACTCCTCCAAGGCTACCACCAGTCAACATCACCGGCGGCGAGGTCAACGCTTCCACCGGCTACGGCAATGGCGGCGCAGGCATCGGCGGCGGCAAAGAGTCTTCCGGCGCGACCAACATCGAGATCACCGGAGATGCGCTCGTGTCCGCAGGTAGCAGCGGCAGCGCAGCCATCGGTTCGGGCGAATCCTCCACCGGCGAGACGACCATCAACATCCACGATACGAATCCCGAAAAGGGTGTCAAAAGTGCTTTTGCCTACGGCGGTGCCGGCATCGGCAGCGGTCGTTACGCCAAGGGCAAAACTTACGTCACCATCAGCAACGCGTCTGTGAGCACTCTGGAGACCCCCGCTGCTTCCACTAATACCTCGGGCGCAGGCATCGGCACCGGCGCAGCATCGGCAGCGGCAGTGAAGGAGACGTCTTCAGTCCTCCTACAGGTGATCCGAACACCTTCAAGACCATTATCCGTATCACTGACAGCAACGTCACAGCCTCCAGCGGCCCCAGTGCAGCCATCGGCAGCGGCAGCTATTCTACCAACGCCACGGAGATCCACATCAACGGCGGCAAAATCGAGGCTTCGAATTATTCTGGTTCTGCCATCGGCAGCGGCGATAGCGCCAAGGGCAAGACCGGCATCTACATCACCGGCAGCAATGTCACAGCCACGGCAGACATCGGCACAGGCATTGGTTCCGGTACCAGTTCTTCCGGAGAGACCACCATTGATATTTCCGGCGGCACTGTTACGGCCATGGGCGGCGGCGACGGCTACGACGGCAGCGCGGGCATCGGTTCAGGCAGTCACTCCACCGGCTACACCCACATCACTCTCCACGACGGCGTGACCGTTAAGGCCACCGGCGGCGGTAATTCCTCCCTTGGCGGCGGTGGCGGCGCAGGCATCGGCAGCGGCAATAGAGCCAAGGGCAACACCGACATCCTCATCAAGGGTGCAACAAAAGTTACTGCCAAGGGCGGCTCCACCGCTGCGGGCATCGGCAGCGGCAACGGCAGCAACGGCAGCACCATCATCAACATCGAGGGCGGCACTATCACGGCTGAGGGCGGCGGCAAAGACGAACGGGTCCTGCCAGGCTTCCGGTGCCGGCATCGGCTCCGGCGGCAACGCCCTTAATAAGACCACCATCAACATCAAGGGCGGCGAAATCACGGCCACGGGCGGCGTCAGCCTTGACTCTCGCAATCACTCCGACAAGTGGCTCAGCGGCGCAGGCATCGGCTCCGGCTCCAACGTCTCCGGCGAGACCGAGATCAATATCTCCGGCGACAGCACCATCAAGAGCGCTTCGGGCGGCAAATACGGCGGCGCAGGCATCGGCAGCGGCAGCTACAGTGGCAGCACACCCGACAGCAAGAAGGGCGCTGTCACCATTAACATCACCGGCGGCAACATTGAAAAGGCCACGGGCGGCGGCGAGTATGTGTCCAGCTCTAAGCGCTGGTATAGCGGCGCGGGCATCGGCGCAGGCCTGAATGCCGGCACCCCCACCATCAACATCAAGGACAACGCCCATATCGTCAGCGCCACGGGCGGCAAATACGGCGGCGCAGGCATCGGCAGCGGCAGCAGTGACACCAAAAACAACAGCAAGAAGGGCGCTGTCACCATCAACATCACCGACGGCACCATTGAAAAGGCCGAGGGCAAGAACGGCGGCGCGGCATCGGTTCAGGCTATTACGGTCGCTCTTCCACGGTCAACATCTCCGGTAACGCCGAACTCAAAGACGTCAAGGGTGGCAATCTCGCTGCCGGCATCGGCTCAGGCTATGACTCCGACAAGGTGGACGTCGTGATCGACGGCGGCACCATCAACGCAACGGGCGGCGATTCCGCTGCCGGCATCGGCTCGGGCCTTAATAGCCGCAGCAGCGTGACCATCAAGAGCGGCACGGTCAACGCCAAAGGCAACCAGCATAGCAACTCCGGTTCTTCGGGCATCGGCGGCAGCTACGCCGATGTCACCATCAGCGGCGGCAACATCACCGCCACCGGCTATGACACCGGCGCCGGCATCGGCGGCAGCTACAGCGGCGACTCCAGCAAAATCACGATAACCGGCGGTACCATCACCGCCACCGGCACCAGCGACGCCCCGGCCATCGGCAACGGCAGCGTCTCCATCAGCAATACCGGCGTCGAGAATGCCGGTGCCGAGCTGGACATCACCGCAACCGCCCCCGACGCCGAAAAGGCCATCCGAAGCAACGACGGCAAGAAGCTGGACGCTGTCATTCGCCTCGCGGAAAACGGCAAGAAGGGCCTCGTGAAGCTCGTAAAGAGCGGCACCGACAGCCTCTCGCGGCTCTTCCACAACGGTGCCTACGCGGCCAACCATTCCACTTTCCACTCCCACGACCGCGTAACGCCCGAGATGAGTGAGGCAGAAAAGGCCAAGTACGGCGACATCGCTTCTGTCCACAACTGGAAAGTCAGCGACCGTCAGGAGCCGAACTGCGGCAAGGACGGCTACATCGAATACACCTGCATGGTGGGCAAGTGCGGCGCCACCTTCCGCCACACTCTCCCCGCCACCGGCCAGCACACCTGGAACGAGGGTGTCGTCACGAAGGAGCCCACCTGCACTGAGCTGGGCGTGCGCACCTTCACCTGTACCGTCTGCCACAATACCCGGACTGAGGACATTGAGGCCCCCGGCCACGAGTACGGCGAGTGGGTCATTGACCGGGACGCTACCTGTATCGAGGAAGGCTCCAAACACCGTGATTGCATCCGCAGCGACGCTACCCAGACTGAGGTCATCCCCGCCACCGGCCAGCATCAGTGGAAAGTCCTCTCTACGACAGCGGCTACCTGCGGCCAGGACGGCACCGTCACCTACCAGTGCGAGGTCTGCAACGAGACGAAGACCGAAACGCTCAACGCCACCGGCCAGCACAGCTACGGCGCGGGCGTCGTGACCAAGGCCGCGACCTGCGCCGAGCCAGGCATCATGACCTATACCTGCGTCGTCTGCAACGACAGCTACACCGAGAGCATCCCGGTGGATAAGAGCACCCACAAGTGGGATGCAGGCGTCGTCACGAAGGAGCCCACCTGCACTGCCGACGGCGTGCGGACCTTCACCTGTTCCGTCTGCGGCGATACCCGGACTGAGGCCATCAAGGCCCTCGGCCACGAGTACGGCGAGTGGGTCATCGACCGGGACGCTACCTGTGTCGAGGAAGGCTCCAAGCACCGTGACTGCATCCGCGGTGACGATACCCAGACTGAGGTCATCCCCGTCAGCAAGACCCACACCTTCGGCGAGTGGGTCATCACCAAAGAGCCCACCTGCACCGAGAAGGGCGAGCGTCAGCACAGCTGCACCATCAGCGGCTGTGTCGTCACTGAGACGGAGGAGTTGCCCGCCCTCGGCCATCAGTGGAGCGACTGGACGCCTGTCAAAGGCGACAGCAGCCGCGAGTACCGCATCTGCGAGGTCTGCAATGAGGTGGAGTACCGCGATGTCTCCCACAACAGCGACAGCAGCATCTCCACCGGTCTGCGTGTCCTCGACCGGCCAGACCAATATCATCCAGAACGTCCAGCTGGTCCAGCTGAGCCAGATCAACCATACTCTCTACATTTATGTCGCTCAGGAGACGGCGTCCCTGCAGGGCGACCTTTCCGATTTGATCGACCTCCGCTCTGAGAACATCGAGACCGTTGTCTTCTCCACCGAAAGCTGCACTTCTACCCTCTCCCTCTCCGATGTTGCAGCCCTCGGTGCGGGCAGCACACCTTTCATCCTCAGCCACAGCGGCTCCACCGCCACCTTCACCGTGGGCGGCGCAGACCACACCGCACTGCTGAGGTAAGCACATTACCATCCTCCATTCCTTCCACATAACGACCAAGGCCCCCGCAGTTCTGTTCCAAACTGCGAGGGCTTGGCGTTTTATTCTGATAAAATCTTACTTCAGCTCCCGCTGTACGGCAGCGAAGTCCTCGAGGGTCAGGGCCTCGGGGCGGATGCGGCGTCGAAGCCGCCGCCTCGATGGCCGCGATGACCTTTATCTTTCGGCAGGCCGAGGCCGCTGGCGATGGCGTTGGCGGCGGTCTTACGGCGCTGGCCGAAAGCGGCACGGATGAGGCGAAGTAGCCGTCCTCGTCCTCCACCTGTACGGCGGGAGTGGTGCGGATGTCCATCCGCACAACGGCGCTGGTGACCTTCGGGGCCGGGTAGAAGCTACCCGGCGCGGCGGTGAACATCAGTTTTGAGGTGGCGTAGTAGCTCACGGCACAGCTGATGGCGCTGGACGCCCGGGTGCCGGGGGCAGCGGCCAGACGGTCGGCGGCCTCCTTCTGCACCATGACGGTGAGGTTCTGGATGGGCAGGCGGTCGCCCAGCAGCTTCATGACGATGGGCTGGTGATGTAGTAGGGCAGGTTGGCGCAGACAGCCACCGGCATCCCGGGGAACTCCTCCTCAATGAGGGCGCGGAGGTCTACTTTCAGAACATCCTGCAATACCAGCTTGAAGTTATCCACGCCCGCCATGGTCTCGGCCAGCAGGGCGGCAAGCGCTCGTCCACCTCGATGGACACCACCTTGGCAGCGCGCTGGGCCAGCTCTTTGGTCAGCACGCCGATGCCGGGGCCGATCTCCAGCACGCCCCAGCTCTTATCGACGCCGCTGGCGTCCACGATCTTGGGCGGCAGGCCGGGATTGATGATGAAGTTCTGTCCAAAGCCCTTGGAGAGCGCGAAATCGTATTTTCGCACAGGGTGCGGATAACGGAGAGGTCGGTCAGCTCCGGCATAGTGGTTTTCCTTTCTGTTTTTCGGTTGTCATTTGGTAACGTACATGCCAAAGCCTCTCCCTTTGGGAGCAACAGCGATGACCGCCGCCAGCGGCGGAAACAGGGAGAAGCTGTTGGGACCGCGGCCAGCAGGATGCGAGCGACAGCGAAGCAGACGCTGGGAGCCGCAACCCGGGCAGTGGCATCGCTTGCGATGACGGAGAGGGCAAGGCCGCAGAAAAATGGCCGCTGCACAGCGATAGGCAGCGGCCTTTGTCAGAGCAAGACCATCATAGCCTTGCACTGTTCCATTTCAGCATCCTTGCCCTCTCAGGCGCTCACGCGCCAGCTCTCCCAAAGGGAGAGCCTTTTTTAAGATGCGCTTTCCGTGCTGGAAGCCTCCTGCTCCCCTTCTGCACCGGCCTCGGAGGAAGCCTCTGCCTCCCCTGCGGCCTCGCCGGAAACGGTGCTCTCGGCTGCGGCCTCCGAAGAAGCAGCGGCGGAGTCGGCGGCGATGTCAGCGTCGTTCACGCCGCCCACGGTGGTGACACCGGTGAGCTGCTGTGCGCAGCTGACGGCGCGCTGTATCTGCGGGTCCGTGTCGAGGGTGTAGTCATAGTAGCTGGTCTGCTCGTCGCAGTCAGCGGGCGCTCCACGTCCACGGTCAGGCCGGTGCCGTCGAAGCAGGAGCCGTCGCCGCAGATGAGCTTTGCCACCGTGACCACGACGGCACTGCCGTCCGAGAGGCGCTGGGGGCTGCTCTGGATGGTGCCTTTGCCCATCGTGGTGCTGCCTACGAGGCGGGTGCCGCACAGGGTGCGCAGGCTGGACGCAAAGAGTTCTGCCGCGCTGGCGGTGTTCTCGTTCACGAGGCAGACGGTGGGCTGGCTGATGACCGAGTCGCCGGTGCTGCTGCCCAGCAGGGTGCGGTTGCCTGCCTTATCCTCCGCGTAGGCCAGCACGCCTTCCGGCGCGACGAGTTCGATGCAGCTGATGGCGTCGTCAAGGATGCCGCCGCCGTTGTCGCGCAGGTCGAAGATGAAGCTCTGGGCGCCGCTGGCGGTCAGGCTGCGGAGCGCAAAGTCCAGCTCACTGGGGGTGGAGTTGTCGAACTGCCAGATCTTGATATAGCCACATTGCCCTGCACCAGCGCGGAATCGACGCTGTTGGCCGTAAAGCCGGAGTGGGTCAGATCGGCGGTGTGCTGGGCGTTCTCGCTGTCCAGCCAGCCTACATTGACGCTCGTGCCGCTCTCGCCCCGGAGTTTGTTCTGGACAGCCTCCACGCTGCCCAGACTTTTGATGTCTGCGCCGTCGATGGTGGTGATGTAATCGCCCCGCTGGAGCCGGCCTCCTTGGCAGGAGACTCGTCATACACTTTGATGACCTTGGCGTAGCCGGACTGGTCGATGGCCAGCTCCACGCCCAATGCCCATCAGCTTGCCGCTCTGGGCGTTGAGCAGGTCGGTGTAGGCCGAGGCGGTGTAGTAGCGGGCGTACTTGTCGCCGGTACCAGCAGATAACCGGCAGTCAGACGGTCGTACAGCACGGTCTCGTCGATGTCGTAGTAGTCGTTGGCGCGCACATAGCGGTCTACCTCGGCCACCTTGTTGTACATGCTCTCCTTTTCCTTCACGCTGGTGACGGTGTGGTCAAACAGCCGCATCGCCATCAGCATCGTGATGGAAAGTGACCGTCATTGCCAGAATGACGATGGTCACGGTCATCCCTACGGAAATTTTGCGGTTCATTCAGTGTCCTCCCCAGTTCAGACCAAAAACATCAGGATGACACTGCCCAGCACCGACAGCAGGAACACTCCTGCCAGAATCAGACAGCCCACCCGAAGGATACGCTTGCGTTTTTGCTCGTTCATTTCGCCTTGTGGCCTCCTTTGACCCCTCGACTTCAATTACAGTTGTGTTATCTTATCGGAATATAACCGCGGGGGTTGACCGCATTGGCCTTGGAGCCGCCCTTCCACACCTCGAGATGGAGGTGGTTGCCGGTAGAGTTGCCGGTGGAGCCCACATAGCCGATGAGGTCGCCCTGGTTGACATACTTGCCCGCCGACGTTGCCACCGAGCGCATATGGCCGTAGAGGGTGGAGTAGCGTTGCCGTCTGTCATTTTGCCGTGATAGATGATGACATAGTTGCCGTAGCCGCCGCTGGACCAGCCTGCCACCTGCACATAGCCGCTGGCGGTGCTAGATGGGCGTGCCTGCGGGGGCGGCAAAGTCGGTGCCGGCGTGGAGTTTGTTGACGCCGGAGACCGGGTTTTTGCGCCAGCCGTACTCGCTGGAGATGCGGGTATAGCTCTTGAGCGGGCAGATAAAGCCGCTGAAGCTCAGCTGGGGCTTGCTGGCCGCTGCCGCTGCGATGAGCTTCTGGATCTCCTTCTTGACGGCCTCGTAGTTCATCTCGTCCGACTCGATGGCCGCCTGGGCGTTCTTCTGGGCCTGCTGGGCCTCAGCGGCGCTCAGACGCGCCTCCTTGACGCTGTTGTTGAGCTCGTTCTGCTTGGACTGCATCTGCTTGTTCTGGGCGTCCAGCTCAGCCTTTTTGTTTTGCAGCTGGGTGCGCTCCTCCACGAGCTGGGTGCGGTCGGCCACGAGGGCTTCCTTCGCAGCCTTCATGTTGTCGAGTATCTCGGTATCCTTCACCGAAATGTCCTGCATGACCTCGTTGAAGGTCAGAAGCTCGTACAGATCGCTCACAGCCCGGAGCATGGCGACGCTGCCGCCGTCCCGCAGCTCCTGCATCGCGGCCATATGGCTCTTGAAATCGTCCCACTGGTCGGCGATCTCCTGCTCTTTCCGGGCGATCTCATTCTGTTTGGCGGTGATCTCCTGCTCTTTGACGCCGATGCTGTTCTGCACCTCGGAGATCTGGCTCTTGAGGACGCGATCTGGCTCTGGAGCACCGAGACTTTTTCCTTCAGCTCAGACTCGAGGGCCTTGGCAGCAGCTTCCTTCTTTTTGGCGTCGTTCAGCTCCGTCTTATGCTGCTTGATGGACGCAGAGATCTTGTCCAGCTTGTTCTGCAGCGAGCTCATGCTGGTGGCCGCACTGGCCGGATAGACCGTCACGCTCAGCACGAGGCAGGCGGCGGCCAGAAAGGCGCAAGCGGCGCGCATCATGGCCGAATGGCCCGACGGCTTTGCGTGGCGGGGCGGATGATGCAGAACAAAGCCTGCGGAATGCTTGTCGTGGTACACAGTAGGCCCTCCTTACACGTTCAGGTGCTTGCGGATGGAGAACATACTGCCCAGACCGCCCACCAGAGCACCGCTCGCGAGGCTGTAGGTCAGGATGGTGGGCCAGACATTTTCCAGCGGCACCAGAGCCGTACCCATAAGCATCTGCCACAGGCCGCCCAGCGTGGGCGCCAGCTGAACGATGTAGCGTAGCCGCCGATGGTGGCAGCTGCCGTCAGGATGCCGGAGAGCAGGCCCATGGTCAGGCCCTCGATGACAAAAGGCAGGGTGACGAGGCGTTGGTAGCGCCGACATACTTCATGATCTCGATTTCACGGCGGCGGGCAAAGACGCTCAGCCGGATGGTGGTACCCACCGTGATGATGCTGACAGCCATCAGCACCAGCACCACACCGCGCCCGACCTTGGTGACGGCCTGCTGGACCTCCACAAAGGTCTTGGTCATCTCGATGGGAGCCGTGACGCTGTAGACGCCGCTGATGTTCTCGAACTGCTTGCTGATGGTCTCCATCTGGTTCAGATCAGACAGGGAGACGCGGTAATTGGCCTTGAAAGGGTTGTCGTTCTCGAACTCGTTCAGCAGGGCGGCATAGTCGGACATATACCCCTTGTACTGGTTGAGGACGTCTTCTTTGGACATATACTGCACCCGGCTCACACCTGCGGTGCCGCTGAGGCATTGCCCACAGACTGGATGGTGGCGTCATCGGCCTCGGGGTCCACGTAGACCACCATCTCGTTCTGGCTGCCCAGATAACTCACCATGCTGTCCACATTAACTTCAATGAGGCTGGCGAAGATGTTCAGGGTCATGCAGACGCTGAGGGAGGCGATGCAGGCGATGGTCATGGCCCAGTGCTTGCCGAGGTTGCGCACGCCGCGCCGGGTGAGGAACCCAAACGTAGAGATTTTCATACGTGTACCTCCTCGCCGAAACTGGCCGGAACATCGGAGATGATGCGGCCATGCTTCAGGGTGATGGTGCGGCGGTTGAAGCGGCGCACCAGTTCATGCTCGTGGGTGACGACAAGCACCGTGATGCCCATCTCGCTGACGCGTTCCAGCAGTTCCATCATCTCAAGGCTCATCTCGGGTCGATGTTGCCGGTGGGCTCGTCCGCAATGACGAGGCGGGGGCTGTGGGCCAGAGCGCGGGCCACGGCCACGCGCTGCTGCTCACCGCCGGAGAGGAACTCGGGGTAGACCTTTGCCTTATCTTCCAGATGCACCAGCTCCAGCATGTAGTTGACGCGCTCTTTGATGTCTTTTTTGCCGATGTTGGTGACATGCATGGCAAACGCCACATTCTCGTAGACCGTCATGGTGGGGATGAGGCGGAAATCCTGGAAGATGATGCCCATCTGGCGGCGAAGGAAAGGCACTTTGCCCCGGCGCAGCGGGCGACGTCCTTGCCGTCCACCATGACGCGGCCCTCGGTGGGCAGCTCTTCGCGGAGGATGAGCTTGAGCAGAGTGGACTTGCCGGCGCCGGAGTGGCCCACCAGAAAGACGAACTCGCCGTCGTCTACATGGAAGTCGATGTCCTCCAAAGCGGGAGTATCACTCCGTTTGTATATCTTGGTGACATGTTCAAAATCTATCATGAGTATCTTGCTCCTGAAAAGTTATTTGGCACAGAAGTTCCAGACCATTACAAAAGAAACCGGCCAGCATCGGGGTCGAGCGGCCGGTTTCGGCGTCCGCAGCCGGAGCGGCTGAGACGAAATATCAATATTTGGCCGGGTTGTTGGACAGGTACTTCTTGACCATGAGCGCTACCTTGAACACGATAGCGTCGTCGAACTCACGCAGATCCAGACCGGTCAGTTTTTGATCTTTTCCAGACGATACACCAGCGTGTTGCGGTGGACGAACAGGCCGCGGCTGGTCTCGGAGACGTCAGGTTGTTCTCGAAGAAGCGCTGGATGGTGAACAGGGTCTCCTGG
>ENA-OQCN01001030-OQCN01001030.1-human-gut-metagenome-genome-assembly--contig:-NODE-1030-length-14353-cov-1.906158_pt1 | contig 14353 bp, 15 predicted proteins | sample MGYA00242497_ERZ504576 | MGnify/ENA primary metagenome ERZ504576 (study PRJEB26092, sample SAMD00036296) | human gut metagenome | host: Homo sapiens | study: EMG produced TPA metagenomics assembly of...
TTCCAGAGTGTCAGCAGCAGCGTCTTGATGCTGTCCTTCTTCTCCACGTCGAATAGTAGTCGTCGGTGTAGAACGGGTTGAACTGATGGGATGTTCCTCGGTATAGGTAAAATACACGCCGTCCTCACCTTTGGTCTTACGCCGGATCAGCTCGCAAAGACCCTGGTAGCTGTTACCGGTATCCACCAGCACGACATGCGTGCCCTGCTCCCAGTATTGGCGGACTAAATGATTCATAAAGAACGACTTGCCTGACCCCGAGCCGCCTAACACGAATTTATTCCTATTCGTAATGATCCCTTTTTTCATCGGTTCGTCCGAGATGTCCAGGTGTAGGGGCCTGCCGCTTATGCGGTCGCACAGCTTGATGCCGAAAGGGCTGGACGAGGATTTATAGTTGGTTTCCTCCGTGAAGAAACAGACCGCGGGCTCGATGAACGTGTAGAACGATTCCTCGGCGGGGAAATCCCCCGCGTTGCCCGGCATACCCGCCCAGTAGAGCGTGGCGGCGTCCACGGTGTTGTGGCGCGGGCGGCACTCCATCAGAGCGAGCTGGCTGCCCACATCATTGCGGATATGCCGGAGCTCCTGCACGTCGTCCGACCAGGCCAGCACGTTGAAATGGGCCCGGACGGATTGAAGACCGAACGAGTGCGCCTCGTTGAGATACTGGTCGATGTCGAGTAGGTCAGCCCCCTTACGGGAGCTTTCCCCTCTAAGAACCGTACGTGAGAGTTTCCCCTCATACGGCTCAAGCAATTCAAAACTTTTATTTGTAACTAAAAGCCGGCTCATAGTAACTTCCATTTATTTCTGTTAGTAATTCGGCTGCAATGATCATGTATTAGGACTTTCGCCTTTCTACTGCTCCCTGTCATTTCAGTAATTTTCCAGGGAGTTTCCCGTGTGATGTGCTTGCCACACACAGGGCAACATTGCATTTGCTGATTCCACAGGCGATAGATATATTGCTTGCCGTCTAAGTGTGCAAGCATTCTTCGGGTCTTGTATTGATCGAAGAAATCTTTCCAATCGGCATCATATGGGTTGGCCTCACTGCGGATTTTGATATGTCGCTTTATTTTCGTATCCGACAATCTCACAAGAGTGTGGTATTTATCCACTTTCCTGTTTTCAAGCGGTACGGCAAAAGTCCAGCTTCTACCTCTTACAGTGTGATAATACTTGTTGGCAATCCATCGTTTACCTTTTTTGGGATGTCTTCTGCGAGACCATCGCCATAGTTTGTTGAAAATTTGTGCATCTGTTTTACGGAAAGTTTCCGATGCAGAACACCCCTTGTAGTAGTTCGCCCATCCTCTAATGACTGGGTTTAGCAATCGTATCAAAGATTGTTGCTTAGAAGACTTGTTCTTGTCCACTATTTCACGAACCTTATCTAAAAATCTCTTTCGACTCTTCTTGGATGGTTTTGTGATAAACTTGCCTTTATATTTTCTGATATTGAACCCAAGAAAATCAAACCCTTCTTCTATATGAGTTATCTTAGTCTTTTCTTCTGATAAGGTAAGCCCTCTTGCTTGAAGAAACTCAATGACTAATGGTTTAACATGGTTCTCCAACAACTCCTTACTCTCTCCTGTGATAATAAAATCATCCGCGTAGCGAACAAGATTTATCATAGGAGTATAGTAATTTTTCTTCGAGCGGTTTATCGGAAAGCTATCGGCAAGCAGTTTTTCCAGTCCGTCCAAAGTCATATTTGCAAGAGTTGGGGAGATGATGCCGCCTTGAGGAGTTCCCTCCTCTGTCGGAAAAAGTTGCTTGTTGAAAATAAATCCACTTTTCAACCATTTACGGAGCAAAACTTTATCCATAGGGATATTGTCAAGCAACCATTCATGACTGATATGGTCGAAACAACCTTTGATATCACCTTCTAAGATCCATTGTGGGGATGTCGTCCTTGCCAGGTCATTGAAGCATTGTTGAACGGCATCTGCCGTGCTCCTTTCTTTTCTGAAACCATAAGAATTGGCATCAGCGTTGTTTCAGCTACGGGACGCCAGTGCCATCAGATACAATGCCTGCATAGCCCGGTCTTTCATAGTTGGTATACCCAATGGTCTTAATTTCCCGTTACTCTTTCTGATATGTACTCGTCTCAGAGGTTGGGGTGTATAACCTCTCCTTTTCAGTTCGGTTATTGCACACACTTTAGCATCTGGCGTTTTCCATGTTACCATATCGACGCCAGCCGTTTTACTCCCATTATTGGAAGTTACACGTCTTACCGCTAATGCTTTAGCGTAAAACGAGTGGGTCAGTGTCCACTGCAAGGCTTTGACCTTGTTGTGGCGACCCTCTTTTTGAGCCTTTACAATACGCGCTTGTAGCTTTTGAACCGCAGCTTCGCATTTGAGCCAATTTATACTGTCCCATTTGCTCTGCGTTTGGTCAGTCGATGCACACGATTTTTTAATTTCGTTCATTTGCTTTTCTCCTTTTTAAAAGTTCTAAAAGTTTCTTGTAAAGAATCACCTACCGCAGAAGTCAGCCTGCTTTCGCAGCGGGATGATGTTTCAATCCCTATTCACCCCATTACAGGGTGGCATTCGCTTTTTCTGCAATCCTATACCCGCACTCCATTCGGCATTCCTTACGGTCTGCTTACCTGTCATTGGCAGGAGAAATACGGGCTTACTACGTTCCGTGCAAGTAACTTATAAGTGGGTTAGGTTCTGTCTATTACACCGGCAGTACTCTGTTCGTGTATTCCCAGAATGGAGAGGAATAACCGACTGCTTCCCTTTGCTGAAGCCTATCAGTATCTTTGGCTTCTTCAACCTTACGACGTTTAGACGACAGTTCGCTTACGCTAACCATACCACCCAAGCCAAGCTCCCTGACTGTATGATACTAACAGCCATTGTCTTTCCCTCACGGTTCTGACTGCTCCTTTCGGAAGGGCTACCTTGTCTGGACAGCTTTGATACAGTATATTACTATTGGTGCATCTGTCCATAGGCTACCGTTGACGAAACAACGGGTTAAATCTAAGTTTAACAATTACTTACACAGCGACGTATCGCACCCACTCCTTGTTTATCTGGTTCCCGCGGGAGTAGCGGGAAAGGGACTGCATGTTGCGCGCACGTTTCTCGAACATACGCAGGTTTTCGTCGCTGTCTTCCAGGAACACGTACTGGTTGTAAAGGTGGTCGCAGGAAAGCAGAAGCCCCACGGGGGCCGCGAACGAGAGCAGGCAGTCCGAACGGTCGGTGGAAAGACGCTCGTAACGGGTGTCCGTACCCACGCGCCCCGGCAGGTCTTCCGTGTCCGAGAGCGTGTGCAGACACACCCGTTTGTTACCCACGCGCAGAACCTCGGCCCCCAGCTCGATGTCCTGAAGAGAAGTCGTCTCCGAGAGCGAGAGGGAAAAATACCGCTCCAGCAGGCCCGGACAATCCGCCGTACCCGTGATCTCGTCCCCCGTGAGGCGGACAAGGGTCAGGAAACCCGAATCGTTCAGAATACGCTCGAACTGTTCCGCCGCCTCCAGGAATTTTGTCGCCGATTCCCGGTTTACCTCTTTGGGAATGATGTTGCCCCGGCAGAGGGTCGAGAAGTCTGAACGCATGTGCATACGCTCCCTCGTCGTTTTCGTCAGGTAGAGGAAGCAGGCGTGGGTCAGGAACGGACGCTCGTTGAAATGCCGCTCGTAACTGCGGGAGAGGAAACTCATGTCCCCTCGCCCGTGGCCGGGCGGTAACGCTCGCGGATGAACCAGTCCTGCTTGTGTACCACGCTGTATTCGGGCAAGACCTTCAGGGCCTTGCACCAGGCGGCGTGGATCGCCTCGTACTCGGCGGACGTGACGGTGAACAGCTCCGGGAGTTCGACCCGATAGGCGACCGTTATGTCCGCGTCCTTGCTGATGATACAACCGCCTTCCACGGCCAGGAGCGGGAACTTGCTTTCCAGCGTGGTGGCTTTCAAGATGTTTCTCATACGCGGCCCCCCTTTCTTTTCAGCAACCGGCGCAGGGACTTGCGGTTGAGCAGGTAGCGGGGATGCCGGCGCGCGGCGAGCAGCTTCATCAGCCCGTGTTCCCCGTAACGGCGTTCAGGCGGAAGGTAAGCCAGACCAGCACCGAAGCCGCCGCAACGCCGAAAGCGATACATACCCACTGATCGACCCCTGCCATGTAGAGGATGACGAACACCACGAAGACGGCCAGCAGGCCGCCCGCGAAGATGAAGAGGTACTGCGCCTTCAGGCCCCGGAACTCCACGCTCTTGCCGATTCCCTTGTTGATTCCATATTCCATAATTATTTGCATGACAGGTTGGACTACAAGAAGAAAGAGCGTAGGATCGTCGCGGCGACAATCAGGAAAATACACGCGCCGAACCAGCTCGCGGCGGTCTTCGACGTGTCGGGGTCGCCGCTCGAGTCGAGTAGGTCAGCCCCTTACGGGAGCTTTCCCCTCTAAGAACCGTACGTGCGAGTTTCCCCGCATACGGCTCAAGCAACATGACCGTTACCGACTTTGTTATCGGTAGAGCCATCTCATTTTCGACTTTCATATTCATAATCTACTTTGCATTTTACGTTTACAACTGGTATGTACAAGAGTTCTTACCTTTCGTCCACTGACTATTTGTTCAGTGATACTCCAAGGTCTTTCCCTGTCAATACGCTCTCCACATACAGGACATACTTTATTCTGTCGTTTCCAAATGTTTATTAGAGATTGCCTGCCTTTCAGCGTTTGCTTCATTCGGTAGGTTTCTCTCCATTCGTAGTACGATTTATCTGATGGGTCATACGGATTGGCATAATGCCGAACCTTGACGAATTTCTCATGGTGGATGGTTGGTAGATAGGTCAGTTCGAGATAATCAATCTTATCTTTCTTGCCCATATCTGCCGCAAATCTCCACGAGTGCCCATTTAGTGTTCTGAAATACTTATCCTTTACCCATCCTTTACATTTCTGCGGATGTCTGCGTCTTGCCCATTGCCATATTTTCTTGAAGATTTCCCAATCCATTCGGTGGAATACATTCGCAGAAGTACCATATTTATAATAATTACCCCAACCTTTTATGATTGGATTCAGCATCATAATAAGTGACTTCTGTTTTACACACTTGTTGGCTTCTATCGTCTTGCGGATTTTTTCGCAAAACCTCTTTTGCGCATCTTTGGATGGAGTTGTCAGCAGCGTATTATTGCGGAACTTTCGGATATTGAAACCGAGAAAGTCAAATCCCTCATTTATATGTGTGATTTTTGTCTTTTCTTCTGATAGTGTCAGACCTCTTTCCGCAAGGAACTTACGTACTAATGGAAGTATAACCTGTTCTATCGTTTCCTTATCCTTTGCCGTTACAATGAAATCATCTGCATATCGTACAAGATGTATCTTAGGAACTATCTTTTTGTAGTTCACCTGATATTTCTTGACACTCTTTTCCAACAAATCTTGCAGTCCGTCAAGTGCCATGTTTGCAAGAGTTGGGGATATTATGCCACCTTGTGGGGTTCCCTCTTCCGTAGGAAAGAGTTCTCCATTGAACACATATCCGCATTCGAGCCATTTGCGTAGTATCTCCTTATCCATAGGGATATTGTTGATTAACCACGCATGGCTGATATGGTCGAAGCATCCTTTGATGTCCCCCTCAAGAATCCATTCGGGAGCGACGAACGAGAAAGAACGATGTAGCATTGCTCGATGGCATCATGTGTACAGCGATGTCTGCGGAATCCGTAGGAATGGCTGTCGCCAGTGGTTTCCGCTATCGGGTCAAGTGCCATTAGGTACAATGCCTGCATCGCACGGTCTTTCATCGTTGGTATTCCGAGTGGGCGTAATTTCCCGTTCTTCTTTTTGATATTTACACGTTTTAAAGGTTGTGGCTTGTAGCCATGTCTTTTCAGAGTGAATATGGCTTTGCTTTCGCCAATGGAGAAGACCATGTAATCTTGTCAACGCCGGAAGTAGATTTTCCTTTGTTAGTCGTAACTCGTTTTACCGCCAATGCTTTGGCGTAGAACGAGTGGGTAAGCATCCATTGCAGGGCTTTCACCTTGTTATTTCTGCCTTCCTTTGAGCCTTTACAATACGTGCTTGCAGCTTTTGGACAAAACGCTCACATTTGTCCCAGTCGATTTTCGACCAGAGTTCGTGAATGTCTATGTCTTCGGGCGCACACGCCAATTTCTTTGCGTTCATTTGCTTTCCTTTCTTTAAAAGTTCTGTAAACTATCTTGTAAAGTGTCACCATAGGCGGAAGTCTGCCCACTTTCGTGTCGGATGATGTTACCTTTACCAACCCGTGATATTGGCTCAATCCGTATCCTCCCCATTATAGGGAGGCATTCGCTTTTTCCGCTATCCTATACCCACACCCCATGTAGGCTTGCCTTGCGGCTTGCTTACCAGCTCTGATGAACTGGAGAGATACGGGCTTACCGTGTTTTACATAAGTGATAAATAAGCGGGTTAGGTCCTGTCTATTCCACCGGCAGTGCTAATGTCCGTGTGCCCCCAAAGTTCAAGAGGACAGCCGACTGCTTACCTTTTGGTCCGAGCCTGTCAACAGCCTTTGGCTCGTTATACCTTACGATGTTTATCGGACAGTTCACTTTCGTTGACCATACCGCTAAGCCAAGCTCCTCGTGCTGAATGGTGTTATCAGCCGTTGATTTCCCCTCACGGTTCAATCTTCTCCTTTTGGAAAGGCTACCTTGTCGGGACAGCTCCGTACAAAAGGATTACTCCCAATGCACGTGTCCGTAGGCTACTCCAGACGGAACTGGAGGTGTAATCTTGATGTTACACAATCACTTACGCAACTTCACGTCGCACAAACTTGTTATAGACCTTGATGCCCCCGATAAGGCCGACCACAGCCCCCACAGCGTACACGAGTTTCGTGCCGGGGTCGAAGTAGCTGGTTACCATGTTGGTAGCCTCAGTAATGCCGGCGATGCCGTTGCCCTGCGCGAAAGCGGAGGAGATGGCGGCAAAGAGAAATGCCGCCGGAAGAAGAATCTTGTTCTTTTTCATAACTCGATAATGTTTGAATTGTGGCGCGGGGATGGATAGGCCCCGCACCGGGTTAAACTTCTTGATTCGGATTTTTTCAGTGGTTCGCGGGTAACCTCATGCGCTACCCGTAGTCTTTTTCTTTCATCGTGATGTCATTATGGGGTTAAACAAACTCACGGACGTCGAAACCCGTGGGAACCGAACCCTGCGGAGATGGGCTTTCCGCAGACCTCTCGGACATACGCCGGTGAAAGGCCGAGAGGTAGGTGTCGATCAGGGATTTTACCCTGTCGTTCCCGTCCGGGGCGGCCCGAAACGATGACCTCGAACATGTCGGTCTGTTTCAGGCCCAGGAGGACACGTCCCGTTTCCTCCCTTTGCTCGTCTGTTGAAGGTGGATCGTGTACCACGTGGCGGTAGGCTTCGCCCATCTGTTCAAAACTAACCCCCTGGGCAAGCGAGCGGCCCAAAAGGGGCAGCTCTTCGGTGTCGTCTTCATCCTCGTCATAATCCGACTCCTCCGCGTCCGCATCCGGGAAAGATTCATCGTACAGCGGAAAGTCGATTTCCAGAGGTTCGTTAGGCTCCCCCTCGGGAGCGACACCGAACACTTCATCCAGGTCTTCCGGCGGAATCTGCCGGGGGTGTTCGGGTACATTCGTGGGCACAAATATATCGGCTTTTTCCGTAACTTTTTCAGTTTCAGATTCTACGGCAGCTTGTGGCCGGGAGTGGCGCGGGTCGAGGACAAAGCGGCTCCTGCCGATGATCTCCTGTCGGCAGGGAGTGTCTTCGGCAACGATCCCGTCTGCCGGTTCGTTGCGTTCCATCCGCCGCAGGCGGAAAAACGCCCACAAGGCATACCCCACGGCAAAGAGGGGCAGCAGCCACAACGCCCCGTTCATCGCTCCTCCGCTTTGGGTTGCCGGGAGGCCACGGCCTCACGCTCCTCGAAAAGCCGCTCGATGGTTTCCCGGTTATCGTCCAGGTGCGCCTTGAGAACCTTGTCCACGTAGGCCGTGATCGTCACGTCGCCACGACCGATGACACGGGTGATCTCGCGGATACGCTCGTGATACGACGGACGTATCTTCACGTGCTTGTTACCGGCGAAAGGCAGCCGCAGCAGGCAGATGTAACGGGCCAGGTACTCGGCCTCGGGGGTGGGGACAGTCCCCACGGCGACCTCCCCCGAAGGGCCGTCGGGGACGATAAGGGTTTTCATCCTGCGCCGGTAGCGGCACACGCGGAAGATGAAGGGCACGGCGACGCAAAGGACGGCCGCCAGGATAACAGATAAAATAATTGCTTTGTCTGACATGATGGATTGTTTTTAATAGGTTGTAAATATTGGGTTCATAACTAAAAAATATCGGAGTTCCGTTTCTTGTAGAGTTCCGAAATTTCCTCCTGATAGGTCGCGAAATGCTGCTCCAGCACATTGTCCAGGTAGCTATACAGCGAGAGTTCGTTCTTACCGATAACCTGCACTATCCGGGTTATACGCTCGTGAAACTCCTTGCGGATATACACCGTTTTACCGCTTCGGGTATTGGAGGGGGCGTTCCGGATAAAAAGACGCTCGTAATCCTGGCCTTTCCCTCTTCGGCGGCGTCCTCCTCTTTCGTAGCCGGCGAGGAGGCGGCCTCGCCGGACGGTTCCGATAGAGCCGATGCCTCCTCCTCTTTTTCCGGCGTGTAAGGATGTAATGGCCGGTTTCGGCTTTTGGCCTGGCTGATGATGAAGGAAGCGTCCAAACCGTCGTCATGTTCTTTTCCGCTCATGAGATCCTACTTTAACAGTTCGATCAATTCATCCACGAGTTTATCCAGGTTGCTGCCCCGGATCAAAGAACGGTCTGCCGGGAAGAGCGTGGAGCGGAAGACAGAGCGACGGCTGGCGTTCTGCTCACGACGAAAACGCTTGGTGTCAGGCAGGAAGGTCTTCAGAACAGGAAGCTCCAACTCTTTCATTACCGCCTCGTAAACCTGATATAATTCTGTCTTTTCACGCCCGTCCACCATGTTCCATAGCATATACAGCCCTTTCATCCGGGACTTCTCGCGGCCCATGATATGCTCCTTTACCACAACCGCGTAATTCAGGGTGCTTTCCATGACAACCCGGTCGGCACTGATCGGGGCGAGAGATAATCCATTCCGGCCAGGGAATGAATCAGATCCTCGTTATTGATCGTACCGGGAAGGTCGAAGAACACATAATCGAAATCACCTTGCGGCAGGAGGTAGTCGGCATCGGCCAACGCCTCTTTCGTGTTGCTTTCCACGACAGGATAGGCTTTCTTTTGAAGCCGGGTGAATTGTTCGTAAGCTAACCTCTTGTAATGCTCGTCTTCGAGGGCAAGCTTCAGGTCACGTTCCCGCATCTCCACGATGGAGTGTTGGGGATAATCGCAGTCGATGACCGCGACATTGAAACCCTTTACATAGTGCAGGTAAGAGGCTGCCAGCACCGTGAGGGTGGTTTTGCCCGCTCCGCCTTTCTGGGTGGAGAAGGCCACGAATTTCGTTTTCTCTTTCATTGTTCCATGCGTTTTTAGTTATACAATCGGGTAATCGTTCATCTCTTCACGTATCCGGGCAAGTGACGGCATGAGATTTTATGCAGGTATGCCGGCACGCATATATGCTGGTGCGCTGGCAGGCTGTTACGCCGGTATGCCGGTGCATGGGCGCGTGTCCGATTTTATACTCATGCACAACCGCATTTGCTTATCCGGACAAAGACCCGCTTTTTCCTCTGCACACGGTGTTTTCTGCATCCGTCCGCACGTGTGCGGACAGGGGGGTGTGTCATTGCCCGTATCCGTTCTCACGTGCAAAGTAAACCCTTAAAAACACGGGTTGTATGCTCTTTTTCCGCTATGGCCGCGTGTGGCGTCAAAGTGGACGCAAGTGGCGTAATCGCTTATGGCACAAGTGATTGAATAGGTCGGTATCTTTGCCTCGTGAACGATCCCGACGCTAATGAAGCCGTCCTTGCCCCGTTTTACGGCGGCTCTTTCAATGTTCTGTCCGCGAGCGGGCAGAAGGTATTTGCAAAGGGCAAATAGCAAGCTGTGTTTTCTGCTGCACGATTCTCGTTTTGCAGCAGAAAACAGCTTGCCCGCAAGGGGGAGAAAGCACCTCCGGAGTCGGTGCTTTTCAGAAGGGCGGCAAACCGCGAAGGGATCGGAATTTTCAGGAACCGGTGGGGCCCTGGCCTCTCCTTAAAATTTCGATGCGATGGAAAAGAACAGAAAGCCCCGAGGGGGCAAAGGGGGACGACCCGCGAAAAACGACCCGGCCGTTACCGCTTTTCGGTAAACTTTTCAGCCGTGGAACATGCCCGTTTCCTCGACCTTTACGAGCAGTCCGGGCTATTGTCCAAAGCCGCTTTTATCAAAGCGAGAGTGTTCAACGAGGCGTTCCGGGTGGTAAAGACCGACCGGGGAACGCTCGAATACGTGGCGAAGCTGACCGCTTTCCACGCCCAATTCCGTGCCGTGGGAACGAATTACAACCAGGTGGTGAAGGAGCTGCACGCGCATTTTTCCGAGAAGAAAACACTCGCGCTGCTCTATAAACTGGAGAGAGCGACACGTGAACTGGCGGCCGTCGGGCAGCAGGTCGTGTCGCTCTCCGAAGAGTTCAAACAGCGATGGTAGCCAATATCACCACCGGGAAAGACGTGTACGGCGCGCTGGCGTACAACCAGGAGAAGTCGATCGGGGCGACGGGAAGGTACTGCTGACCCACATCGTGAGGGAGCCGGCGGATGGGCGCTTCAACGTGGCCGCGACGGCAGAAGACCTCCTGCGCTGGATGCCCTCGCACTACCGGACGGAAAAACCCGTCGTGCACGTATCGCTCAACCCGGCTCCCGAAGACCGCCTCGACGACGGGCAACTCGCGGAGATAGCCGGGGCCTACATGGAGCGCATGGGCTGGGGAGGACAACCTTATATCGTATTCAAGCATACCGACATCGGACGGGAGCATATCCATATCGTGTCGGTGCAGGTGGCCCAGGACGGGCGCAAGATAAACGACAGCAGGCGCAACGAACGCAGCGTGGCCGTTACCGAGGAACTGGAACGGGAGTACGGACTGCATCCCGCCAAAGGGAGAAGGCGGGAGAAAGGGCAAGGGATCGTCCCCGCCGATTACACGCGGGGCGACCTGAAACGCCAGGTGGCAGCGGTAATAAAACCGGCCGTGGCGACATACCGCTTCCAGACCCTCGGCGAGTTCCGGGCATTGCTGTCCTTATATAATATAGGTATAGAGGAAGTCCGGGGAGAGCGGAACGGAACCCCCTACCGGGGATTGCTCTACACGCTGCTGGACGAGAACGGGGACAAGGCAGTGGCCGCGCCGCTCAAATCCTCACTGTTCGGTAAAGAGGTCGGGTATGACGGGCTGGAACGGCACATGGAGCGCAGCGCGAACGGTTCGGGAAGGACGACACGAGGAGGCAAATCCGTGGCCGGGTCGATAAAGCGCTTCGGGGAGAACCCTCGGAGGAAGAACTGCGCGAACGCCTGCGGGGAGCCCGGGTGGATCTCTACATACGACGCAACGAAAACGGCCGCATCGTGGGTGTGACGTTCATTGACCACGAAACACGGACGGTCGTGAACGGATCACGGCTGGGAAAGGCATACTCGGCCAACGCTTCGAGCTGCGCTTCGGCGGGAAACGGAATCCCGGGGAAAACACGAGGGACTTGTCCCCGAAACAAGCGCCTGCCGGACGGGACGGGCAACGGAAGCGGAATACCTCACGACGGAGGAAAGTATAACATCTCAATTATCATTCATTTATTAAATCTTACGGTTATGCAACAGGAAGACGACCTTCGGGGTCTTGCAAAAACAATGGATTTCATGCGGGCATTGAGTATCTTGTTCGTGGTTATCAACATCTACTGGTTCTGCTACGGGCAGATACGGGAATGGGGAATCAATATCGGCGTGGTCGATAGGGATTCTGCTGAACTTCGACCGCACCGCGGGGCTGTTCCGGAATATACTATGGACGAAACTTTTCGCCGTCGTGTTCCTCGCCCTTTCATGCCTCGGGACAAAAGGAGTAAAAGAGGAGAAAATTACCTGGCGGAAAATCACGGCATCGCTGGCCACGGGAGGCGTGCTGTTCTTCTTCAACTGGTGGCTGCTGGACTTGCCGCTGACGGCAACGGCGAACGCGGCTTTCTACATACTGACCTATCGGCCGGGTATATCTGCCTCTTGATGGGCGGCGTGTGGATGTCCCGCCTGCTGAAGAACAATCTCATGGATGACCCTTTCAACAACGAGAACGAATCATTCCAGCAGGAAACACGCCTGATCGAGAACGAGTACTCCATAAATCTGCCGACGAAATTTTACTATAACAAACAGTGGAACAACGGGTTCGCCAATGTCGTAAACCCGCAAAGGGCTTGCATCTGCATGGGAAGCCCGGGCAGCGGGAAGAGTTATTGTGTTGTAAACCAGTTTATTAAACAGCAAATCGAAAAGGGCTATACCCAATACATCTATGACTACAAGTTTCCCGATCTTTCGGAAATCGCCTACAACCACCTGCTGAATCACCAGAAAGGTTACAAGAAAATCCCGACTTTCTACGTCATAAATTTCGACGACCCGCGCCGCTCGCACCGCTGTAACCCCATTCACCCGGACTTCATGACCGATATTTCGGACGCCTACGAGAGCGCTATACCATCATGCTCAACCTGAACCGAAGCTGGGTGCAGAAGCAGGGCGATTTTTTTGTGGAAAGCCCCATTATCCTTTTCGCGGCCGTGATCTGGTTCCTGCGCATCTACGACAACGGGCGGTATTGTACCTTCCCGCACGCCATCGAGTTCCTGAACAAGCGGTACGAGGATATTTTCCCGATTCTGACATCCTACCCGGAACTCGAAAACTACCTCAGCCCCTTTATGGATGCCTGGCTCGGAGCGCTCAAGACCAGCTCCAGGCCAGATAGCATCGGCCAAAATTCCGCTTTCCCGCATGATTTCGCCCCAGCTATATTGGGTCATGTCGGGCGATGACTTCACGCTCGACATCAATAACCCGGACGATCCCAAGATACTCTGCGTGGGGAACAATCCCGACAGGCAAAACATTTACGGAGCGGCTTTGGGATTGTATAATTCCCGGATTGTCAAGCTCATAAATAAGAAAGGCCAGCTCAAATCGGGCATCATCATTGACGAGCTGCCGACAATCTACTTCAAGGGACTCGACAACCTGATCGCCACGGCCAGAAGCAACAAGGTCGCCGTGCTGCTGTGCTTCCAGGATTTTTCACAGTTGAAGAGGGACTACGGGGACAAGGAGGCCGCCGTCGTGATGAACACGGTGGGCAACATCTTCTCCGGGCAGGTCGTAGGTGAAACGGCCAAGACACTCTCGGAGCGGTTCGGTAAGGTATTGCAGAAGCGGCAGAGCATGACGTTGAGCCGCAGCGACAAATCGACATCCATATCCACGCAGCTGGACAGCCTGATCCCGGCCTCGAAGATCTCGACGCTCACGCAGGGAATGTTCGTCGGGGCCGTGGCGGACAATTTCGACGAACGTATCGAGCAGAAGATTTTCCACTGCGAGATTGTCGTGGACAACGAAAAAGTGAAAGCGGAAACGGCCCGGTACAAGAAGATACCACAAATTACCGACTTCACGGACGAGAACGGGACGGATCACATGAAACAGGTCGTGCAGGAAAACTACGAACGTATCAAGGCAGAGGCCGGCCGCATCGTCGCCGAGGAACTGGAACGTATCAAGAACGACCCGGTGCTTTGCAAGCTCCTGCCGGAACAGAACTAAATGAACACAAACACCCCCGCAAACAACCTCCGTGACCTTAACGGGGGCCGTTTCCTGGTTTTATAACCGTACAGCCGGTGTTTTGGAACATAAAGTAGTGATTATGTGAACGGAAAACATTATTTTTGTGTTTGGAATCCTTTTAATTATAAGTATGACAGTTACCGATATATACGAAGCAATGAACAGCAAGGCGGAAGCGTTTTTCGAGTGGTTGCAGGCTCACCCGAAATACGGGTTGCTGTTTGGGGTCGGGTTGCTTGCCCTATGGCTTGCAGGGTTGCTGTTCCGTTGGAAATGGGCGTGTCATTGGCAGTTTAACAGCAAACTGTGGTTATTTGACGATTGCAAGCCTGAAACACGCCGCAGGGTTCAGATTGTGGTTGGTCAGCGTTCTGATTATACTTATATTGGTTGGTTTCTTTGTATGGAGATAACGGTATGGAAAGGACAATCGCAAATACCGGATACTGCTTCATCGA
>ENA-OQCN01001032-OQCN01001032.1-human-gut-metagenome-genome-assembly--contig:-NODE-1032-length-14323-cov-2.633418_pt1 | contig 14323 bp, 13 predicted proteins | sample MGYA00242497_ERZ504576 | MGnify/ENA primary metagenome ERZ504576 (study PRJEB26092, sample SAMD00036296) | human gut metagenome | host: Homo sapiens | study: EMG produced TPA metagenomics assembly of...
TCCCTTTGGAGAGGAAAATAATACGAAGAAAGTCCATACAAAAAATTCAATATATCCTTCAAAATATACAAAAAAGACAATTTCATTTCGAAAATTGCCTATATACAATAAAAAGCCTATGTCCTTACGAAAAGGTATAGGCTTTTGTCAACAATCTGAAGCCTGGATACAATTCTATATCCAGGCTTTTACTTACGTTACAGTTAAAAATGTGGTATTTTAGTCATGACAAAAAGGCAAATTTTTGCACTAAAAAAATTTGCCTGTGACTCATATATTAAGTATAATCAGTGCAGCGCTATGATGCTTTTGTATTAAATGGTATAGCCGATTTAGGTTTCATATTGCGCTGATATTTTCTATCTGGTCTTACCGGGGCCAGATATTTTTTATTCTTTTTATCATTTCTTTTGTACAGATTATTTTTCTTAACCAAAGCCTCATATTTGTTACGGCAGTAGATAAATTCACTTTGTAATGATGTTTCCTTTTGTCAGATTGTTCTATTTCGATTCTCTCAGTAATGATATTTGTTAAACAATGTAATAGAATTGCTGCATAGATTTCCTGTTGTATGAAATTACGCTTTTTTGAATGAAATGACATCATTCCAATGATGTATTTCAACATTTTAAACGCAGTTTCTATATTCCATCTCATGTGATACATCTTCTTCAGTTCATTTAAATCAAATTCATCTCTCGTTAAATTTGTTACCAGACATTCATAGGTTTCCTTTGTAATCTTAAAACGAACTACTCTTAGGTTCAATTCATAAAACCCATCATCATCAAAATAATCAAAATCCGATTCTTTTTTCATAATGGTAAATTTATCTTTATTATTCTTCGTTTCATTTGTTTGTTTACGAGTCAGTATTTTAGTAACATCTAAATCAAATTCTTCATGTGGTAAATTCAGATTTGAAAGAATTGAACCAAATACATTTATATCTTTAATACGAAATACAAATTTCTGATTATTTTCTATACAACATGCCATTAGATTGTATTTTTCATAACCTCTATCAGCTGTAATGATCGAATTTACTGGATAATCATGTTTCATAATCATTTTCATTAAAGCAGAACATTCTCTAGTCTTAGTAGCTGTATCAATACTTGTATCCCAGAAAACATGATTAATACAGTCATATAATCCGTTGATATGAAGCTGACTGAATGGTTTATTATTGCCGTTCTGTCTTTTAGTATCTTCATCCTTTTCATCATAGGCAATATTTACATCCGAACCATCACAAGCTAGAACATGGTATCCTTTCCAAGTCTTGTAGTCATCAAATGCATTCACAAACAGATGCATAATTCTTTGGAAAGCACTGATATCAAGCTTGTCTCTTTGCTGGCAAAGAGCCGAAGCAGTAGGCAAAGAATCCAAGTCTGTAAAATATTCACACAACTCGGAGTTTAGACTTTTAGACTGCATCTGAACAATAAAGTGTATCAGAGTTTCAGCAGGCAGTTTTCTCTTACGAGTAAAATCACTAACAGGGTCATTGCAGTAACAAGCGATGTTGCTGCAAACCATTTTAATAGAACGATTAAAAACATTTAAAATCTTATCTGGAATCATAGGTAAAAATCCTCCTCTATAATTCCTTCGGATTATGTTTAAAATTCCGCCTTTTGGCTTGTCAAGTGTTTTTTACACTTCTTGCGCAAAAAAAGAGTCCTACCTATTTATAGGTAAGACTCATAAATTTAAGAATTCGCTTAACTTAATGACATTGCCATCTGGTTCTTGTCCAGGTAGGATTCCGGTTTGCGCATCTCGCGCCTTCGTCATACGTTATATAACATATTTTTTTAAATAATACAAAAAAATTAAATAGTTTGTGTGAATACAACTATTACTTATTCTCACCGAATGCGGCAGCTAAAATTGATGTACATGCAGACAAGGCTGTTGAAAACAATAAGTGGTGGGGCAATGATAAAGGCTACTACTTTACAAATACAAAAAGCGCTACAACTTCTTTACTGAATAAAGAAGATGGGCATGATGTAAGAGAAGAAATCAAAGTGTATGAAAGTGCTAGAATGAAATAGTTAGATTCTTATAAAGAAGTGCTTGAAAATGAAGTTTTGGTAATGAACAAAATAGGTCAATAAATACAATAGCTTGGCATATTATGACAGGCTTTTTTTGGTTATAAAATAAGCTTTTGAAATGTTCACATTTGTTCTTGAAAACAAGTTTTTCTTCGATGTATACTTAATCTAACTAACCATATGGTTATATGTTATAAAATGGGGAAAACATTATGAATAGATTAAAAAAATGCCTAGTGGGCCTGCTTGCTTTTTCAATGGTTCTATCTGGTTGTGCAAAGGCAGATACAAAGAAGGATGATCATCATTGACAGTCTTTTTATGGGAGAGTCGACTTGTAAAAAATTTAGCACCATACATACGTTCGCAACACCCTGATATGGATATTGAATTTATTTCGGGAAATAATAATACAGATTTATATGAATATTACCAAGAACATGGACAATTACCCGACATTATTAGTGTGCGTCGTTTTTCGGGTAAAGATTCAAAAGAACTACAACCGGATTTATTGGATTTAAGTTCGTATGATATTGTTTCAAAATATTATTCGTATGCTTTGCAGTATTACTATAATAAGGATCAATCTATTCATTGGCTTCCTATATGTGGGATTCCACAAACAATGATCGCAAATAAAACGTTGTTTGATCAATATGGTATTGATTTACCGACAAATTATGAAGAGTATGCAGAGGCTTGTCAAAAATTGAATGCTTTGGGCATTAAGCCAAATTCCATGGATATGGGTGAAGACTGGTCTTGTCTAGAAGCCATTCAGGGTGGAGCTATTGATGAATTTACAAGTCTTGAAGGATTAGAGTGGAGAAGTAAGGCCGAAAGTGCCAAGGATAAGATCTCTTTTGATGAGACTATGGGACATCGAATCTTTTCAAAGACACATCAGTTTTTAAAGGATTCTTGTTTTACAGCCGAAGATGTAAACTTATCGATTGATGATGGTACAAATATGTTTGTTGAGAAAAAATCAGCTATATTCCATGGTACACCAGACATATATAAAACGCTTTCGAGTCAAATGAGTGATAGTGAACTTGTTCGTTTACCTTATTTTTCACAAACTTCAAATGATGGATATATCTATATGCATCCTTCTTTAAATGTGGCATTGAATAAAGATTTAGAGAACGACAAGACAAAATTAGATGCGGCATTAAAAGTATTGGATTGTATGATTTCTAAAAAAGGACAACAATTGATTGCGAATGGAACGGGTGTAATTTCGTTTAATCCAGACGTTGAATCTATGATGAATGATGTCAAAGGACTCGAGGAATCTTTAAAAAATAATAATATTTATATTCGTTATTCAGCTCAAAAATCATTTGCGGCTGCCAAAGAAGTTGTTCATGGATTATTAACTGGGCAAATGGATGAAAACAGGGCGTACGATATTTTTTGCGAACTCATGAATACGAAGAGTGATCAAGAAAAGGCAATCGTTCATTTTGACAAGGAGTATTCCATTTATTTAAATGATAAATATGGTCGTGATGCACCATCTTCGATTTTGACAACGGTAAGAAAAGCGTATGATGCCAAATTGGCATTTGTACCCTATTATTATTTTACTTCACCTATCTATAAGGGGGATTGTACGGCAAGTCAATTGGATTTAATGCTTTGTCACGATTCCAATACCTATGTCCATGTTAAAAAAATGAGTGGTAAAGAAATTTATGCGTTGGTAAAAGAATTGGATGTCAAAGACAAATACTCTTTGCCAATCGCATCTGGAATGAAGCTTGTATTTGATGAAAATTATAAATTAAAAGACATATTGGTAGATGGTGTATCGATTGATTTTGATAAGAAGTATTCGATTCTACTTTCAGATAATACGGATGTATCCAATCCTTCTTTGGCAAGTGCATGGGTTAGTGTGATGTCAAAACAGGATCAACCATCAAAACCAGAAGATTATATAGAGATTGGAAAGTAAAATTATGCATAAGATGAAGAGTAAAAATAGATTTGTACCACTTCTTTTTGCGCTGTTGATTATAACGGCTGTTGCATCCCGAATTCTTTTTACGAAGATGAATTCATATATTGAAACCAATGGGAAATTGAGTCTAGACGCGGTGGATGAACAACTTCAACAGACATATGACCTTCAGTTGGATGCTTATTATAGTCAGCTTCATTTAATTGAGAATTATTTGATTCACGATTCAAATATATCTCTTGTAGAAAATCAAAAGTTTCTAAATAGTTGGCAAAATGAATTGGACAGTCAAATCTTATTTATAAAAGAGAACGGAACGGCTATAACGGCGGATGGCACTCGTTGTAGATTGGATATTTCCAATCCGTTATTAATGAATCTAAAAAATAATAGGAATATCGCGAAACTGATTCCATTAAGTTATAGACAAGAATCAGGAAGTGGATTCTTAATGGCTGTACCATGTGAAAAATATGATATTGATGGTGAGTCATATACAGCCATAGGTTCTGTCATGGATAGTAAAAAACTGAATTCCGTACTTAACTTAAATGGATATGATGGAAAAGCCTTTATTTTCATGGTAAATAAAGAGGGAACAGTGATTTATACAAACCAGTCAAAAAAGGAATTGGTACAAAATTATTCGTTGATCAAACATTTAAAAATGGAAGGTGCAATCAGTGATGAGCAGGCAGAAAAACTTGAAAAGCGATTCAAAATGAGAAACAGGGTGTTGAATTGTTAGGAAATGATAAACCATTTTATTTAGGATATCGCCCCATTCAAAATAATGATTCAATGCTTATATGCATTGTTTCAAAAGGTGTTGTAGACAATAGTTTAGTTAACTATCAACGCATGGTATTGTTCATTGCCATTATTATGGATGCTTTGATTTTATTCTTAATTATGGGATTGTCTTTAAGCATTTCAAAAATGAAGCTCACAAATCAAAAAATGAAATATGAAGAAAAAAATAAAGAGATTCAAGAAAAAAACTTAAAGGAATTAGCGAACATCAATAAGAATTTAAAGATAGCACAAAATGCAACTTCACAAGCTTTAGAAGCGGCTGAAAATGCCAATCGGGCAAAGACAGATTTCTTATCGAATATGTCGCATGATATTCGTACGCCAATGAACGCAATCGTAGGTATGACAACACTTCTTCAAAAGGATTGTGCAAATGAAGAAAAAGTGAAGGAATATGCGAAGAAGATTGAATTATCTTCAAAACATTTACTAGGCATTATTAATGATGTTCTAGACATGAATAAGATTGAGTCGGGTAAGACGACCTTGAATTATACTGATTTTTCAATCTTAGAATTTGTGGAACAAATCAATACGATCTTTCGTCCTCAAATGGATGAAAAATATCAATCGTTTGAAATTCACGTTGAAAACATTTCACATGAGTGGGTACATGCAGATCGTGTTCGTTTGATGCAGATATTTAATAATCTATTATCGAATGCCGTTAAGTATACACAATCAGGAGGACACATTCAGCTTTGGTTAGAAGAATTATCTTCAAAGTCTTCGGTATATGCCAAATATCGCTTTTTGGTCGTTGATAATGGTATGGGGATGGAAGAAAGTTTTAAGGATAAGATTTTTGATGCGTTCACAAGAGAAGTAAATAGCGTGACAAATAAAATTCAGGGGACTGGTCTAGGTATGGCCATCACAAAGAATTTATTGGATGCGATGGGCGGAACGATTGAGGTGGAAAGCGAAAAAGGTAAGGGGAGTTGTTTTGAAATCTTATTGGATTTAAAGATTGTCAAAGATCATGAAGTCGTGAGTACAAAACATGAAAATAGTATGGAGAGTATTTCTGGCATGAAATTCTTGTGTGCAGAAGATAATGAATTGAATGCGGAAATTCTTGAAGAATTATTGAAATATGAAGGAGCAAAATGTGTCATTTGTGAAAATGGTAAAGAGGTTGTAGAAACATTTAAACAATCCAAACCAGGCGAATATGACATGATTTTAATGGATATTCAAATGCCAATCATGAATGGATATGAGGCAACTGTGAAGATTCGTTCATTTGATCAAAATATTCCAATTATTGCGATGACGGCCAATGCCTTTAGTGAAGATATTCAACATTCCTTGTCAGTAGGTATGGATGCACATATTTCAAAACCAGTAGATATGCAGGTGTTGAAAAGTGTTGTGCAAAACATAAAATCTGGCGGGGGGGGGAACCCCAAAAGGATATTATAGAAAACAAGTGAGGTAAGTTTGTGTTAATATATTCAAATTGGGTATGAATTGTGTTAGAAACAAAGGATGAAGTGGGAATAAGATTATGAAAAGTTTAGAGGAAAGACAGAAAATTTTGATTGTGGATGACTCCAAATTCAATCAGGAATTATTGATGGAAATATTGGACGAAAACTATCAATATATCGTGGCCAGTGATGCTTAGAGGCCATTTCCATTCTACAAAAGGATTGGACAATTGACTTAATGTTGTTGGATATCAATATGCCAAAAATGAATGGGTTTGAAGTTTTGGAATATATGAATAAGTATCAGTGGATTGAAGAATTTCCCGTAATCGTGATTTCTGCAGAAGAAGAGACTTCAATTATTGAAAAGGCGTATAACTTAGGGGTTGTTGAATATATTCAACGTCCTTTTGATGCGTTTATTATTAAACGAAGAGTTATGAATACACTTGTTTTATATGCCAATCAAAAACGATTGACCAATGTAGTAGTGAACCAGGTGTATGAAAAAGAAGAAAACAACAAGATTATGATTGGAATTTTGAGTAATGTCGTTGGCACATATAATAAGGAAAGTAAGGAGCACATCCTTCATATTCGTATTGCCACACAGATGCTTTTAAGAAGGTTAGTTGAGAAAACGGATGCGTATCCATTAACGGAGTCTGACATTACATTGATTGCGACGGCATCGTCTTTACATGATATTGGTAAGGTGTCAATCTCAAAGGATATTTTAAATAAGCCTGCAAAGCTGACGGATGAAGAATATGGAATTATGAAGACACATACTTTACTTGGCGCAAAAATGATTCGTAGTATGGAATATCCGAATGATAATCCATTGGTTCAAATGGCTTATGAAATTTGTAGATGGCACCACGAACGCTTTGATGGAAAAGGCTATCCGGATGGTTTAGTGGGTAATGATATTCCTATTTCTGCCCAAGTTGTATCGGTTGCTGACGTATTTGATGCACTGACAAGTACGCGTGTATATAAAAAGGCCTATGATTATAGAACGGCCATTCAAATGATTTTGGATGGTAAGTGCGGATGTTTCAATCCATTGTTACTAGAGTGTTTAAAAGAGATGGGTACAGATATTTATGTGGCTTTTAAAACGCAAAAGGATGATTATAAGGATTATCATGAGGCAAAAAAATTGTCTGGTGAAATATTAAAATCAGAAACATTGCCATACAATGATCATTCGCAACGTATCATTGATTTCTTGCAGGAAAAGATGGATTTTTTTGAATTGAGTCAATCTAAAGTCTTATTTGATTATAATCCATTAATTGGTGAGTTAACTATTATAGATACGAGAGAAAAATAAAAAGTATAAAAAGAGTATGTTGGAATTTGAGTCGTTTGATGTGAATGAAAAAGTGATTGAAAAAGTTAAAAAACATTTAAATGAAACTTCTGTGGAAAATAAAGAGTTTACTTTACAATTTAAAGAGTTAAATATAAAATTTCATACGTTGTGGTCTGGCTTGGATACAGATCAATATATTGGTGTGATTGGTCAAATAGATAGGAGGAGATGATTTGAAAGGGAAACGAATAATTACAAGTTTATTGAGTCTATCTTTGCTTGTTTGTTTACTAAGCGGATGTAAGGCCAGTGATTTAGAATCGGACGAATCCAATTTACCTGTTATTACTTTAGGTAGTGATAATTATCCGCCTTACAACTATTTGAACGAGGATGGAAATCCTACAGGTATTGATGTGGATTTGGCAACCGAAGCTTTTAAGCGATTGGGATATCGAGTTGAAGTGGTTTATATTGATTGGGAAAAGAATAAGGAACTTTTAGAAAGCGGAAAAATCGATTGTATCATGGCATGTTTTTCTATGGAAGGAAGATTGAATGACTACAAGTGGGCTGGTCCATATATATCAAGTCGTCAGGTGATTGCGGTCAATAAGGATAGTGATATTTATACTTTGGATGATTTAAAAGGTAAAAATGTAGCTGTACAATCGACCACCAACCAGAAGATATTTTATTAAATGGCAATTATGATGTAGGTAACTTGATTAGTTTAAACCATAGAGAATTGATCTTTACATTCCTGCAAAAAGGATATGTGGATGCGATTGGCGCTCATGAAGAATCAATCATTCAATATATGAAAGACTATAATGCCAATTTCCGTATTCTAGAAGAGCCATTGATGAAAGTAGGCATTGGTGTAGCTTTCTCAAAAAATGATAAGCGTGATCTTTGTGAGAAGTTGGATCAAACCTTAAAAGCGATGCGTAAGGATGGCACTTCTAAAAAAATCATAGGTAAATATCTATCGAATCCAGAAAAGTATTTGGAGGTGGATGATTTTGCGTATTAAAAATTGTTACTACCATATACTGACAACACTACTAGGCGTTTGTATAATTTTTTCTTCCGCATTTTATTTATTCCAAACACAAAAAGATGAAGCAGAAACCAAGTTGGTAAAAATCGTAAATTATGTAAAGATACAATGTTCCACTTATACCCATTATAATGAGGCGAGTGAATCGAAGAGTTTATTAAGAACGATTGAGAGTTGTCGTCAGCTTCAAACGAATATTCAAAGTGAAGTTGGTGCAGGAAATTCTATAGATCAAGCTTTTTTAAAGGATAATCTGAGTACATTATGGATGGATGGTATTCTTGTATTGGATGAAAATGGGAATATAGAAAGTTCCTATAGTACAAATGATTCCATTTTAAAACAAGTTCATCAATATATCTGTAAAGATATTGTTTTGAATTATATGAATTGTCCAGAAAGAACCTATTCTCAACGTATTGAATTGGATGATGGAGCTCATTTAGATATTGCGACATGTGCAAGAAGTGATGCACCTGGCATTGTGGCTACTTATTTTTATACTTCCGCTTATTTTGCGCAGAATTATAATTTAACACTTCAAAATTTGTTGAAGGGATATAGTACAAAATCGGATGGAACGATTCTTGTTTGCGATGAAGGAAGCATCATTGCGAGTAATGATAGATCACTACTTCATGCTTCGACAAAGAACAATGAAGTCGTTCAATTCTTAAAAAAGAATAAGGATAGTCAACATATTTATCATTTTGATAATAAAGGTGCAGGCTATTATGGCATTATGTTGAAACAGAGTAATTATTATATCTTTGCCTATATTCCAGATCATGTGGTATTTGAAGGTGTTTTCACAAAATTAGTTGTGATTTTACTTGTATATATATTGTTTGTGCTTGTACTAAGATATATTGGGTATCGTAATAATCGTATAAGACAGGTTAAAGATCAAGAAAAAGAGAAGGCGCACCAAAAAGAATTATTAAAGGCAGCTAAAAAGGCAGAGGCGGCTAATGTTGCCAAAACCGAATTTCTTCAAAGAATGTCTCACGATATTCGTACTCCCATCAATGGAATCATTGGTATGGTTGAAGTTGGGGATCATTATAGTGATGATATTGAAAAGCAGGCTGATTGTCGTGCAAAGATCAAAGATGCTTCAAAGACATTACTCGAATTAGTCAATGAAGTATTAGACATGAGTAAGCTTGAGTCGGGTGAAATCGTACTTGAAGAAGTTGGGTTTAATATAAATAAGTTGAGTGATGAAACGATTGGAATAGTAGAAGAACTCGCAAAAGAGCGTAATATTCAGATTGTCAAAGAAAAAAATATTACCCATCCATATTTGATGGGAAGTCCAACCCATGTAAAGCGTGTATTAATGAATGTTCTTTCCAATGCCATTAAATACAATCGGGATAATGGATTTATCTATGTAAGTTATAAAGAGCTTGAAGCTAAAGAGCCATTCCATGTAATTGTTGAATTTATTTGTCGAGATACAGGTATTGGTATGTCCAAAAAATTTCAAAATAGAATTTTTGAGCCTTTTGCCCAAGAACATATAGGAAGTCGTTCTAAATATGTGGGTACTGGTTTGGGTATGCCAATCGCAAAAAGCCTTGTCGAAAAGATGGGTGGAACCATTGAATTTACAAGTCAAGAAGGTGTGGGTTCTCAATTTGTGATGCGCATTCCATTTAAAATTGATCAGGAACATAAAAATGAAAGAGTAAAAGAATCAGTTTCTGTATCGATTGAAGGACTTCACGTTCTACTTGTAGAAGATAATGAATTGAATATGGAAATTGCTAGGTTTATTATCGAAAATGAAGGAGCTAGAGTTATTTGTGCTACAAATGGTAAAGAAGCGGTGGATATCTATAAGAACGCACCCGAATCTTTTGACATTATCTTAATGGATATTATGATGCCGGAAATGGATGGCTTACAAGCCACTCAAGTGATTCGCTCATTTGATCATGATGTTCCAATTGTGGCGATGACAGCCAATGCGTTTGCGGAAGATAAAATGAAGGCTAAAAAAGCAGGTATGAATGCACATGTATCAAAGCCTTTGGATAAGAATAAATTGATTCAAGTGATTTCAAAGTTATGTGGTTATAAAAATATTTAGTGTTTTTAAATTTAAGTGTAAATCGAATAAATAACTATATAAGTTAGAAAAACGATGGCATGTTAAAATTTTGTATGTATAATAATTTGACATTATCGATTGGCAAATTCAGTGAAAGCTTGAGATGTAAACATGCTGACCAATATAGTATTTTAAAGCAATTGATAATAGTTCTTTTTCGATTATAGAGTACAAAAGAGTTTCTGTGGCATGAACTAGAAACTCTTTATAAATCATATTCAGTGTTAAAAGGTGATTTTTAGTATTAATAGGTGGTTAAATCACATCTAATTTAATGAAAATAAGTCATTTTAGATCAAATAGGAACAATCGTTACAAACTTATTGGAATTCACAATATTTTCACATTGGACATTTATAATAGGAATTGGCTACTGGATGTAGTAACGGTGAACCCTCTGAATGAAAAGGATGATATCTTGAGTTCTTAAAGATTCCGATTTTGTAGGAGGACGTGTTGTATGTATATTTATCTATATATTGATGTTGCCATGTTATTATTGGCCATAGTAGAAATACTAAGAATTACATTGTTGATTATAGAAAAATGTAAAAGACACTAGTTCACCACACCAACGGATTAAACTAGTGTCTTTTGACATAAAATAATTCAGAGTGACCACTGTATCCAGTAGTCTTTCTGTATATGTATTATACCGATAAAGGAATGTTAATGCAAATGATGGTTTTGACTTCTATTGTATTCGTATTGTTAATGGTTTAAGAATGGTAATCACAAAAGAGCTATATAGGTCTTACATAATCAATATGATTGATTCCAGTCAAAAAAAGGAAAAAATACGATTGAAATCACGCGTAAAATCAGTCATAAAAAAATACGATTATTTTTATGCGTGATTATACATATAATATATTTAATAATAGTGGAAAGGACTCTTTATGCGAGAAACAAGAATACTAGAATTTAAAGAAACAATTACGAATACTTTTCTAGAAACAGTGAGTGCCTTTTCGAATTATGATGGTGGAGAGATTCTTTTTGGTGTGGATGATGGAAATATAAAAGGTTTGTCTAATGTGAAACAAGCTTGTTTAGATATTGAGAATAAAATCAATGATAATATTTCGCCTCAGCCAAACTATACGCTTGAAATTCAAAATAGTGAGCAAACGATAAAATTAAGTGTAAAGAGTGGTCTTCAGAAGCCATATTTGTATAAATCAAAAGCATATAAACGAAACGATACTTCAACTATAGAAGTAGATACATTAGAGTTTTCAAGACTTGTCTTAGAAGGAAAAAATATTCGGTTTGAAGAATTGCCTTGTAAAGATCAAAAGTTGTCTTTTGAAATTTTGCAAAATAATCTTAAAGAAAAGATTCAGATTGAAACTTTTAATAGAGATACTTTAAAAACATTGAACCTATATGATGATGTGAATGGTTTTAATAATGCAGCTGGTCTTTTAGCGGATAAAAATCATTTTCCTGGTTTTGATATAGTAAAATTTGGAGAAAATATTAGCGTTATACAAAAGAGGATTACTTTTGAAAATACATCTGTTTTAGATATATACGAAAAAGCTCTTAGTGTATTTAGAGATTATTATCAATATGAAGTAATTCAAGGAGCGGATCGAAAGATGGTGGAAAAGATTCCTGAAGCGGCATTTAGAGAAGCCATTGCGAATGCTTTGATTCATCGAGTATGGGATGTGGATTCACAAATTAGAGTATCTATGTTTGATGATAAAATAGAAGTTGTATCTCCAGGTGGATTACCATCGGGAATAACGGAGGATGAATATTTATCAGGCAAACTTTCGGTTTTAAGAAATAGAAATCTTGCGAATGTCTTTTATAGATTGGGGTTTGTTGAAATATTTGGAACAGGTATTACAAGAATTAAACAAGTTTATTCTGAAGCATTGATAAAACCAAGTTTTGAAGTATCAGAGAATGCGATTCAAATTGTACTTCCTGTGTATGAAGAGAGTACAAATTTAACGGAAGATGAAAAAGTAGTGTATAAACTTTTGAGTAGAAATATGTTGAAATCAATGAGTGAAATTGCACCATATATATCTTTTGGTAAATCCAAAACAACAAAGTTATTGAAAGATATGGAACAAAAAGGTGTAATCGCAATTGAAGGTAAAGGGAAAGGAACGAAATATAGAATTAAATAAAATGAAAACATTTGATGACATGCTTGTGCAACAATTGCAGGATGAAGAGTTCAAGAAAGAATACGAAGCTATTCAACCGGAAATGGATGAAATTAGAGCTAGTGTAGATGCTAGAACTTTACAAGAACAATAAATATGGCAGTTGGTCAATTTTAGGCTAACTGCTTTTTAAAATAAGTAGAGATGGTACTAAAAATGTGTAAAAGGATGATTTTGTGTTCTTTTAGAATGCTAAATCGTATCTAATTCAACGAAAATAACACGTTTTAGATCAAATAGGAACTATTGAACATAATTCACAATGTTTTCACATTGAAATTTTATAATTAGAAGTGCTACTGGATGTAGTAATGGTGAACCCTCTGAATTAAGTAAAGAAATCTGCTTAAGTTCTCGGCAGATCCTTCGATTTTTTTTCAGGAGGACGTGTTGTATATTTATCTATACATTGATGTTGCTCTTGACTAATGGCTATAGTAGAAATACTAAAAATCACAGTAATTATTATAGAAAAATGTAAAAGACACTAGTTCCCGTAAGCACAACGAATTACTAGTGCCTTTCTGTATATGTATTATACCGATATAGGAATGTTTATGCGAATATGGAAGTCTTATTTTCGGACAAATAGAAGCAGTTAGAAGATGATGCAAATTGATTACATAGACATATGATGATATAATTTGCATATATATTGGAGGTGATATTGTGTATCATATACGAGAATCTATTAGACCATCTGCTGATTTAAGAAATCACTATAATGAAATTTCAAAGCAATGTCGGGAAGAGAATGAAGCGGTTATTATTACGGTAAATGGGCGTGGTGATACTGTTTCTTTATCTTATGATGAATACAAAAGCATGAAGTCAAGAATTGAATTGTTGGAATTGCTTGCAGAAGCTGATGAAGATGTTGCGAACGGAAGAGTATCACCTATTCAAGACACTTTTAATGATTTAAGAGTTATGTTAAAAGGAAAATAAAATGAAATATACTATTGTACGTACAGATACTGCAGATATTGGTATTCGAAAAAAAGTAATGAATATCGCAAGAAAATTTCGATGAGGATATTGCATTAAAAAAATTAGATGATTTAGAAAAGAATATTTATCTGTTGGAAGATAATCCATATTTAGGAATCTGTTGATTACCAAATTAATTGCTAACACAGTATTCAAATTAAATGATACACATAATTAGGTATCTTCAAATTATTTATACATATATATTCATATTAAATATGAACCCAATCATAAAAAAATGGATACTCAATTTAGAATATCCATTTGGTGTTGATATAAGTATTTTAAGGCGTATGAAATTGAGCAGGCACTCTTTTCGCATGGTAATTTCTTATAGATTTTTTGACT
>ENA-OQCN01001033-OQCN01001033.1-human-gut-metagenome-genome-assembly--contig:-NODE-1033-length-14314-cov-3.096638_pt1 | contig 14314 bp, 19 predicted proteins | sample MGYA00242497_ERZ504576 | MGnify/ENA primary metagenome ERZ504576 (study PRJEB26092, sample SAMD00036296) | human gut metagenome | host: Homo sapiens | study: EMG produced TPA metagenomics assembly of...
CCCTGTGGCAGCACGCCGCCGAGGAAATGAGCCGCTGCGGCGCCGCCATACGCGACCCCGCGCAGATACGCGCCTACGGAAAACAGGTGGAAGCGCAGCTTGCCGACTTTGCCCAAACGGTTAAGGCGGGCAGCCGCACCGAGCTTGCCATGCTCTACCGCCTGCGAGATATGCTGCTAAGTCAGCGAGCCTACCTGACTGCCATGACTGACTACACCGCCCACGGCGGCAAAAGCCGCGGCAGCGCCCTGCACACCGACCTGACGGGCGGGGTCAAGCCGTTTGGACAGCTCCCCGATACGTTCACTTTTGCCTTGGATGAGACGGAGAACCCGCTCGTTCAGGAACTGTGGTATGAGGACGGCGTTTGCCGCACCGCTTGGCGCGCCCCGCGCCCCATCCCGGGGATGACGACTTTTTTGAAAACGTCTGGCGCAGCTACCGCGAGACAGGGAACATTGACTGAATAGATGGTTCTGCCTGGCCTGATAAACACAACACTAGTATATCATGAAAACGAATATCCCGGGCCTCATTACATGCGATGCAGAAGCGCTAAATCATGGGGCGTATCCCTGTTATCGACCTGCTTGCATACATCTGCATCCTGATACCGGCAAAACGATACGGCATCGTTTTGATAGTAGGGAATCAGTCTGATTTGCTCATCAACGATTCGTTCTTTCATATCTGTACACCGGCCAATGCTAGAAACTTTTTGTCGGACTGGATACCCTGCGTCAGGAATACGCCGCCCCGGAACAGTGCGTAGGTCGTGACGGGTGCGGATACATTCTGCGCGGCTTCTTTGTCGGTGATGTGGATGGCCCGGAACGGGATGTTATGCTGCTGCGCGGCCTGCTGCACCTTCGGCACCCAGTAATAGGTAAAGGGACACTGATCGGTGTAGTAGAGGACGAAGCCTTCTCCATCAGCTTTAGGGTGCTTAGCGCAGTTCTTGAATTTCGGCAGTGCTGTATCGGCGTTGAGCGGGAGGCACATGAGAGTGATTCCACAGTCTGAGACATCTGCGACTTCAAATCCCTTGTGGGACAAAAACTTGGGGTCGGCGAAAAATTCCCGCTTGCGTCCCTCGGCGCACAAAATGCAGATGCCCTTTTTGCCCTGCGCTCTTGCATCGCTGAGGCATTTTTCCAGCAGGTCGTTTGAGCAGCCGTGCCCTTTCATGGAACCGGAGACCCACAGGCAGTTGATGTACAGCCAGCCGTCCGCTGTAATGGGCACCCATGCGTTTTCTGCCGGGATGTACTCGATAAAGCACTTGCCGCGCTCAACACTGCGGTAGAAAACAAGCCCCTCAGCAAAGCGCTGCTTGAGCCATTCTTTTTTGGCAAGGCTCTGCTTGCCGGACATCGCGCAGCAGATATGCTCCTTGTCGATGTTCTCTTTGGTGATTTGGATGTAGTCCACAGGTGGCCTCCTTGCAGAAAAGGCGCAGCATGCCCCCGCATCTGGGGCACACTGCGTCTTGAGCGTCTGGTGAAATAGTGTTTATACGAATTACTATATGCCAAACAGCTCGTATTGTCAATAGAGCGTTAAAAACTGCGTTACAAAGTATGATGACAGTGGACATTGCTGCAAGCACAAAGAACATCCTGTGCAAGGCGGCACATGCCTGACAGAGAAGCGGCGGGATCTGCAGACCGCACGAACCGCAATATTTCATGAAATTTCGCAACAAGCAATTTACTTGGCGTGAGTTTGTGGTACTATAAAGAAAATACGGGGCTGCAGTGGATAAGAATTGAACTCGCGGGCAGGTTGGCATAGCGTACCCCGCAGGCAAACGGTGGAATGGAGTTGTGTTGTGATGAAAATTCGTAAGGCAGAAGAAAAGGACATCCCAAGAATTATGGAGCTGCTCGGTCAGGTGCTGCAGATCCATGCAGAGATACGCCCGGATGTGTTTATCCCCGGCACCACAAAATATACCGACAGCGAACTGAAAGAACTGCTGGAGCAGGAAGATAAGCCCATCTATGTTGCAGCCGGTGAGGATGATGTGTGTATGGGGTATGCTTTCTGCCAGTTGAAGGAGCAACCATTTTCTACCAATATGGTACCGTTTAAGGCACTGTTTATTGATGATCTGTGCGTTGACAAGCAGACACGCGGACAACATATCGGGGAAAGCCTGTTTGAATATGTGAAGCAGCAGGCAAAGAAGCTTGGCTGCTATGAGGTGACCTTGAATGTCTGGGCGGGTAACACATCAGCCGAAAGCTTCTATGAGAAGATGGGTATGAAAACAAAGGAACGGCAGATGGAGTACATCCTATAAAGATAGAATGATTGGCAAGGGTTGATATTGGGGAGATGACCAGGCAGAAAACAGTACAAGTTGAACGGTAGTTTTGGGCGTGAGGACCCTGCTTTGTGAGCAGATATGTACGCTGAAATTTCCGGTCACAGGCTGATCATCCAGCTGCGCTTTTTGAAGATGACAAGCGAGACGGCCAGGCGGAAAATCTCCTCCGTTGTAAGCAGGGCATACACACCGACAATGCCCCAGTGCAAACCAAATGCGGCCAGCAGGCACAGCGGGATGCCGATGCCCCATGTGCCGATGGTGTCAATGATCATGATTACTCTGGTATTGCCGCCGCTCCTCAAAATACCACCGCTCAAAATCATGTTTTCTACCTTGACGGGTGCATACAGGGCAAACACGACCAGCAATGCTTTGCCCAGCGTCTGTACATCAGCGTCCACGCGGTACAGATTGGTGTATGCGCCTGCAAACAGTACCAGCAGCGAAGCTATGCCTATAGCACCGACCAGCCCGGTCAGCATAATGAGTCTGGCATCCCCGTAGGCGGCGTCGTAGGTTTTCTTTCCCAGATGCTTGCCGACCATCACACCGGCTGCCGCCGATAACCCGCTCAATGCACCTACGATCAGTGACTGAATCGGGCAGGTGAGGGTGTAAGCGGCAAGGTTGGCTGTGCCGAGATGCCCGTACACTGCAGACTCGACATTCTGCCCCAAGCTCCACAAAAACTCACTGAGCAAAATCGGCAGGATCATGCCGCCGTACGCCCGCAGGGTGATTCTTTCAAAATGCAGCGTCCACAGAGGATGACTGCCATCCTTCTGAGGCAGACCACAAAGCCCAGTAAAATCAGCAGGAAATTCAGCATCTGCGAAACGAGCGTGGCAATCGCTGCGCCCTGCACCCCCATGGGGCAAACCCGAGCTTGCCGAATATCAGCAGGTAGTTCAGCCCGGTGTTGGCAGCCACCGCGCCGAGGCTGGCCCAAAAGGGAATGGCAGCATGCTCCTTACAGCGCAGCCACGCGGACAGGACCGTGCTGAGCGCCATCGGCAGATAGGCGAGTGCTACAGTTTTAAAATACACCGTACCGGCTTGCTGAATACGCCCATCGGCGGTGTAAAGCTGTAAAATCTGTGCCGGAAAGCCCCCGGCAGCCAGTAAAACAGCACCGACAGCAAGGCCCCGCAAAGCAGGCTGACATTCAGGCTGCACCATGCCTCACGCTCGTTGTCTGCGCCGGTGAACTGGGCGATCAGGATCCCGGCAACAGTGCCGACTGAGCCGATCACCACGGAAAAAACCAGCGAAAAATTCCCGTACAATCCCACAGCTGCAATATTGACCTCGCCCAACTGCCCAATCATAATCTGGTCTATTATGGAAAAGGATGCCTGCAGCATACTTTGCAGGGTAACAGGAATGGCAATTTTGCTCAGCGATTTCATAAAGTCCGACATGGCATCTTCCTCGTACTTTCTCTGGGTATGAGTGTGACCGGCAGAACGATTTGCGCTTCGCAATCCCTGCCGCTGCGCATCGCTTCAAGGCAGGCCAGCGCGGTTTTATGCTGCGAAAATGACAGTGCAATACCTTCTTTTTATTCGCTCTTATTCCATGGTACAACACAAGAGAAAGATTCTCAATGGTTAAACGCATAATCTATAACAAAAATTGAATCTGATTTTTGTACAAGATTTGTAATAGCAGTGTGCTACGTTATTACAGCCTTGAAAACCGCTGTTATGGAATTTAGTGGATTTGCGCAGAAACAGGCGGGAAAGTTGTGCATTGTGTCAACGGGTAAATTGGTTTGTGCGTGAATTCAAACGGTTTGTGAAAAGGCGCACCTATTTTGTTTCAGATGTGGTATAGTACAGGCAGAAGAACAAAAATGCGGCAACCCTGCAAAAAGCGCGCATTTCAGATTTCTATACAAAGCAGCGGAAAGTGAGTACTGATCTATGAAAGCAACACCCCTTCTCACCGGCTGGACTTGCCGTCACTTGGGCGATACCGCACCCGGCCGGCCCGTGACGCCATGCTGGCGGAGCCGCGCACGGCCCTGAGTGCGGGCGGCGTCAACACCGGCTGGTATGAGGGTTATGACTATGAGTATCAGCGAACCCTGACGGTGCCCGAAAACGAGCTGTCGGACACCCACATTCTGGAATTTGAGGGTGTTTATCACAACGCTGAGGTCTGGCTGAACGGCCAAAAGGCGGCGTTCCGCCCCTATGGGTATACCAATTTCTATGTAGACTGTGCGCCATTTTTGCGCGCAGGGGATAACGAACTGCGAGTGATTGCCCGCAACGCCGACCAGCCCAACAGCCGGTGGTATTCCGGCGCGGGACTGTATCGTCCCGTTCAGCTGTGGACGGCAGGGGATAAGCACATATTGCTCAACGGTGTGCGCATCCGCACGCTGTCGCTGAACCCTGCTGTGGTGGAAATCCGTGTCAGGATGAGTGCGCCCGGCATGGTTCGGCTGATGGTTGAGGGACTCCCCACTGTTCGGAAGGAATCTGATGGGGAAGCAGTTTTTACGCTTACCATCGACGATGCCCGTCTTTGGACACCGGAAACGCCGAATTTGTACCGATGCCGCGTACAATTTGCAGATGATGAGGAGGTCGAGACCTTCGGCGTGCGCACGGTGAGTTGGGGCAAAAACGGCTTCACGCTCAACGGTGAGCGGGTCATCATTCAGGGGGCCTGCATCCACCACGATAACGGCTTGCTGGGCGCTGTCTGCGACCCCGATGCCGTGGCCCGCAAGGTGCGCCTGCTGAAAGAAATGGGCTACAACGCCATCCGCTCGGCGCATAATCCCTGCTCCAAGGCTTTGCTGGCAGAGTGTGACCGCCAGGGCATGCTCGTCATGGATGAATACATCGACCACTGGTACATCCACAAGACCGAATACGATTATGTACCGTATTTTGCGGAGTGGTGGCGGCAGGACCTGACCGATATGGTCGAGAAGGACTACAACCACCCTTGTGTGGTTCTCTACTCCACCGGAAACGAGGTCAGCGAGACTGCCCAAAAGCGCGGCATCGCCCTGACGAAGGAGATGACCGACTTCCTGCACGGGCTGGACAATTCCCGCCCGGTGACCTGCGGTGTGAATATCTTCTTCAACTTTTTGAGCTCCATCGGCTTCGGCGTGTACAGCGATGAAAAGGCCAAAAAGGAGGCTGAAAAAGCAGAAAAAGCCAAGGCTAAGGGAAAAGCCGTCAAGAAAAAGTCGGTGGGCAGCAAGTTCTTCAACGATCTGGCAGGGCTTTTGGGTGATGAATTCATGAAGCGCGGTGCGACGCTGCATGGCTGTGATGTCAAAACCCGCGATGCCTTTGCGAATATGGATATTGCGGGCTATAACTACGGCATTTATCGCTACAAGCACGACCTGAAAAAGTACCCGCAGCGGCTGATTTTGGGCAGCGAGACCTTCTGCAATGATGCCTATAGGTTCCGCGAACTGGCGAAGGCTGAGCCGCGTCTGGTCGGTGATTTTGTCTGGGCGGGCATGGATTATCTGGGCGAGGTCATGGTCGGCTCGTGGGAGTATGAGGACTATGCCAAAAACTTTGACGGCGGCCTTGGCTGGGTTTCGGCAGGATCGGGCCGCATTGATCTGACCGGTAAGCCGCTGGGCGAAGCCCTATATACCGCGTGGCGCTCGAAAAGGACAACGGACCGTACATTGCCGTCTGTCCGGTCAACCATACTGGTGACCGGCACAGCCCCAGCGCATGGAAGATGACCAACGCCATGCCAAGCTGGAGTTGGACAGGCTGCGAGGGCCAAAAGGCCAGCATCGAGGTGTACGCCCGCGCGGCGCGGGTAGAGCTGTGGCTGAATGGCCGTATCATCGGCAGAAAAGCATTGAAAAACGACTGCTTTGCGAAGTTTTCGGTGACCTATGAGCCGGGAAAGCTGGAGCCGTCAGCTATGACGCGCGGGGCTGTGAGCTCGGACGTTGCAACCTGACGACGGCAGGGCAGCAAACCCAAATCACTGCGGGACCGGAGCAAAGCAGCGTGCAAGCTGGGCATCTTTGCTATATCCGGCTGCGCTACACTGATGAAAAGGGTATCACGAAGCCGCTGGCACGCGGCAATATCAAGGTGGAGGTAGATGGCGGTACACTGGTCGGGCTTGGCAACGCTGCCCGTATCATGAGTGCAGTTATCTGGACTGTGTGGCCGACACCTACTACGGCGAGGCGCTGGCCATCGTGCGTGCAGGGGAGGGGAACAGCCTGACCCTGGCAGCGGATGACGGCATGCACAGCACTGCCGTGACAGTGCCGGTGACACGGTAAAAAGGCAGACAGAAAGCAATTTTTCAATCCGTAATGGGCTTTGCATAAATAGCAGGCACCGGGCCAAGGCAAGAACGCTTCGGGTTGGTGCCTGTGTGTATGCAGAGGCTTGTTCATCACGGAGGAAGGCGAGCGGCGGAGAAATACTGCATACAGTGGGAAACTCGGGCATTTGTCACTATGCCTAAATGAACCGCTGCAAAGTTGTGAAACCTCCCGATAGAGGCACGGATGGGAAAGGACGAATGCGCGAAATATCCAGTTGAATGGTGCTATACTCCATAAAAGCATCTTGCATCTTGAGGGACTTCTTGCTATACTCAGTATAAAACGCAACGATTACTTAAATATTGGTTGCGCATGTTGCGCAGCCAAAGGAGGATCTGCCATGCAGGGGCGCAAATTACTTCACGGTGGGGACTATAACCCGGAGCAGTGGCTCGACAGGCCGGACATTCTGGCACAGGATATTGAATTGATGAAAAAAGCCCGCGTCAATACCGTGACGCTGGGGGTGTTTTCATGGTCGGTGCTGGAGCCTGAGGAGGGCGTGTTCAATCTGGACTGGCTGGCGGACATCATCCATAACCTTTACGCCAACGGGATCCGCACGATTCTGGCTACACCCAGCGCTGCACGCCCCGCATGGCTGGCACACAAGTACCCGGAGGTGCGCCGTGTGCGGGCTGACCGCGTGCGGGAGCTGTACAACCGGCGTCAGAATTACTGCTATACGTCGTCGATTTATCGTGAGAAGGTGCGCGCCATCGACCAAAAGCTGGCGCAGCGATTTGGGGATGATCCGGCAGTCATCCTTTGGCACATCTCCAACGAGATGGGTGGGGACTGCCACTGCGCATTGTGTCAGGCGGAGTTCCGCCGCTGGCTGCAGGCACGGTACGGGACGCTGGCGGCGCTGAACAAGGCATGGAACGCCCGCTTCTGGAGCCATGACTACACCGATTGGGAACAAATCGAAAGCCCTGCCCCGCATGGTGAAAACGCCGTACAGGCGCTTGCGCTCGACTGGAAGCGCTTTGTCAGCGACCGACATATCGATTTTTTGAAATTTGAGAGGGATACTGTCAAAGAAATTGCCCCCAATGCCAAATTTACCGCCAATATGATGTATCGGTTTGATGGCATCGACTATTTTAAGATGGCAAAGGAGATCGATGTTGCCAGCTGGGACAACTACCCGACCTGGCATAAACCCAGTGAGACGGTAGAGGAAACGGCGCTGGACACCGCATGATGCACGACCTTTTCTATTCAATGAAGGACAAGCCTTTCCTGCTGATGGAGTCCAGCCCCAGCTTTACCAACTGGCAGCCTGTTTCCAAGCAGAAAAAGCCCGGCATTGCAGAGCTTGCCGCGCTGCAGACGGTGGCGCACGGCGCAGACAGTGTGCTATATTTCCAGTGGCGCGCCAGCCGAGGCGCGGAGGAAAAGCTCCATGGCGCTGTCATCGGCCACGATGGGCGGGAGGATGCCCGTTCTTTTACGGAGACTGCGCAGGTTGGGTTAAGGCTGGAGGCTTTGGCCGAAATTACAGCGGTAAAACGCGAAAAGCAGGCTGCCATAGTCCATGATTGGCAGAATAAGTGGGCGCTGGAAGGCTCCTGCGGCCCGCGCAATGCAGGTATGGGCTATTGGGATGAGCTGAAGCGGCACTATAATGCCCTTGCACGGGAGGGCATTGCTGTGGAGTTTGTTGACCAGAACGCCGACCTGACAGGCTATGGCTTGGTTGTGGTGCCGATGCTCTACCTGCTGACCGATGCTTTTGCGAAAAAACTTTGCGCATTTGCGCAAAACGGCGGCACAGTCATCGTCACCTACTGGTCGGGCGTGGTCGATGAAAGTGATCTCTGCCGCTTGGGGGACACGCCCTATGGACTGACTGAACTGCTGGGCTGCGCCGCACCGAAATTGACGGCATGTATGACGGGGAAACCCGCAGCTGCATGCCGGCAGCTGGCTGCACACTGCCTGCGGCACAGGCATCCACCCTGTGTGAGGTGGCGGCCCTTGACGAGAAAGATCCGGCAGAGCCGCTCAGCCTGTATGGCGAGGACTATTTTGCCGGGCATCCGGCTGCGTCGGTCCACCGATACGGTAAGGGCCGCGCTTACTATCTCGCCAGCCGCTTTGACGAAACTTTTTATCGGGCGTTTTATCACGATGCTGCAAAGGAAATCGGCTTGAGTCCGGCTTGGCCGGAGCTCTGCCGGAAGGAGTCTTGGCGGTGCGGCGCGGCAGCTTTGTGTTTGTGCAGAACTGCACGGAACAGCCTGCCACGGTGGGAAACACTGTGCTTGACCGCTACCGGACTGCAGTTTGGAAGGACATGGACCGTATTTTTTGACAAAATCGGCCTGTTTTAGCGTTCTGCTAAAAAGCAGAACGCTTTTTGTTGCTTTCGGACATTGACAACGAAAGAATATCCCGTTATGCTGATATGAGATTTGTTGCGCAATGCAATGCAAAGGAGAAGGTTCCCCCAATGGCCGCAAAAGAAAACGAAAAAATGACTATCGAGCAGGTGGCGGAGGCGCTGGGCGTTTCCAAAACAACGGTGTCCCGCGCACTTTCCGGAAAAGGGCGCATCAGCGAGAAAACCCGCGCCAAGGTGTTCGCCTATATGGGGCATGCCCGCACAGAGCCTGTGTCTGCGCAAAAAGACCCAAAGGTGCGCACTAACAACATTGCCATGGTTGTGCCGCAGCGCTTTATTACACTGGATCTGCCGTTTTGCGCAAATGTATGGGCGGCATCTGTACCATGGCTGATCAGCGCGGCTACGACATGCTGCTGTGCTACGCCTCCAGCACAGAATATACCCAGCTGCAGCGTCAGCTGGCGAGCCATAAGGTGGACGGTGTTATTCTGACCTACGCCATGGCAGACGACCCTGCGTTGACCTGCTGCGGCAGTATGATGTGCCGTTTGTGCTGATTGGCCGCAGTGAGGATAAGACGATACCGCAGGCGGATAATGATCAGGTTACCGCCGCCTGCGAGATGACCCGTATTCTGCTGCAGATGGGTGCCAAGCGGATCGCGCTGCTGGTCGGCAGCACGATCTACGCCGTCAACACCGACCGCACGCGCGGATACCTGCGCGGCTTTGCAGAATCCTGCGTGCCGGTGGACCAGCGCCTTGTTCATTCCGGCATTGAATCAACAGGGCAGACCATTGATGCACTGGAGGCAGCGCTTGAGCAAAAGGCGGACTGCCTGCTCTGCGGTGACGATGAGATTGCCTATGAGGTCATGCGAGAGTTGCGCAACCGGCATATTCTGGTGCCGCACGATCTGCGCGTTGCCAGCCTGTATGACAGCTCGATGCTGGCCAGCATCACGCCCTCGGTGTCTGCGGTGCAGTACGATGCCGAGCAGCTGGGGCGCACAGCCTGCCGTATGCTGCTTGACCGCCTGCTTGGCAAGGAAATGGTGCAGCGCCAAATTGAGGGGTATCAGGTTATTTTGCGTGAGTCCACCAAATGGAATAGCCGTACCCACGATGGACGATAGCCTGCGCCCCTCTATGGCATACCCACAGATTGTGCAGCAGGGGAGGTATGCTGCCCTGCAAGCTTCCTGAAAATATAACTTGATGTATAGCGTACCCAGCCCCTGGTTTTACGCCAAAACCGGGGGCTTTTTTGGGCAAATGTATGCTTGTTGCGCAAAAGTTGCGCGCGAAGTGGGCGTTGCCCTAGGTTTTTCCGTCAGAATTTCCAGTTTTCGGGCCGCAATACCGTGAATATCACCCATTGACGCAGGCTGAAAAAAGTGTATTCTTATGCTTGTAAGGAACAAGTTGTTCAAATGTGCGCAACATAAATGCGCAACATTTGGCGACATATAGCTTCCAAAATCGGAAATGAAGGAGAACTCGATCATGAAAAATGGATTTCCCGTCATAACGCTCTCGCTGCGGTGAGCACCGTGACTGCGGCCGCTATGCTGACCGCCTGCGGTGGTGCTGCATCTTCCTCTGCTGCGTCCTCTGCCGCATCTCAGGCCGATTCTGCCGCATCCTCCGGTGAGGCTTCTTCCGCCGCGGAAAGCTGGGGCGATGTGAAGCTGACCATGTGGGGTGCTGAGGAAGACCAGACCATGCTGCGTGAGATGGCCGATGCTTTCATCGCGGAGAATGCCGACAAGGGCAACATTACGATCGAGATCGGTGTCCAGTCCGAGTCCAGTGCCAAGGATACCGTTCTGGCTGACCCGAGCAGCTGCCGATGTTTTCGCCTTTGCGGATGACCAGCTTAATGAGCTGGTGGCAGCCGGTGCCCTGCAGGAGATCCTGCTGAACCCCGAGGATGTCAAGAGCCGCAACCTGACTGGCTCCGTTGAGGCCGCGACCATGGACGGCAAGCTTTACGCCTACCCCATGACCGCCGACAACGGCTACTTCCTCTACTACGACAAGAGCGTCCTGAGTGAGGACGATGTCAAGAGCATGGACACCCTGCTGGCCAAGGCTGATGCCTCCGGCAAGAAGTTTATGATGAGCCTGAACGATGCATGGTACGTTTACAGCTTCTACGCCGGTGCCGGTCTGAAAGCTACCCTCGCCGATGACGGCGTCAACACTGTCTGCAACTGGAACGAGGCCCCCGGTGCCGATGTCACGCAGGCAATTCTGGATATGAGCGCCCAGTCCGCCTTCAAGTCCGGCGCGGATGCAGACATCGTTTCCGGCATCAAGGACGGCAGCTGCTGCGCCGCCATCTCCGGCACATGGAACGCCAATACTGCGCAGGATACTTGGGGCGACAACTACGCCGCCACCAAGCTGCCTACTACACCCTGAATGGTGAGCAGGTGCAGATGGCTTCCTTCTCCGGCTACAAGCTGGTCGGCGTCAACCCCCACAGCGCCAATGTCGGTGTTGCCATGATGCTGGCTGACTACATCACCAACGAGGACAATCAGGCCAAGCGCTTCAATGACCGTCAGCTCGGCCCCTCCAACATTGCTGTGAACGAATCTGAGGCCGTGCAGAGCGCGCCTGCCATCGCCGCACTGGCTGAGCAGAGCGACTACGCCACCCTGCAGCGCGTAGGTGCCAACTACTGGAGCTCCGCCGAGAGCTTGGGCGAGATCCTGGCTTCCGGCGACACGCAGGGCAAGACCACCCAGCAGCTGGTGGACGATGCCGTGGCCGGTATCACCGCACCCGTAACCCAGTAAAAAATAATCCAGCGGGCACGCAGCGGCTATGCAGCGTGCCCGCTTTTTTTCAAATCCCGCGCATAAGAAGAAAGGAGATGACTTCTGTGGCAGAAATGGTTCTTGCACCATCGCGTGGCGACGGAAAAGAAGCAAATTTCATTCAGAAGTTCAGTCGCGCGTTTGTCCGCGGCGATGCCTTCACCAAGCTGTCTCTGCTTGTCTGGGGTCTGGGCTACATCGGGCATGGACAGCTCATCAAGGCCCTGCTGGTAACGCTGGTGCAGGGGTTGGGACTGTATTTTCTGGGCACCTCCGGCATTCCGGCTCTGAAAAAGTTCAGCACGCTCGGCACTGTCCAGATGGAGATGCAGTTTAACCCGGTGACTCTTAAAAACGAGGTCAACAATTACGATAACTCGTTTGCTATTTTGCTGCTCAGCGTCATTGCGCTGGTGATCATTGCCTCGCTGGTCGTGGCGACCATGATGGTCGTGCAGTCGAATTACCTGCTGCAGCAGCAAAAGGCTGCCGGTAAAAAGCCCAACAGCTTCCGTCAGGACATCAACTGCTACCTTAATGAGAAATTTTATGTCACGCTGCTGACCTGCCGGTGCTGGGCGTGGTGGGTGTTTACCATTGTACCGCTCTTCATTTTGATCGCCGTTGCCTTTACGAACTACGACCAGCAGCACATGCCGCCTGCCGCACTGTTTACATGGGTAGGGCTGGCAAACTTTGCTTCGCTGTTTGGCGGCCAGTCGCTGTCGATGACCTTCAGCTATGCATTCGGCAAGGTGCTGAGCTGGACACTGGTCTGGGCGTTCTTTGCGACCTTCACGAACTTCTTCGGCGGCGTGTTTCTGGCAATGTTCATCAACAACAAAAAGACGAAGTGCCCCCGGCTCTGGCGTACCCTGTTTATGATTACCATTGCCGTGCCGCAGTTCGTCACGCTGCTGCTGGTGCGCAATTTCTTCTCGGATGCCGGTATCTTCAATACCATGATGAATAATGCGGGCGTCACGGATCTCCTCAAAACCATTGGGCTTTTGGGGCAGGGCATGGACCATATCCCGTTTCTGACGGATCAGCATTGGGCCAAGTTCATGATCATTATGATCAACATCTGGGTCGGTATACCATACCAGATGCTGATTGCTACCGGTGTACTGATGAACATCCCCAGCGATATTCTGGAAGCCTCTACCATCGACGGCGCAGCCCGCTGCAGTGCTTTATTTATATCAAGCTGCCCTACCTGCTCAGTGTGCAGGGGCCCGCGCTGGTGACGGATTTCGTCAAGAATGTCAACAACTTCAATGTCATCTACCTGCTGACACAGGATGTCTACAAAACTAAGGATCAGGCCATGGCATCGTCCAGCGCCAAGGAAGTGGACCTGCTGGTCACATGGCTGTTCCGTCTGACGCAGGAGCAGTACAACTATAAGATGGCGGCGGTCATCGGCATTATGGTGTTTATCATCTGTGCCATTTTCACACTGGTTTGCTTCCGCTTCATCAATAAAAAGGAGGCGACGTTCTCTTGACACAGCAAACAGTTTCGCTGCCCGGTAGCTCGCAGGCGCAGCTGCGCCAGGGGCGCATCGTCCGCGGTGTGCGCAGCGTTATCCGCCATCTGGTTCTTGCCCTGCTGGCAGGTATCTGGCTGGTGCCATTGTCTGGCTGGTGGCAACCTCCTTCTCCACCGACCGCGGCATCAATGTGCGGCGCTTTTTCCCGGCTGGTTATACACTGGACAACTACGCTAATATCATGTTCCACCCTGATTCCGTTGCGCAGTTCCCGCGGTGGTTTGTAAACACCTTTGTGGTCGCGTGCTTTACCTGCGTTATCTCCACCTGCTTTGTGCTGATGGTCGCCTACGCATTGAGCTGCTGCCGCTTTAAGGGGCGCAGGCTGCTCCAGAATCTGTCGGTCATTGTCAACCTGTTCCCCGGTGTTCTGGCGATGATTGCAGTTTACTTCGTTTTGAAGTACCTGAACCTGACCAACTCCTACGCCGGTCTTATCATGGTCTATGCCGGTTCGTCTGGACTCGGCTACCTGATCTGCAAGGCTTTTTTGATACCACGCCGGTTTCCCTGCGTGAGGCCGCCAAGCTGGACGGTGCCTCCGATGCGCGGATATTCTTTCAGGTCGTGCTGCCGATGTCCAAGCCGATTTTGGTGTACACCATCATCAGCTCCTTTATGATACCTTGGACGGACTTCGTCATGGCAAAAATGATTCTGACTCCGGCGTCTCCACCGACTGGACAGTCGCCATCGGCCTGTTCAATATGCTGCAGAGAACGCTCATCAACAACTACTTTGCGCTGTTCTGTGCAGGCGGTGTGCTGGTGTCCGTCCCCATCTCGATTTTGTTTATTATCATGCAGAAATTCTATGTCGAGGGCATTACCGCCGGCGCAGATAAGGGCTGATCGTAAACTCTTTTTTCTCCTTCAACAGCAAAGCGACGCAACTTAGATCGG
>ENA-OQCN01001035-OQCN01001035.1-human-gut-metagenome-genome-assembly--contig:-NODE-1035-length-14297-cov-7.096119_pt1 | contig 14297 bp, 16 predicted proteins | sample MGYA00242497_ERZ504576 | MGnify/ENA primary metagenome ERZ504576 (study PRJEB26092, sample SAMD00036296) | human gut metagenome | host: Homo sapiens | study: EMG produced TPA metagenomics assembly of...
TCCCAGTTGCAGTTGCTATCTTTTCTAACTGATCCGGTTTGGATTTCCGGATTCCCAGTTCATATTTTCTGATCGTTCCTACGTTAATGCCGGACAGCTCGGCTAACTGTATTTGACTGTATCCTCTAAATTCCCGGAATGCCCGGATTTTTTACCAACCATAATGCTGCCTCCTTAATGATATTTTGTGATTTTATTTTAGCACAAAAGTGAATGAGGCGAAAGAGGTTGATTTTCGAGGATTTCAAAAATACAGGATGGAATGGAAAAAATAAATTCGCAAATGTTTATTGACAAATTCACAAAAGTGAATTATTATAAGAGAACAACAAAAGAGTCACAAAAGTGACTGGAAAGGAGGACGCTATGAGAACTAATTATATGATGACTGTTGATGATGTCATGGAAGAATTAGGCGTGAAACGCAGTAAAGCATATTCCATTCTGAAGCAGCTTAATGATGAACTGGCAAAGGAAGGATATGTAGCAGTTCGTGGAAAGATTCCACGTCCCTACTGGGAAACAAAATTTTATGGATGCTCTCAGAGAGCAGTATGAAGGAGGATTTAAGATGTCAGCTTACAAGGACAAAACACAGGGAACCTGGTATGTGAGCTTCCGTTATATTGACTGGACAGGAAAGAAAACGCAGAAGCTGAAAAGAGGGTTCAAGACAAAGAAAGAAGCATTGAATTATGAAAAGGAATTCATAAGAAAGACTGCAGCGGATATGAAAATGGAGATGAACAGTTTTATTCAAGTCTATTTTGAAGATAAAAAGAATGAACTGAAAGAAAATTCAATCCGTAACAAGCAGCACATGATGAACAAGCACATTGTTCCGTATTTTGGAACAAGAAAAATGAATGAGATCACACCGGCAGAGATTATCCAGTGCAGAACACCATTCAGGAAAAAGGTTATCGACCAACACACGACCCATGAAAAAGAAATCATAGAGCTTCGCTTGCAGGACACCAACGGGATAGAAAATTTCGTGAAGAATTTTGCGAAGTCCTATTACACATGGAGCAACAGCAAAGAAGCGATTGAAGCAAGGACGCAGGCAATCAACAGTTATCTGACAAAGGAATTGCAGGACTTGAATGTAGATACCATTAGAACCGATATACCGACCAGTTCCACAGTTACAGATGTGCTTGTATGGAATATCGAGCAATCGGGAACAGATACTTTTTCTGCTACCTACGAAGTAGATCAGCAGATAAAAGAGGGAGAACAGACAAGCAAAGCCTTAACTTTATTTCCCTGTCTATGTTGCCCAAAAGACGAACCCCATTTCCTAACAGAGTAGGAATAACAGAAAGGAAAACTGTTGGTTGATGATGAAACAAAATGGATTATTGAAAAAATCTTTTCCCTAGCCTATCAAGGTTACGGAAGTGCAAAAATCACAAAGCAGTTAAGAGCAGAAAAAGTTCCGACAGCGTCATGGCTAAATTTTACAAGATACGGTACTTTTGCACATATCTTTGAGGGAAAACCCGAAAGTAAGCGTTATGAGTGGACGATTGCTCATGTCAAGGCGATATTGAAAAGTGAGGTTTATATCGGAAACAGTGTTCACAATATGCAGTCTACGGTATCGTTCAAGAGCAAAAAGAAAGTGCGTAAGCCCGAAAGTGAATGGTTTCGAGTAGAAAACACTCACGAGCCGATTATTGACAAGGAAGTGTTCTATCGTGTGCAGGAGCAGATAAAATCAAGACGCAGACAGACAAAGGAAAAGGCAACGCCGATTTTTGCAGGGCTTGTCAAGTGTGCGGATTGTGGTTGGTCTATGAGATTTGGAACGAATAAGACAAATAAAACGCCTTACAGTTATTATGCTTGCAGTTACTACGGGCAGTTTGGCAAAGGTAATTGTTCTATGCACTACATTCGTTATGATGTGCTGTATCAAGCCGTATTGGAACGCTTGCAGTATTGGGCTAAGGCAGTACAGCAGGACGAAGAAAAGGTATTGAACAAGATACAGAAAGCTGGCAATGCAGAGAGAATACGGGAAAAGAAGAAAAAGGCAAGTACATTGAAGAAAGCCGAGAACAGACAAAATGAGATTGACCGTTTATTTGCGAAAATGTATGAAGATAGAGCCTGTGAGAAGATAACAGAGCGAAATTTTGTGATGTTGTCCAGCAAGTACCAAAAAGAACAGATAGAACTGGAACAGCAGATAACAAGCCTAAGAGAAGAACTAAGTAAAATGGAACAGGATATGATAGGTGCTGAAAAGTGGATTGAGTTAATCAAGGAATATTCCGTACCAAAGGAACTGACAGCACCATTATTAAATGCCATGATAGAAAAAATCCTCATACATGAAGCAACAACGAATGAGGATAACGAAAGAATACAGGAAATTGAGATATATTACCGATTTATTGGAAGAGTTGAGTAATCAACAAGAGTAATATTTTTAACTAAGGGAAACCGGAAACAATATGCCGGATATCAGTATTCTTGTGGATATTGCAGATTATTATGATATCAGCATTCCTGAGATTATCAGTGGAGAAAGGAAAAGCGAGATGATGAATGAAGAAGAAAGAAAAATTGCTAAAACAATGTCAGATTATGCAACTACAGAGAAAGAGAAGATTTTTAAGGAAATGAAGCTCCAAAGTGTCATGGGAGTTTGTGCATTGGTTCTATACTGGATTCTGCATGAAACAGGTGCATATATGTATAATGATGTGTTAGGAAAGCTTGCCGGCTATTGTGAGACCTTGGTATCGGTGTCAGTCATAATGATGGCAGCATTTACGACAGGATCTTTAAGCAAGGTGCGGAGCAAGAATAGGAAAGTTTTTGTGTTCGAAAATTTCCCAAAACCTATGCAATTAGTTGTAACTGCAGTTGTTGCTTTTGGTGGAGCTGCTGTGATCAAGCTGGTACTGGTGTATTTTTTCGGCTTATAAGTATTTTCAAATTCGTATTACATACTGTGGAAAAAGAACTTTTTGACATTTTCACAGATGCGTGATAATATGCTTATAGAAAAAAGAGTGCTGCTGATAGACGGTTAGTCCGTTTTGCTATTTAGAATATCTATCAAAAATAACCGCTTAGTTTGCAGACTGGGCGGTTATTTTTGTGGTTTATGATTATCCTTGCCTAATGTATATCCGATACAAAAACAGGTTAGGCCGAAGCTCACTACTGCTATGAAGTCAACAATACTCATTGGCTTAGTCCTTCTTTCCATTGGATTTCTTTACAGGTTTCTATGTAATCAGAAGGTCACAGGTCTACACTCCGTTCGGTCGTTGCAAAACGAGTGCCAGTGGCACTCAGCAACCTCTGGAGAAGGGCTAACCGCCTACCGTTATGGCAGCACCCATGTTTCGATTGTAACAATTAAAAATTGCAGATGAAAAACAGTGAGAATGTAAGAGAGTTTTTTGCATATCAGAAGAATTTAACAGCTTTACAGGAGGGTACGGTATGAAACAGAAGATCAGTGGTTTTATATTAGCATTTATGTTATTGATATGTATAGCAGCTCCAGCTGCGGCAGCAACGCAGGGATACAAATTTGAGCAGAAAACAGTATCTTTGCAGGTTGGAAAAAGCAAAAATCTTATTGCCTATAATAATGGAAGGAAAGTAAATCAGGGAAAAATCCGTTGGAAAAGTAGTAATCCGAACAAAGTATCTGTAACAAAAGGTACTCTTACTGCAAAAAACTGGGGCACTGCCAGGATTTCCGCTGTTTACGGCGGAAAAACCATTTACTGTACCGTGTATGCATATAATAAAAATGCCCGTACGAATTTTAAAGGATATAAAGCATCTTCAGCAAAAATAAAAGTCAGAAGTAAGCTGCAGCTGAAACCTGAGCTCAGGGGAAAAACAACGATATATAAAACATCAGATCCTAAAATAGCAGTAATTTCATCCAATGGAATTTTAACTGCAAAAACACCAGGAACTGTAAATATAACCTGCGTATCTTTGGGAAAATACAGATATACAGCATCGCTGAAAGTTACAGTTGTGGCGGAACTGAAATACATAAAAACAGCAGATACGCCTCTTAATGGCAGCACCGGAACTATTTTGCACAGAGGATTAAGCCTGGAGGCACCGGAGAATTCCCTACCTGCTTTTGAACTTGCCGGGCAAAAAGGCGCGCAGTATATAGAGACGGATGTGCGGCAGCTGAAAGATGGAACTTTCGTGATTTTTCATGACGGAAATCTTCAGCGCATGTGCGGGGTGAATAAGAAAATAGAGGATCTTACATATCAGAAAGTAAAAAAATATCCTATTATTACCGGAACCAATGCTTCTGCATACAAAAATAACACCATCCCCACACTGAAACAGTATCTGGCTTGCTGTAATAAATACTCTGCAGTACCAGTGATCGAGATCAAATCACAGCTGAACAGTGAAAGTGTAGCTAAATTTAACCAAATCATAAAAATGTCCAAAAAGAGCCCTGTGGTGATTTCATTTAAGGAAGAACCATTAAAGATGCTCCGGCAGATCAACAAAACCGTAAGCATACAGTGGATTCTACGGGATCGGATCACAAAAGCAGTATTGGATGAATGCAGCCGATATAAATTTGACGTAAGTGCACAGTACCGGTGCACAAACAGATCCATTATTAAAAGAGCTCATTCCAGAAATATCCGTGTTGCATTGTGGCTTTTTACAGATTCTAAAGTGGCAGACTGCTACAGGAACTGGGGTGTGGATTATATTACGTGTGAGAGGATCATGTGATTTTATGGCAAAGAAAAAGAATGCTTTATCACACACAAAATGGATTATCAGGGAATCCTTGTCCACGATTACGATGTTACCTTTTATAATTATGGTGCAGATTACCAGGAATGCTTTGCCCATGTGCTGCGTTATCTGAAAGACAGTATAGATAATAAGCCGGATCAGGAGAAGATTTCCGGATTTGAAAAAAATATCAGGCTATGCTGGAAACAGGAGCAGGCCGTAAACAGTAACACAGATACAGATGAAAATTAATATGCAAAGGTATTTCTTATTGTACAATAATAAAGTATTAGTGTATAATGCAAATTATAAAAAAGGGCAGAGAAAGAAGAGGGTAAGATGGATTCGATAATATCAACAATCCAGTGGAGCAGATGAAGCTTGAAATGTAAATGGAGTACAAACAGACGAAAAATCTGGCACAGTAAAAATGAAGGCCGTATAGCAGACGAGGTTAAGGAGAACTTATAAAGAAAAGAGTAAAAATTCAGTGGTTTGTTTACGCACTGGTATTTGCATTATTTCTGTATATCGGGTATAAAGTACCCTATTGTCATGATGAGTGGAGGTGGGGGACGGACGCCCGTTTTCAACTTATGAAAAGAGGGTTTGCTGGTTATAATGGACGATATCTTGGCAACCTTATTCCAGCAGAGTTATGGATGGCCGGCAGCATTTGTAAATTTTTTTCCACCGGTATTTTTGTTTCTTATTTATTATAACTGGACAGAGTGGATTTATTGTGGATATCAGAAAACTCCTCTGCAGAAAACTTTTCTGGTGATTCCGGCAGGTATTTCTGTTCAGCTGTTCAGTGAACATGTTACGATATTTGTGCTTTTGTATGCAGTGTGGGTGGCAGTTTATACACTGGTCAGGTATCGAAAACTTCCGGTTATACAGGTGAATTTCCTCTGGTCATCAATACTTGGAGCATATTTTATGTTTTCAAATGGAGGTTACACAAAAGCAGCAACAGGTACCGGATATAAAAAGATATCATTTAACGGAATGACAGAACAGTTTATCAGTAAGATCTGGTATCATTTGTTGATCAATAACTGGGTTTTGAATGTGATTCTTGCAGGAATTCTTTTATTTTTGATCATAAAAAGAGGAAAAAAGAATTTCCTGACTGCCGAGATGTCCGTAGTATTTTGCGGATTTAGTGTATACAGTGTTTTTCATAAAGTATATCCGCAGTGGGTGTTTGACAGTAATGAAATGCTGAATAACGGGATCAATACGATACTTGCGATTCTGTTTTTTGCAAATGTGCTTCTGTGTATCTGGAATGTAGTGGATAAAAACGAGCGGATTTCCATGTGTATTCTTTATCTGTCATCAGGAGCTGTGGCTGCACCGCTTCTTGCGGCAAATCCGATCGGTGCAAGATGTTTTTATATATCCTATATTTTTCAGGCACTGGTTGTATTAAAACTTCTCAGGTATCTGGTGATCCGGTATAAAACAGATTTGTTTTATCCGGTACTGGCGACGGGTGTGATTGTTTGTGTATTAGCTGTTATATATATAAGAATATTTTTGGCGATTGGTCAGGTGAACGATTACAGATCGCAGCTGATCCAGGCCGGAATAGAGCAGAACCAGAAAGAAATCGTGCTTCCGATTCTTCCTTATTCGGAATATTGCTGGCAAACTGTACCACCTACAGAAGAATGGGAAAAAGATTTCAAAGATTTTTATCATATCCCGCAGGATGTGACTTTAAGATTCGAATAATAAAATGCCCCGAGCTAAAAACGCCCGGGGATTTTTTGTCGTATTTTACAGGAAAATATATTTCAGGATAAACAGCACTGCCAGTACATACATCAGAGCGCTGATCTTCTTTTCTTTTGCCTTACCTGTGATCAGGTTGATGGCTACGTATGTGATAATTCCCATGGAGATACCTTCGGAAATGCTGTAGAAGAACGGCATTGCGATGATACATACATAGCATGGGATCGCCTCGGACATATCGCTGAAATCAATGCTGATAACATTGCTGAGCATGTACAGACCAACGATCACCAGAGCCGGAGCTGTGGCAAAGGACGGGATTGCCAGGAAGATCGGGGACAGGAACAGGGACAGGCCAAATAAGATGGCAGTTGTTACTGCGGTAAGTCCGGTTCTTCCGCCTTCGGATACACCGGAAGCACTTTCTACGAAGGTAGTGGTTGTGGATGTACCAAGAACTGCACCGGCAGTTGTTGCAACTGCATCTGCAAGAAGTGCGCCCTTGATGTTGGGAAGCTTGCCATTTTCATCCAGCATGCCTGCTTTAGAAGAGACACCAACGAGAGTTCCAAGAGTATCAAAAAGATCTACAAATAAAAATGCAAACAGGATAACAAGGAAATCCAGTGAAAAAACTCCGTCAAACTGCAGCTTCGCAAAGATCGGAGCAAGGCTCGGGATGGAGAGTCCGTTGCTGAAATCCGGGAGCAGGCTGTAGAAGCCGATCTCCGGGTTCGGAACATAAAGTCCGGCGAACTGACAGATGATTCCAAGTCCCCATGTGATCAGGATACCCCAGAGGATGTTTCCCTTTACATTCTTAACAACCAGGATTCCGGTTACGATGATACCGATCAGAGCCAGGATAACGGTGATCCCGACGTTGTTGAAGGATGCCTCCACACCCTTGGCTGCGTTGTAGCCATCTACAGAAAAAAGCTGCAGCAGAGTGGAGCCGCCGATCACGATATTGGCATTCTGTAATCCTACAAATGCGATGAAAAGACCGATACCAACGCTGACTGCGGATTTCAGATTCAGAGGGATCGCATTGAAGATCGCTTCACGTACATTGGTAAGTGAAAGAACAATAAATACGATACCTTCTGCAAAAACTGCAGTCAGTGCATACTCCCAGCTGTAGCCCATACCGATAACAACTGTATAGGCAAAGTATGCGTTAAGACCCATTCCGGGTGCCAGTGCGAACGGATAGTTGGCGAAGATTGCCATCAGCAGCGTTCCAAGGAAGGCTGCCAGTGCGGTAGCTGTGAATACAGCTCCGGAATCCATGCCGGTCGCGGACAGGATGTTCGGGTTAACTGCCAGGATATACGCCATTGTCATGAAGGTGGTGATACCTGCCAGAACCTCTGTTTTGGCGTCCGTTTTGTTTGCGGACAGCTTGAAGATTTTTTCTAACATATTTCTTTCCCTTTCTTAAATATGTTTTTGGACAACATGTCTATTTTATCATATAAAAAATTTGTGTGCAATCGTTAATGCTTAACAGATATTGTTATGTAAGGTAATTTTTTGTAAAATACTTTTACAAGCAGGTAATTTGTGTGTAAAATACAGAAAAGAGAGTATTCGATTTACAGACGGATTTATTTTGTGATGAAGGGAGAGTAGATAATGTCTGAGAAAAAACTTCGGAATATTACAGATGTGATCTGTTTTCTGATGATCCTAGTGTACGTGATGTATCTTGTAGCCACCTGGGGAAATCTGCCGGAGAGGGTGCCGATACATTTTAATGCGCATGGAATTCCGGACCGGTATGGGAAGAAGGGCAGTCTTCTTCTGGAGCCGATTTTAGGGCTGCTGATCCTGGCACTTCTGATGTTCTGCCAGAGATTTCCGCAGTGGTGGAATTATCCGGTTGAGGTGACGGAGGAGAACAGAGAGCGTATCTTTGAGATCGCGTCAAAAATGATATCTGTCATCAAGTTGTTGTCCATTGGAGTATGTCTTTATGCCGGGATCAGCGGTAATCTGGGAACGGCACCTATGTGGCCGGTGTGGATACTGATCGCAGGGATTTTCATAACATTGATCCGGGGAATCCGGGGGATATATAAGACTGATAAAGAAACTGGCATGGATGAGGATGATAAATCGTGAAGCGGATCGCGAATATCCGCTTGATGAAATTATAATAAAAACAGGAAAGGAATCTCAGGAGCATATGGCAGATACAAGAACAGATGAGCTTTACAGAGCACTTCAGGACAAGGGCTATCCCGATGAACTGTGCCGGGAAATCGCCTATAAACATATGAATACCGATTACACAGCTACACGGATGCTGGGGTATTTATACAGGGTGACAAGTCCCAGAGTGGAGGATGTGATCGATGAGATGCTGGCGATTTTAAGTGACCGGGAAGCCATCATCCGGAAGAAAGAGCTGGAACACGCCCAAGCTACGATCAACAGCGTGTATCGGGAGGGTTTGTAACGGAAATCCCGGAGCTGTGCCAGTGCTGGCAGATCAGAAGCACTGCAGCAGTTCCGGGATTTTATGATTTGATCCTTGAATAAGAGATAGTCAGGATAAAATCACTGCACTTAATACAACGAGATCACTGACTGCGATCCACGATCTCAACATCCAGGGCAGGCCGGCAGGAGGAGCTGACAGAGCCGGTGCGGATCTTTTCCAGGAGAAGACTGGTGGCAAGGAGTGCTTTCCGGGGGATGTTCTGTGAGACGGAGGTCAGCTTGGGAAGGGTGTACTGGCACAGTGTCAGGTTATCATATCCGATCACAGAGAGATCCACAGGAACGCGGTAGCCGCCCAGGCGGGCACCCTCCATAATTCCGATAGCACAGATATCCGCTGTAGTTACCGCAGCGGTAACTGGAGAGTTGCTGGATGCAATCTCACGGCCGGCTGGATACCGCCCTCATAAGAAGGAGAGTACTCATAAACGTAATCCGGGTTAAAAGCAATATGGTTCTCCTCCAGCGCCCGTTTATAACCGTTGAAACGGCTGGCAAGAACGTGGCTGTTTTTGTAATCGGCCACAAAAGCAATGGCAGAATGACCGTGATTGATCATATATTTTGTGGAAAGATACATGCCTTTTTCATCATTGGAGGTAATATTGATGAGATTGGGATGCTCCAGCTCGCAGTCAAAGGTGGCGATGGGGCAGGTGGCGGAATCCATCAGCTTCGCCATGTATTCGCCGGCGGCCGGATAAAGAATGATGATTCCGTCTACATTCCAGTTCTTCAGAAGGGAAATGATATCCGCATTTTTTGATACAGAGCGGATCATGGTGAAATATTCATTCTTTTGAAGTTCTCTTTCGATAGTACCGATCATGGTGCTGATATAAGGGTTCTCAAAATAGTTGGTTCCCAGGAGCACATCTTTTTCATCAAGGGAAATGATGATGCCGATGATGTGGGATTTTTTATTGGATAAGCTCCGGCATTCAGGTTGGGAACATATCCGTATTCTTCTATGATCGCATTGACCTTGTCTCTGGTTTTCTGGGAAACGCGGCTGGTTTTGCCGTTGATCACATTGGAGACGGTCATCATACTGACGCCGGCCAGGTCTGCGATATCTTTTAATGTCATACTTTACACCTCTGTTCTTCCGTAGCAGTTTCCGGGAGGGAAACTGTTGTCATACATATATATAAAAAATTCTGACACATTTCTCAGGTAAAAATAAAAATACAATGAAAAATCCAGAATTTATGTATCCTCTTATTACAGGTTTACAAGGTTTAAACACGAAATATAAATGTTCGAAAAACGGTTTATAAACTATATATATTATAGTCCAACATAGTGAAAAAATCAATGTATGATTGCGGGAAAATAAAAAAACGCAGCCTTGAAATATGAAAAATGCACAAAAATCCCATATAAATACTAGAAAAATAGACGAAATAATAAAATTATATTGACGAATCTCTATGTGCGTGATAGATTAACAATAGATTTATCGCTAAACTAAAAGGAACGGGAAACGTAGTCAAAAAACGGAATCTTCAGTATTGCGATCTTCCAGTTCCTTTGGGCATGGGAGGATTTCCTGTGGCCATACCTGGTAATTACAAACAAAGACAAACAGCTTCTTGCCGTTGGTCTTAAGATGTTTAACGGACAGTATTCCACAGATTATGGTGCACTGTTTGCAGCAACTGCCATTTCTATCATCCCGGTACTTCTGATCTATCTGTTCTTCCAGAAACAGTTTATCGCCGGAATTGCAGCTTCTGCTGTAAAGGATGATGACATACAGATAATAAACGGAGGAACATAAATGCAGGACATATATAAAGTAGAAACACATCCTCTGGCGTTAAGTGAAAATATGATCACAGGGGATAAATACAGGATTACGTTTCTCACAGAGGGACTGATCCGTCTGGAGTATGATGAGGAGGGCGTATTTGAGGATCGCCCCACGCAGATGGTGTTTTTTAGGGATTTTCCGAAAACGGACTATCGTGTAGTGCGTACAGAGGATGGGATCGAGGTTCATACGAAAAGAATCCACCTTATTTACAATGAGAAGGAATTTACCAGCTGGGGATTAAGCATTCAGGTAAAAGGAAACTTAAGTGCCTATCACAGCATCTGGCACTACGGAGAAGAGATCCATGATCTGAAGGGAACTGCCAGAACGCTGGATATGGTGAACGGAGCTACAGAGCTGGAGCATGGTATTCTTTCCAGGTTCGGATATTCTCTGGTGGACGACAGCAGGTCGCAGGTGCTTTTGCCGGACGGCTGGATCGAGCCAAGAAGAAAGGGCATCAAGGATCTGTACTTCTTCGGATACGGACATGACTACAAAGAAGCACTTCATGATTTTTACAGACTCTGCGGAAAAACACCGATGCTTCCAAGGTTTGCTCTCGGAAACTGGTGGAGCAGATATTATAAATATTCTGAAGAAAGCTACAATGAGCTGATGGATAAATTCCAGGAAAAAAATATCCCATTTACGGTTGCAGTCATTGATATGGACTGGCATGTGACCGATGTTGATCCGAAATACGGAAGTGGCTGGACCGGATATACCTGGAATAAAGAGCTCTTCCCGGACCCGAAGCGTTTTCTGGATGGTTTACATAAAAGAGGAATGCGTACCACATTAAATGTACATCCTGCAGACGGTGTACAGGGCTGTGAAGAAATGTATGAGGACATGGCAAAGGCCATGGGTGTGGATTATGAAAATGAGGATCCGGTAGTATGCGATCCGGCAAGTCCGAAATTTATAGAAGCCTATTTCAAATATCTTCATCATCCGAGAGAGGAAGAAGGTGTGGATTTCTGGTGGATCGACTGGCAGCAGGGAAGCAATTGTAAGATCGAGGGTCTTGATCCTCTTTGGATCTTCAATCACTTCCATTTCCTGGACAGCGCCAGAAACGGAAAACGTCCCATGACCTTTTCCAGATATGCAGGTCCCGGAAGCCACAGATACCCGATAGGATTTTCCGGAGATACTCATATTACCTGGGATTCCCTTGATTTTCAGCCATACTTTACATCCACAGCCTCCAACATCGGTTATGGATGGTGGAGTCATGATATCGGTGGACATATGCTTGGATATAAGGATGACGAGATGACCGCCCGCTGGACACAGTACGGGATCTTTTCCCCTATCATGCGTCTCCACAGTTCATGCAGTGACTTCAACGGAAAAGAACCGTGGCGTTTCAAAAAGGAGACAGAGGTTGTCATGGAAGAAGCTCTCCGTGAGCGCCACAGAATGATGCCATATCTTTATACAATGAACTACAGAAGCTATCAGGAAGATCTTCCTCTGGTGGAGCCGATGTATTACGAATATCCGGAGGCACCGGAGGCATATGCGGTAAAAAATCAGTACTTTTTCGGAGACCAGCTGATGGTAGCGGCGGTGACAACACCGAGAGTAAAAGGCCTTAATGTAGCAAAGACAGCAGTATGGCTGCCGGATGGGGTATGGTATGATATTTATACAGGTCTGCGCTATGAGGGTGGACGAATGGTGGATATGTACCGTACTCTGGACAGTATCCCGGTTCTTGCAAAAGCAGGCGGTATTCTGGTGATGACCGATGAGATCCGTGGAACAGAGGCGGAAAAGAATCCGGAAAGCCTGAATATCCGGGTATTCCCGGGTGCTGACGGAAGCTTCAGATTGTATGAGGATGACAACGAAACCTGTGCTTACGAAAATGGTGCCTGTGTATTTACGGAAATGGATTATAAGGAAAAGGATCAGGGAGTATTTACCATTCATCCCGCACAGGGAAAAACAGAGCTGATCCCGGCAAAGAGAGCTTATACCGTGGAGTTCTGTAATTTTGCGAAAACAGGAACAGATACTGTGAAGGTTCTGGTTAACGGAGCAGAGACTGAGGCTGCTGTAAAATATGAAGAGAAGCTTCAGAAGATCTGTGTGGAAGTGGAAGCAGACACAGCGGCAGAGGTGCAGATCATTCTCGCTGGCGAAGTGGCAGATAATCAGACAGAGAAACGTGTCTTTGATTTCCTGAACCAGGCAGAGATCGGTTTTGTGCTGAAGGACAGATTATATCAGCTGGTTACAGCCGGAAAGAAGCTGCCGGTTCTTTTATCTGAGCTTCAGTCCATGGAGCTGGACAAGGATCTTTATGGAGCACTGATGGAGATCCTGACTGCGTAAAACATGAATAAAATCGCGTTTCCAAACCATACTATCATTATTATCAAAAGAAAGGATGATCATAATGATATTAAAGGAAAAAGAACGCACAGTGATCCAGGATCTTCAGACACAGGAAAAAAGCTGCATTGAAAAATACGGAAAATATGCACAGCAGGCCAGGGATCCGGAGCTTAAAAGCTTATTTCAGACTCTTCAGAAAAAAGAGCAGGAGCATTACGATTCCCTGAGCCAGGTGCTTTCCGGTACAGTTCCACAGGTAAACTGTAATGACAGTGACGGCCGTGATTACCAGCCCAAGGCTGCTTACACATCGGTGATGTCATCAGAGGATAAGGAACATGATGCTTTTCTTGCAACAGACTGTATCGGAACAGAAAAGCTGATTTCCGGAGAATACAACTCGGAGGTTTTTGCTTTTGAAGACAGTGGTGTGAGGAAGCTTCTGGCGGATATCCAGGTGGAAGAGCAGAATCATGCGGAGATGCTTTACAAATATAAGACTGTGAACGGAATGTTCTGATATATAAAAGAAGAGGGAGGATTTCAGTAATGGAATTCTTCCTTTTTTTGTTATATAATCAGGAGAACAGCAGGGAGAAATACTTTCCTGCAAAGAGAGGAGAAACAAGCATGAAGGGAACCAGCTGTGAATACTGTGCAAACTATACATATGATGAAGAGTGTGACGAATATTACTGTGATGTCAATCTGGATGAGGATGAATATTATCGTTTTGTGAGCAGTGATTACAAGGAATGTCCGTATTATCGTTCCGGAGATGAATATAAGGTGGTACGTCATCAGATGTGACACAGAGCAACGGAATGCAGGTTTTCCACGAAAAGGGATGAGAGTTTTGTGGAAAATCTGCATTTTGATGTTTTGATATGTGCAAAAGGCTTCAAATTTGTAAAAATTGGCGTGTTTACATTTGAAAAAATATCTTTATAATAAAAATATTGGTCTGACAGGTAGAATCTTTATGCCATCCAGACGATGATAATGCTACAGGATTGTCTGAGACAAAATTTCGGGTAAGCGTCTGACAGACTTATAATAGATTTTTTGACTTGATGGAGGGTGTGACAGATTGGATATTATAAAGAAA
>ENA-OQCN01001036-OQCN01001036.1-human-gut-metagenome-genome-assembly--contig:-NODE-1036-length-14297-cov-2.740085_pt1 | contig 14297 bp, 20 predicted proteins | sample MGYA00242497_ERZ504576 | MGnify/ENA primary metagenome ERZ504576 (study PRJEB26092, sample SAMD00036296) | human gut metagenome | host: Homo sapiens | study: EMG produced TPA metagenomics assembly of...
TTCAAATTTTATCAGATATAATGACGCTACTGGAAGATAGTTTTCCCTGATAACTATGTTGTTAGAACCAATAAGGGAGAATTTCTTGAATTTTAATTTTGGGGACGGAACAGAACGCCGTACCAGGCATTTATATTTCAATTCCACGTTCCGGGTGGGATGGATCTATCAAAAGCAAATCAGATTACACAGCCGTTTCAGGCAGACATTTCACAGTATAATTTTGACATAATATGAAAAATATTTAATTGCCGGGGACTATTTCCAGTTGAAACATAATTTGTTGCTGCATAAAAACAGCATTGTATCACGGGCATCTCCTTCGCTGCAGATATGCGCAACATCCATAGTTATCATCCGGTAAAAAGGAGGAAGGAACATGGGGGACAATGACGAATGGAAGAATATGTTCCAAGAACTGACAGGCTATGAAAAGAAAAATATAAGCCTCAGGATCAATGGAATACCAGCCAGCCCCATGCAGATTGTACAGGCACATACGATGTGTGAAAATCAGGCATATATGAGAGATTATGTGCTCAATGACAAAGGTGATGTAAAAGAGTTGTGGTTTCAGAATATAGCAATTTAATCAGGAAAAATATGTAAATACCCCGCAGATTAAGACGAAAGTTTTAAGGAAAATGTCGAAATATAATGACGTGTATCTTACGTTTTGTTATAATGTGACCTGTAGGAGGTGCAGCATGGAAGACAGAGGAAGAAGTAGCCGCACATATGAAAACCGAAGAACATATGGAAAATCACAGGAAAGAAGACCGTCAGATAATCATCCGCCAAGAAGACAGAGAACTCCGGCGGAGCGTGCGCGTATGCGGCGGAGAAGAAAAAGACAACGCATGATACGATTTGTCCTGTTGATCATATTAATCATTGCAGCAATTGCAGGAATCATTTTGTGGAAACGTTACAGCCCATCAAAAGAACAATATGATATGAAGAAATATTATGGGATAGAAAAGGATGGACAGGTTGGTATCACGGTGGATAATAAAGTCGTGGAGGCAGAAGGAAAACTGGCAGGTGGAAAAGTATATGTTGCATATAATATTGTAAGAGATTATATCAACAGCCGGTTCTACTGGGATCCGAATGAAAATGTTCTGTTGTATATGCTCCCGGAAGATATGATATCGGTAGATGTCGGCAGTAAGGATTACTCTATATCCAAAAAAAAGAAAAGCGAAGATTACGTTATTTTAAAAACAGAAGGAAACACAGCATATATTGCATTGGATTTTGTCCAGCAGTACACGAATATTGATTATGAAGTGTCAAATAATCCGGATCATGTTATGATCAGGACAAAATGGGGAAAAACGGATGTTGCAACTGTGAAAAAGAATACACAGGTGCGTTATCAGGGCGGAGTAAAGAGCCTGTGCTGGCAGAACTTAAGAAAAAAGATGAAGTAACAGTCGTTGAGAGTGAACAGAACTGGAAAAAGGTACGCACAGCAGATGGTGTGATCGGATATGTAAAGAACAAGACTCTGAAGAACGAAGAAAAGAAGAATATTACCAGAAAGTTTGAAGAGCAGGATTATTCTAATATCAGCAAAGATTACACGATCAATATGGCATGGCATAATGTGACGAACCAGGATGCGAACAATGCGGTGGCGCAGAGGATCGCCCAGACGAAAGGGCTTACGACACTGGCTCCGACATGGATCCATGTGGCAGATACGAACGGTAACATCAGCTCTATCGCATCGGCAGATTATGTAAGTTACGCACATAAGCAGAATGTGGAAGTGTGGATGACCGTCAGGGATTTTGACGGAGGCATCAGTTCGGAGCAGGAATCTTACGAACTGCTCAGCTATACATCCAGACGTGAGACTTTGATCACGCAGCTGATCGCAGAGGCACTCCGTGTCGGCGTTGATGGTATCAATGTAGACTTCGAAAAGATTTCCGATAAGTGCGGAGAACATTATATTGAATTTATCCGTGAATTATCGGTAAAATGCAGACAGAACGGACTGGTGTTGTCGGTGGACAACTATGTTCCAAAGAGCTTTAACACACAGTATGACCGTAAAGAGCAGGGAATTGTAGCAGATTATGTAGTGATCATGGGATATGATGAGTATTATGCAGGTTCGCCTGAAGCAGGTCCGGTATCTTCTTACAATTATGTAAAAGAAGGAATCACAGAGACGTTAAAAGAGGTTCCGGCGGAGAAGGTTATCAGCGGTATTCCGTTCTTTACACGTCTGTGGAAAGAGACTCCGAAGACGGAAGAAGAACTGAAGAGTGATAAAGGAACGGATGCGGAACAGTATTCTGCAACAGTAGAGAGTGATGCATATGGCATGGATAATGCACAGGCCCTCGTCAAACAGGCCGGAGTCGATACGACCTGGGATAAGAAGGCCGGACAGAACTATGCCACATGGGAAGCAGACGGATCAAAATACGAGATCTGGCTGGAAGACAGCAAGTCAATCGAAGCAAAGCTCAAACTCATGAAGAAATATAAGCTTGCAGGTACAGCTGAGTGGTCTCTTGGACAGGAGAGTTCGGATATCTGGAATCTGATCCAGAAATATGTCAATTAATCAAACAGAATAACAGATAAAATATCTCTTGCAGTCATATAGTAGAATATATGAATTGCAGGAGGTATTTTTATTTGTGGAAAAAAATAGAATTTGCAATAGTATTGCTGCTGCTGGCGGTACTTATCATGATGAGTAATCATCTGGAGGAAATGGTATCAAGCGGAAGGGTTACAGGAAGGAATCCATGTATTGTCCTGGACAGCGGACACGGCGGAGAGGATCCAGGAAAGATCGGTGTGAATCAGGCAAAAGAAAAGGATGTAAATCTGAAAATTGCAAAAAAGACAAAAGAGAGACTGGAGAAAAAGGGATGGAAGGTCGTCATGACAAGAGAAAAGGATGTAATGCTTGGAGATCCGGCTGCAGGAAATAAAAAAATCCATGATATGAAAGCGAGAGTGGAACGAATCAATAAGACGATGCCGCAGGCTGCGGTCAGTATCCACCAGAACAGCTATCAGGATGCGCAGATCCACGGGGCGCAGGTCTTCTATTATTCACATTCGGAAGAGGGAAAGCGAATGGCCGAAGTGATGCAGAAAGCACTGCTGAAGGCAGATGAAGAGAATACCAGACAGGCAAAAGCGAATGATACCTATTATCTTCTGAAACGGACGGAAGTACCGACGATCATTGTGGAGTGCGGATTCTTAAGTAACCCGGAAGAAGCCGCAAAGCTGGTCAGTCCAAAGTATCAGGAGAAGCTTGCGGAAGCGATCGCAGAAGGAATCCTTGCTTGTATGGAAAACTAGAGTGTAGTATAATAACAATCATGAAAACAATATTAGAAAAAATTGATAAAAATCAAAATAATACAGATATTATAAGAGAAGCAGGACGGATCTTAAAAGAAGGAGGTCTGGTTGCATTTCCCACAGAGACCGTATATGGTCTGGGAGCAGATGCATTGAATGAAGATGCGGCCAAGAAGATATATGCCGCAAAAGGAAGACCGTCTGACAACCCTTTGATTATTCATATCACGAATATGAAAGCACTGGAAAAAATTGTTTCCGAAGTCCCGGAAAAGGCTGTAAAGGTTGCTGAAAAATACTGGCCGGGGCCGCTTACAATGATATTTAACAAAAGTGATATTGTGCCGTACGGAACCACCGGAGGGCTGGATACGGTAGCTGTCCGGATGCCGGTAGATGAGATCGCAAGAGAAGTAATCGATGCGGGCGGCGGATACATTGCGGCACCGAGCGCGAATACTTCCGGACGGCCAAGTCCGACAACCGCACAGCATGTAGCAGAGGATCTTACCGGAAGGGTAGACATGATCGTAGACGGCGGGGCAGTAGAGATCGGGTAGAATCTACAATACTGGATATGACGGTAGAACCACCGATGATCTTAAGACCGGGAGCCATTACAAAAGAGATGTTCGAGGAAGTGATCGGAGAAGTCACGATCGACAGGACGCTGATCAGACCGGACAGCAGGCAGGTTCCGAAAGCACCGGGAATGAAGTATCGTCATTATGCACCGAAAGCGGATCTGACCATTATAGAAGGTCCACTGGAGAAGGTGACGGCAGAGATCAATAAGCGTGCAAAAGAAAAGTCTCGTGCAGGCTATAAAGTCGGCATTATCGGAACGGAAGAGACTGTGGCAGAATATAAGGCCGGTGACGTAAAATGCATCGGAACCAGAGCGGATGAATCAACCATCGCCGCAAATCTGTTCGGGATCTTAAGAGAGTTTGATGACGATCAGGTAGATTATATCTACAGTGAGTCGTTTGATACTGCAGGAATCGGAAGCGCAATTATGAACCGTCTTCTGAAAGCTGCAGGACATCATATAGAAAAATTGGTATAGAATCATTTCACAACAAGGAGGAGAAACATGTCAAAAGTACAGGTTATGGATCACCCGTTGATTCAGCACAAGATCAGCTACATCAGAAGCGAAGAGGTAGGGTCAAAAGAATTCAGAGAGATCGTTGGGGAGATCGCATCATTAATGTGTTATGAAGCAACAAGAGATCTGAAACTGGAGGATGTCAGGATAAAGACACCAATCTGCGAGATGGTGGGAAAACAATTAAGCGGTAAAAAGTTAGCAGTAGTGCCGATCTTAAGAGCCGGACTTGGAATGGTTGATGGAATGCTGAATATGATCCCGTCTGCCAAGGTCGGACATATCGGTCTTTACAGAGATCCGGAGACATATGAACCGGTAGAATACTACTGCAAACTTCCGTCAGACTGTGACGAAAGAGAAGTATTTGTCGTAGATCCGATGCTTGCAACAGGCGGGTCCTGTGTGGCAGCACTTCAGATGCTGAAAGATAAAGGTGTAAAACATATGCGTTTTATGTGTATCATTGCAGCTCCGGAAGGTGTAAAACGTCTGCAGGAAGCACATCCGGATGTAGATATCTATATCGGTGCACTTGATGACCATCTGAATGAGCATAAATATATTGTTCCGGGACTGGGAGATGCAGGAGACCGTATTTTTGGGACAAAATAGTGGCGAGGTGATATATATGGGAGATAAAAGAACAGATTATATCAGCTGGGATGAGTATTTCATGGGCGTTGCAAAGCTTTCCGGAATGCGTTCCAAAGATCCGAATACACAGGTAGGATGCTGTATCGTCAGTCAGGATAACAAGATCCTGTCAATGGGATATAACGGACTTCCGACAGGGTGCTCGGATGATGTATTTCCATGGGCGCGGGAAGGAGAAGATCCTTTAGAGACAAAATATGTATACACGGTTCACAGTGAGCTGAATGCGATCCTGAATTACCGTGGAGGAAGTCTGGAAGGGGCAAAATTGTATGTCTCGCTGTTCCCTTGTAACGAATGTGCGAAAGCGATCATACAAAGCGGAATCAAAGAGGTTATCTATGACAGCAACAAGTATGAAGGTACAGCAGCTGTAATGGCTTCCATGAAGATGTTCGATTCTGCCGGCGTGAATTATCATAAATACCATCGGACAGAACGGGAAATCAAGATTTCGTTATAAAATAAAAAGCAGATCAGAGATCATGAGACAGGTTTGAAAAAGAAAAAGTTTTCAAGCCTGTTTTTTTAGATGCTTTTTGATAATTATGAAAGGTATAAGACAGATACAGATCATCATATAATAAAAAAACAGAATAATAAAAAAGAGAAAAATATGAAAAAAAAGGGAACAAAAATCATTGTAAATTTTCTGATCCGTGGAATTATTGGGTTCGCGATCATATTTTTTGTAAACGAATTTCTTGACGGACAGGGAATTTCTGCCTGTGTCGGGATGAATCCGATCACTTTTTTTGACATCCGGAACCTTTGGATTTCCTGGGGTTGCTCTACTTTACGGTATAACTTTTTATCAAATTATGTAAACATTGCACAAAGATTGAAAACTTTTAAAAAGGGCATAGACAAATACAAATCATCCAGTATATAATCAGCCTACAAGTTACGAAGTAGCTTGCATCTGATTTGTAGTTCTAATTGTTAGATTCAAAAAATTCAAGAAGTATTCAATGCCGTATCGGCAGACGTTTCAGACATTGTGTAAACGTGTTGAAGGAGGGATAGTATGTGGTAAGCAGAAATCTGGTGATTTGTGACCAGGAAGTGAGATACGCTGCGGCCCTTGCGGAAGTTTTTATGAAAGCGAAGGAGCTGGCACTTGGCGTACAGGTATGTAACAGTGTTGAGCAGACTGTAAAACTGCAGGAGGAATCACCGGTTGATATCCTGTTGATCGGAAGCAGTTATCCGGTAGAAGACAGGAAGAAGATAAAGGCCGGGAATGTGTTCGTTCTGGCACAGTCGGAAAATGCAGCACATGAGACAAATGAGAAACTTATCAATAAGTACCAGTCCGGAGAGGCCATTATGGGAGCGGTGATCGAACAGTGTACGCAGTCCGGGGAACCGGAAAGATTTTTCCTTAGGACAGCGAAAAAGCAGAATGTCAGGATCATCGGAATCTTTTCCCCGGTGCACCGGAGTAAGAAGACCGGGTATGCATTAAAGCTGGGAAAAGAACTGGCAAGGACGTACAATGTATTGTACCTGAATCTTGAAGTATATGGAGGGATCGGGGGACATTTTCCGGATGCTGGACAGACGGTAGCGGATGCACTTTATTATTCCAGACAGGAGAAGAAACACTTAAGAGCAGCTCTGGCAGGTATGGTAAAACATATGGGACCGCTTGACTATCTTCTGCCTATGCGGATGTCGGAAGATCTGAAGGCAGTGGAGATCGAAGAGTGGACAGGGTTTGTGGAACAGATTGCAGAACAGAGCATATATGAAGTCCTGATACTGGATATCGATGAAGGGATCCGTGGAGTATATGAGCTCTTGAGGATGTGTACGGAGATACATGTGGCAGTCATAAAAGAGGAGGTGGCGCAGGCAAAATTATTCCAGTTTGAAGAAGAATTACATCTGATGGGTTATGACGATGTAAAGCAGAAGATGGTAAAGAAAGAGCTGGAAGGATGAGGAAAATGATAGAAGCAGAGCAGCTCCATGCAAGGATATTATCTAGACTGGATATGACAAGGGACATGGAGGACGAAGAACTGACAGAGTTGATCTATGAAGTACTTCAGGAGCTTCGCAGGAAGAATATCTGCCGTTGGATCAGAAAACAATGCTTGGAAAGGAACTTTTCAATGCATTCCGGAAATTGGATCTGCTGCAGGAATTTCTGGAAGACGAACAGATCACAGAGATCATGATCAACGGGACGCAGAATATATTTATTGAAAAAGCAGGAAGGATCATCCAGTCAGACAAAAGATTCTTATCCAGAGACAAACTGGAGGATGTGATCCAGCAGATCGTGGCAGGATCCAACAGACTGGTAAATGAGGCATCGCCGATTGCAGATGCCAGACTGGCAGACGGATCGAGAGTCAATGTCGTACTTCCGCCCGGTCGCATTAAATGGGCCGATCGTTACAATTCGAAAATTTGCAAAAGAAGCAATTACAATGAAAAAACTGATGGAATGGCAGTCAATCAATTCAGAAGTATCGGGTTTTCTGGCTTTATTAGTAGCCGCCGGATACAATATATTCATCAGTGGTGGAACCGGATCCGGGAAAACCACTTTCTTGAATGCACTATCGCAATATATACCCAAAAATGAACGCATCATAACGATCGAAGACAACGCAGAACTTCAGATTCAAAATGTAAAGAATCTGGTAAGACTGGAAGCAAGAAATGCAAATGTAGAAGGAACAGGAGAAGTTACCATCAGGGATCTGATCAAGTCGGCACTTCGTATGAGACCGGACAGGATCATCGTGGGGGAAGTGCGCTCGGCGGAAGCAATTGATATGCTTCAGGCACTTAATACGGGGCATGACGGAAGTCTCAGCACCGGCCATGCAAACAGTCCGAAGGACATGCTAAGCCGTCTGGAAACGATGGTACTGATGGGAATGGATCTTCCCCTTCCTGCAATTCAGAGACAGATCGCCTCTGGTCTGGATATCATTGTACATCTCGGCCGTCTAAGAGATAAGACCAGAAAAGTCCTGGAAGTAACAGAAGTCCTGGGATACTGGGAGGAAGAAATCCACCTGCAGACGCTGTATTGCTTTGAAGAAGCATATAAGGAGGCGGTGAATGTAACAGAAGATGAAGAAAAAAGAGAAATCAGGATGGAAAGAAAAGTCAGCGGAGACTGGAAAAAAATTGCAGAACTTTGTCACCGCGAGAAGCTTATGGCAGCAGGATATCACATTTAAAGAACGTGGGGCAGCCGGGGGAAAGGCTGCCACACTCATTGGGATTACGGCATGGCTTTATTACCGGAAGATATGGGCTGTGCCGGCACTGATCCCGCTGGGGATATGCTGTACAGAGAATTTCTGAAAGAAGAGAAAAAGAAAAAGGAACAGGAATTCCAGAAGCAGTTCCGCGAGATGATACAGTCTCTGTCGGCAGCACTGAACACGGGCTATTCGGTAGAAAATGCATTCTATGAAACGCAGAAAGAATTAAAAATCCTTTATCCTCCGGAGGCCCGGATTTCTAAGGAATTATTGGTTATTACGAGAAAATTGCGGATACATATTCCGGTTGAACAGGTGCTGGAGGAATTTGCAGAACAGGTTCTGTCGGAGGATGTAAAGAGTTTTGTAACCGTATTCGTAACGGCAAAGAAAAGCGGTGGGGACATGATCGATATTATCCGTAATACAGCGAATCAGATCGGAGACAAGATAGAAGTGAAAAGAGAGATCGATACCATGCTCGCTGCAAAGAAATATGAATTTCAGATCATGTCGGTAGTGCCGTATGGAATTATCGGTTATATGTCACTTAGTTTTCCGGAATTCATGAATGAATTATATGGGAATATGGCAGGAATCGGGGTGATGACATTATGTCTTGGAATCTACGCAGGCGCTTATTATCTGGGAATAAGGATATTGAGAATCGACGTATAGTGCGGGTGACTTGTGTACTGGTCATATCCGGAATATTACTGACCGGAGCAGATGCCGTTCGTTCTGTAAAGCAGCTACAACCGGCCATTGAGAGGAATGATTACGGAAAAGGGTCAAAGACGGAAGTTTTAGATGTAAAAGTCGGGGATACAAAGAAAAAAATAAGAACGGATATAGAAGTATCGGAACGCCGGTATACGACAGAAGAGATACAGGAACTGTTCGGAAGGATCATCCGGAGGATGGACAGGCTGATACTAAATGAAAACCAGACGCCGGATCATGTGGAGACAGACCTGAACCTGATCACAGAGATTCCGGGAGAACCGGTGACGGTCTCCTGGGAACTGGACAGGTATGATGTAATGAATGTTAAGGGCGAGATACAGGAGAAGAATATTGCAAAAAAGGGAACGCTTGTAAAACTGAATGCGGTACTTACTTATACGGAAAATGAAAAAGAACAGGCAGTTTATCAGTGCGTGGTCTGTGTATATCCTAAGAAGTTAAGCGGAGAGGAAAAGATAAAGAAAATAGTAACGGAAAATATGAAAAAGGCAGATGAAAAGCAGCGGGAACAGGAAACGCTGATCCTGCCGGAACGTCTGGGGAAAAATGAACTTCGTTATTATCATCCGTTTAATAACCGGGGAATGATTGTGCTCACAATGAGCATAATGATCGGAATACTGCTCTGTGCATTACAGAAACAGAATGAAAAAAAGGCACTGGAAGACAGAAAAAAACAGATGCTTAAGGACTATCCGGATATTATCAATAAACTGACATTGTATCTGGGAGCAGGCATGACGGTAAAGCGTGCCTGGAGAAAGGTAACCGAGGGCTATGCGAGAGAAAAAGAAGAAGGGAAAAAGAGGTACGCATATGAAGAAATGATACAGACCTGTCATGAGATGGACAGTGGTGTGACAGAATCGGAGAGCTATGAGAATTTCGGCAGACGGTGTGACGTTCAGGTGTATATAAGACTGGGGGCTTTGTTGTCACAGAATCTGCGGAAAGGAACAAAAGGATTGACAGAACTGTTAAAACTGGAATCCATACAGGCATTTGAAGAGCGGAAAGCACAGGCAAAAAGGCTTGGGGAAGAAGCTCGGACAAAGCTGCTGCTTCCAATGTTTCTTATGCTGGCGGTGGTACTGGTCATTGTGATAGTACCGGCATTTCTGACATTGCAGATATAGATGAAAAATAAAAGAAAAAGAAGAAAGGGGAATACAGTATGTGGAGAATTCGATATGCATTACAGGTATTAAAAGACGACCGGGGGATTGGGGTGGTAGAAGTGATCTTGATCCTGGTCGTACTGATCGGACTTGTGATCATCTTCAAATCACAGCTTACCAGTCTGGTGCAGACAATATTCGAAAAGATTACCAGCGAAAGTTCCGGAATTTAAGTGTGGTGAGCACCGGAAAGAAGGAGCTGACGACAGGGTATGTAAGAGGAGAGGTAACGGTATATCTGACACTGACATTTATTCTGCTTGTCTCGCTTGTACTTGCGTTGACGGAAAGCGCATCCATTCAGATGGCAAAGAATTACAGAAGGGCAGATATGAACCGGGCAGTGGAGTGCGTATTTGCAGAATATCAAAAAGAACTTCTGGAACATTATGATGTATTTGCCATAGAAGCAGGATATGAAAGCGGGACATACAGTGAGCAGAATTTGTTAGACCGCCTGTCATATTACGGTGCTGATATGGAAAATGATATAAAGAGAATCCGGCTGTTCACAGATCAGAATGGGGAATTGTTCATGGATCAGGCCGGTAAATACATGAAACACAAATACGGGATCTCATGGGCAGACAAGTATCTTGGGAGTACTTCCATCTGGAAGAACCAGGAACGGCAGGCAGATGAAATTACCAGAGAAGAAAAAGCGCAGACAGATCGTCTGGAGGAGCTTCTGAGCGGGCAGGAAATGGAACTTCCGGGCGAAGAGAATCCGTTGGAACATGTAGCAGGACTGAAGCAGGCACCGATTTTGAATCTGGTATTACCGAAAGAAACACAGGTATCAGAAAAACAGGTTGTGTCAGAGGACATGCCGGAGAACCGAGAGAATCAGACCGGTCACGGAACATTTGAAGATGTGGAATCGGAAGGAGGAACACTGGATTCCGTATTGCTGGGCGGGTATATACAGGAACATTTTGCGGATTTCTGGATGAACCGAAGGTGGGAGCCTGGACTATGAAGTGGAATATATTCTGGCTGGCAGGCAAAGTGACCGGGAGAATCTGGAAGCGGTTGCGAACAAATTAGTGCTGCTGAGATTCGTGCCGAATTATCTGTATCTGCAGACCAACAGTACCAGACAGGCTGAGGCACGGGCAGCGGCAGGGACATTATGTACACTGCTTGCGGTACCGGCGGTTACAGAAGCTGTAGCGCAGGGAATTCTTCTGGCATGGGCATACGGGGAATCCGTGATGGATGTGAGAACATTGCTGAATGGAAAAAAGATTGCAGTTGTAAAGGATGATGCAAGCTGGCAGCTCTCATTATCCGGTCTTATGAAGCTTGGAACAGAGGAAGACACCGGCGACGGGGCGGATGTAGAAGGTGGTATGGACTACAAAGACTATGTGCGAATGTTGTTATTCCTGGAAGATAAAGGGAAATTAACAGTAAGAACCATGGGCGTGATCGAGAAGGATATGCAGACGGTTTACAGCCAGCCGTCATTTCGGATCGATTACTGTGTCGGAAGAATGGAAGTGGACACGGTGTGTAAGCTGAGAAGAGGGATATCGTATAGATTCAGACATATTACGGCTATCAGTAGTGAGTATAAGAACAATAACATGAGGCGGATAAAGATGCCCTTTCAGGTATCGTTAGAAATCCCGGAAATATAAAAATAAATAAAGAAAGGAGCAGGATTCGCAAATGAGAAATAATTTATTCTCCCCCTCACAACCTATCAATCATTCAGTATCTGAAAGGGTATCTTTATCCGCCTCAACACGATTGGAAAAATTATTCCGTAATAAAAGAAAGGGAAGCGTTACCGTAGAGGCGGCAGCAACGGTACCGTTGTTTTTCCTGGCGGTTGTGACACTGCTGTACCTTCTGGAAATGATGGCAGTACATACTGCAGTCAGGAGCAGTCTGCAGTATGCAGGAAAACAGGCGGCAAAAGACACCTGTATCACACAGATGCTGATGCCGTCAAAGGTAGAGCGTGATGTCGTCTATGCAATCGGAGAGACAAGGATGGAAAGAAGTATCATGCAGGCGGCAGCAGTGGGATGGACTGTTCGGCATCAAGAATGTCTGTGCGTACCGGGATTGGAACATTGAACGCAGAATATCAGGTGAAAATTCCTGTGCCGGTATTCGGTATCAGACCGGTAAAATGCAGGGAAACCATGAAGATAAAAGCATGGAGCGGATATGAAAAAGAGGGATTATCCGATATGGGAAATGATACGGTCTATGTGACGGAGAACGGTCTTGTATATCACAAAGATTATCATTGTTCCTATCTGGATCTGTCGATCCGGATGACACATATGGGTACGGTGTCTGATCTTCGTAATGAAAGTGGCGGCAGATATTATCCATGTGAACATTGCATGAAAGGAAATGCAGGAACTATATACATTACAAATTTTGGAGACCGGTATCATAGTTCATTGTCATGCAGTGGATTAAAACGGACAATCTATGCGATACCGGTATCGGAGGCAGCGGGAAAGGGGGCATGTTCCAAATGTGGACGGTAAGCCGCATCGTGGCGATGGTCATACTGACAGGACTGTCGTTTATGGATTATAAGATCAGGAAGTTCCGAGAGATGTACTGTTATTGTGTATGGCAGGAACGGTTCTATATCAGGCAGTTACACAGAATATAGACTGGATGGTATCGCTGGGAGGCGGCTGATCGGTATGATATTTATAGGAATCAGTAAGATTACACGGGAAGCAATTGGATACGGGGACAGTCTGGCGATTCTGATACTTGGAATCTATCTGGGAGTATGGGGACTTCTGGAAGTTCTTGCGACTTCATTTTTTATTCTGGGGATTCTTGCTCTGGGATGCGTGACCCTGAGACGGAAGAAGAGTCTTGCATTCCCATTCTATCCGTTTCTGACAGTGGGCTATCTGTTTGGCGTATGTATCGGAGGACTGTGAGATGGAACGGATCATAAACATAGATAAGAAACATGCTCTGAACGGAAGCTTTACAGTGGAAATGTCCCTGCTGATGCCGATGATATTATTTCTTGTTATGGGGTGCGTCCTGGCATGTTTTTATTATCATGACAAGAATATTATTGCGGGAGCAGCATACGAGACTGCTGTTGTCGGAAGTACGAAAGCCAGAGAAAAGGATGGAATACAGGAAGCGGAATTAAAAGCCTTATTTCAGGAGCGGGTCGGGAAAAAGTGCATCCTCTTTCCGGGAGCCATGGCGGTATGTTCCGTGAGCAAAGAAGAAATCCGTGTGTTGGCCGTGGCGAAAAGACGGAAGATGTCACTTGCGGTAGAAAGCAGGGCATCGGTAACAGAACCGGAACGGTATATCCGGGATATCCGCAGGATAAAGAAATAAATGGGGAATGAAAGAATGGAACGAAAGATAACGATAGAAGAACATGTATTATATAAAGAGGACTATCAGATGAAGATGCTGAAAGCCAATTCACCGGAAGGATTCCTTAAGGTGGCAGGAAGAGGCATGAATGGCAGCAGTTATTATGATTATGATGTAAGCGGAAAGATATCTATGCAGGCAATGTATACAAGAGCAAAGCTAAAGGCGGAGGATATACGGCAATTTATGTACCAGTTTGGGAATGTGCTGAAAGAAACCGGAAAATATCTGCTGGATATCCACTGTATTCTACTGGAACCGGAATATATATTTTATGAGGAAGGGCAATTCTTTTTCTGTTATTATCCGCCGGCAACGCAGGATCTATGGGAGAAATTCCATGTGCTGACAGAGTACATGGTGAAAGTTGCGGATTACGAGGAAGAAGAATGTGTCCGGCTGGCATTTTTGCTGCATAAGGGAACGATGGAAGAAAATTACAGTCTGGAGAAACTAATCGCAGAATGTGGGGAAAGAGAAGAAAAAGATATGGAAAAACCAGTAAGAAAAACAATGATAGATGAACTGCTGGAAGAAAAAAGAGAGCGGACATCTTATTACGATACGGAAGAACATGACTGGATTACGGAACAGGAGATGGGAAGCTCGATCATGCGTGAGACAGATAATCTGTGG
>ENA-OQCN01001037-OQCN01001037.1-human-gut-metagenome-genome-assembly--contig:-NODE-1037-length-14279-cov-2.959935_pt1 | contig 14279 bp, 19 predicted proteins | sample MGYA00242497_ERZ504576 | MGnify/ENA primary metagenome ERZ504576 (study PRJEB26092, sample SAMD00036296) | human gut metagenome | host: Homo sapiens | study: EMG produced TPA metagenomics assembly of...
GGTCGGCGGCGCGTGCCGCGTAGCCGCCGGGTCGCGCAGCATCAGCACAAACAGCCGCACCGTCAGCCTCCCAGACACCCCACCGCCAGCACCGCCGCCAAAGCCGCATGCGCAGGCGCATTTTTGTATTCTGCTGCGGCGTGATCGGACGCATAGCTCCTGCCCCCTTCCCCATAGAACAGCCTATGAGTGTTCCACTGGCAAAATGCTGAATTATCGCCGGAAAATTCTCTGTATTGTCGATTGACCGTTTAGACACATAAGGTGTATACTGTTAATAACAGATTTTGACATTTAATTGTCAAAGCCCGAGAGAGCTATTTTTAAAGGAGGCAAACCCTATGGCTAGATTTACTTTACCCCGTGACCTTTACCACGGCCCCCACGCGCTGGAAGCGTTGAAAACGCTGCCCGGCAAGCGCGCATGATCTGCGTCGCGGCGGTTCGATGAAGCGCTTCGGTTTCCTGGACCGCGCCGAGGCCTACTTAAAAGAGGCCGGCATGGAGGTAGAGCTGTTTGAAGGCATCGAGCCCGACCCGTCCGTGGAGACGGTCATGAAGGGTGCTGCCGCCATGGAAAAGTTCCAGCCCGACTGGATCGTCGCAATCGGCGGCGGCTCCCCCATTGACGCAGCCAAGGCCATGTGGATCAAGTATGAGTACCCCGACATCACGTTTGAGGATATGTGCAAGGTGTTCGGCATCCCGCCGCTGCGCCGCAAGGCCCACTTCTGCGCCATCTCCTCCACCTCCGGTACGGCCACCGAGGTCACGGCCTTCTCGATCATCACCGATTACCAGAAGGGCATCAAGTACCCCATCGCCGACTTTGAGATCACGCCCGATGTCGCCATCGTTGACCCCGAGCTGGCCCACACGATGCCCAAGAAGCTCGTCGCCCACACCGGCATGGACGCCATGACCCACGCCATCGAGGCCTACGTCTCCACCGCGAACTGCGACTTTACCGACCCGCTGGCCCTGCACGCCATCGAGATGATCCAGGCGGATCTGGTCGCAGCTACAACGGCGATATGGATAAGCGCGACGCGATGCACAATGCCCAGTGCCTGGCCGGTATGGCGTTCTCGAACGCGCTGCTCGGCATCGTACACAGCATGGCTCACAAGACCGGCGCGGCGTTTGCCGATTACGGCGCACACATCATCCACGGCGCAGCCAACGCCATGTACCTGCCAAGGTCATCGCCTACAACGCGAAGGATCCCACCGCCAAGGCACGCTACGGCGTCATTGCCGACAAGATGCACCTGGGCGGCGAGAACGACGACGAGAAGGTCACGCTGCTCATCCAGTATCTGCGCGGCATGAACGACGATCTGAACATCCCGCACTGCATCGGCCACTACGGCCCCGACTCCTACCCCGCCGAGCAGGGCTTTGTCCCCGAGAACGTATTCCTCGAGAGACTGCCCGAGATTGCAAAGAACGCGATTGCCGATGCCTGCACCGGCTCCAACCCGCGCCAGCCGACCCAGGAGGAGATGGAAAAGCTGCTGAAGTGCTGCTACTACGACACCGAGGTCGACTTCTAACCACCGCCCCTTTGCGGCCCCTGCAAGCCGCCGCATGATCTGCCCCGGCCACTAGCTTTTGTGGCTGGGCTTTTTGCCGCCGCAAAAGTGGGCAAAATCCTTGCGATTTGATTTTTGTGGATTTTTGCTGTACAGGGCGCAGCTACAGCGTTCGCGGGCATTTTTTGTACAAGTGTCAAATCCTTGATTTCGCATAGATTTTGCTGTATACTAATGGTAAAATCCAAGTAAAAGAGGATGGTAGTTTACCATGACAGCCACTGCAAAGTCACAAGGTCCCCTGTTCACCAGGCGGGCGCTGTTCACCCTGATCTGGCCCCTGCTGCTGGAGCAGACATTAAGCGTCACGATGGGCATGGCCGACACGCTGATGGTCGCCGGTGTGGGTGAGGCCGCTGTCTCCAGCGTATCGCTGGTGGACAGCCTGAATATTTTGATTATTCAGATTTTGTCCGCGCTGGCTACCGGCGGTGCGGTCATTGCCAGCCAGTATCTGGGCCGCCGGGATGAGGAAAACGCCAGCCGAAGCGCCGCCCAGCTGTACAGCGTGCTGGGCATCTCTACGGTTGCGGTGGGTGTTGTCTGTATGCTGCTCTCCCGCCTGATCCTTCGGATGGTGTTCGGCAGCATTGATGAGGATGTCATGCGGTTTGCGCAGCAGTACTTCCTTATCAGTGCGGTGTCCTACCCCTTCATCGGCCTGTACAACGGCGGCGCGGCGCTGTTCCGTGCGCAGGGCAACAGCCGCATCAGTATGCTGGCCAGCCTTGTCATGAACGTCATCAACATTGCGGGCAACGCGCTGCTGATCTACGGTTTCGGCATGGGCGTTATCGGCGCGGCGCTGGCCACGCTGATCGGGCGTGTGTTCGCCGCGGTGTTCATCCTGTGGCAGAACCAGGACCTGCACAATCCTCTGCGCGTGCAGCGCTTCGCTGACCTGCGGCCCCGGCGCAGGCCCATCATGCAGATTTTGTCCATCGGCATCCCGTCGGGTCTGGAAAACGGCATGTTCCAGATCGGCAAGCTGTGTGTCAGCAGCCTGACGTCTACCTTAGGCACCTCGGCCATCGCGGCCAATGCCGTGGCAAACTCGGTCTCGACGCTGGCGAACATCCCCGGCAACACGATGAGCCTTGCCACGATCCGGTCATCGGGCAGTGCCTTGGCGCAGGCGAGAAAAAGCAGGCGCAGCGCTATTCCGTCACGCTGCTGGGCATCGCCATCACGGGGCTGGCCGTCACGAACGCAGCGCTGTTCTTCCTGATGCCCGAGGTCGTGACCTGGTTCAACCTCTCGGCGGAGGCGTCCGCCATGTGTACCCACGTGGTCCACTGGTTCAACCTGTTCAGCATCTTCTTCTGGGCGACGAGCTTTACCCTGCCCAACGCCCTGCGCGCGGGCGGCGACGCCAAGTTTACGATGTCGGTCAGCATCGTCAGCATGTGGCTGTTCCGCGTGATTCTGAGCTATATCTTCGTTCTGCAGTTCCACTTAGGACTGACCGGCGTCTGGTTCGGTATGTTCATCGACTGGATCTGCCGCAGCCTGTGTTTCCTTGTGCGGTTTGCCGCGGGAAATGGATGGAGCATAAGGTGATATAAGACGCAAAAAAACTCCCTGCCGGTGCGGACAGGGAGTTTTCTATTGTATGGCGTGGGAAATTACTCCACCATATACTCAAAATCAATACGGCCCAGCGCCACATCGGCGGCGGCGACCCGGATCTTCATGGAAGAACCCAGCATCCAGCTCTTGCCGGTCAGCGGGTCCAGCATGCTGACGCCGTCGATGACCTGCGGTTCACCCTTGCAGAGCTGCGCGGCGGGGACAAAGCCTCCACCGTGTTGTCCAGCTCGACAAAGACGCCGCGGGGCGTGATGCCGGCCACCGTGCCGGTGTAGACCTCACCGAGATGGTTGTGCATATACTCGGCCTTGTACAGGTCCTCGACATCGCGCTCAATGCGCACGGCGGCGACCTCCTGCTTGCTGGACTTCTCGCTGGCCTGCTGGGCAAACTCGTTGAAGTCGCGCTGCAGCTGGCTGGCGGAGACGCGTTCAGCATCTCGGTCAAAATACGATGAATCGCCAAATCGGGGTAGCGGCGGATGGGGCTGGTGAAGTGGGCGTAGTCCGCCAGCACCAGACCGTAGTGGCCCAGGGGCTGCGGGGCGTAGCGGGCCTTCTGCATGCTGCGCAGAATGCCGGTGTGGACGGGGATCTGGATGGGCTGGCCGCGGGTCTCGTCCAGCAGGGCCGCCAGCTCGAGCTGCGTCGGGATGGGGTTCTTGAACTTGGCGTTCAGGCCGCAGGCCAACAGCGTGGCGGACAGCTTCTCCATCTTCTCGGCGTCGGGGGCCTCGTGCACGCGGTAGACGAACGGGGCCTTGTTCGTGCGGCCCGCGTTGGCGGCGCACTGGTTCGCCAGCAGCATGAACTCCTCGATCATGCACTCGGACGTGCCGCGGTCACGCTTGACAATGTCGATGCAGCGTCCGTTCTCGTCCATGACGAGCTTGGCCTCGTTGGACTCGATATCCATGCCGCCGCGGGCCTTGCGCAGGACCAAGCGCTTGCGGTACAGCTCGTCCATCGTGGGCAGCTGGTCAAGCACGGCCTCATACTTCGTCTTGAGTTCGGTCAGGTCGGCGTCTGTTTCAGATTCCGTGGACTCCAGCAGGGCGTTGATCTCCTTGTACACGCCCTTGACGCGGCTGCAGATGACGCTCTTGACGAACTTGTAGCTGCGGATCTCGCCGTTCTCGTCCAGTCGCATCAGACAGGAGAACGCCAGGCGGTCCTCGCCCTCGTTCAGCGAGCAGATGCCGTTGGACAGCTGGGTCGGCAGCATCGGGATGACCTTGTCGGCGTAGTAAATGCTCGTCGCGCGCTCGAACGCTTCCTCATTCAGCGCAGAGCCGGGGCGGACATAGTGGCTGACGTCGGCAATGTGAACGCCCAGCTCGTAGCCGTCGTCCAGCTTCTGCAGGCTGATGGCGTCGTCGATGTCCTTCGTCTCGGCGGAGTCAATCGTGAAGATGGGAATGCCGCGCAGGTCCAGGCGCTTCGCGGCCTCGGCGGGGTCAATCGTGGCGTTGTCGTAGGCGTGGGCCTCCTCCAGCACCTCCGGCGGGAACTCCTGGCGGACGCTGCGGCCATACAGGATGGCCTTGGCGCACTCGGACGCATAGTCGGAGGAACCGAATTTCTCGACTACGGCGGCGCGGTGGTCGCTGTGGCGGTTGCCGCGGTGGGTGATGAGGAAGCGACCTTGTCGCCCAGGTGCACGCCCTCGCTCCCCTGCTTGGCCAGCAGGAACTTCACGTCGCGGCAGCGTCCGGCTCCACGGGCCATGCGGCCATCCTCGGACAGGCAGACCGTGCCCGCAAAGCGGTTGTTCGGGACCGTGACCTCGACGACCTCGCCTCGGAGGAACCCTCCACGCGCGGGTGGTCGAACAGCTTGACGTTGATCTTATCGTTGGGCATTGCGCCGTGCAGCGCGCGGCCCGGGATGAAGATGTCGCCCTCGCCGTCGTCGCGGCTGGCAAAGCCGAAGCGCGCGGCCAGCTTGACGAGCGTGCAGGGAATCGTGTTGGGGGCTGCAGCATTCTCATAGGTCGCAAAGCCGGGCACATAGGTGCCGTTGCGCATCGACAGCTCGCCGGTGGCGACCATAGCGGAAACGGTGGTGCGCAGGCGGGAGTTGTCCACCTGCAGGTTGTTCTGCAGTTCGCGCAGCGTCATGGGACGGCGCTTGACCGCGTTTAAAATAGATTTCTGTAACGGTGTCATAGTTGCTCCTTTAATTTACGTCGCACCGCCATCCGACGGTGCCCTACCCTTATATACATCCACAAAAAACGGCCCGCCGGGGCGCTGCTTACAAAGCCAAAGCGCTTGGCGGACCCTTTTCATCTTTGTTACCCTGCCAAAATCACAGGCGCGCGCTCAAAACGCAGACGACCAGCGTGACGACAAAGAAAACGACGCCGCAGATCTTGGTCAGCTTGGCCAGCTTGGCGTCCACGCCGCGCTCACGGCCTGCTGCCATCGTGGCGGAGCTTTCGCCCATGATCGCGCCGGACAGGCCCTGGCCCTTCTGCTCCTGCGCGAGGGTGAAAACAACGATCAACACGGACACGGCGATGAGGACGACGCCGAGAACGATCTCATACCAGTTCATTAGATTAGCACTCCTTCTATTTCTATCCACGCCGTCGTGACGTGAAAAGTCTCATGCACCGTACAGTATAGCATAGTTTGCCGCACGTTGCAAGCGCTTTTTTCACGTTTTGGGTGTAAAATCAGTTTTGCAGCGCAATTTGTTCGCCCTGCACCAGCGGATAGCGGACCAGCCTGTCCCCGTCAAGGTTTTCCCGATGCATATCGACGGCAGTGATCTGGTGGTTGCCGTAGGTCGTATAGTAGTAAATGCCCTTGTCAGCGTTGCAGCAGCTTGTGTAGAGCGTGATCTCGTACTTGCCGCCGTCCAGCTCACAGCAGCCGCGCTGCTGCTCGACAGCGTGCAGGATGTGGAAGAACTGCCCGACGCTCTCGGCCTCGCTGCTGCCGGATTTCGCGTTCATCCGCACAAAGGCCGCACGCACAAAGCGGGACTGGCTGGACAGATCGCCCGGCAGGCCCAGTGCGCCGAGGCCGCGGCTGTAGACGGGCAGGTCAAGGCCGTCCGCAAACGCAACCGCAGGCGTGCGCGGCGAGAGTGCGCGGTAGTTGTTCAGTGCGAAAAGCTGCTGCGGGAACGGCGGATTGTTCGTCAGTACACCGACGGGGTTATCGTAGATGTGCAGGCCGTCGGCGGTAGACTCCACAACGATGCTCCCCGTTTTGTCGGCAATGAGCCAGTGCAGCTGCGCGAGGGGCAGCTGCTCACTGAACGGGATATTGACGATGTTGGTTTTTGCAAGCAGCGTGCGCACCTCGGCCAGCGTCGCACAGCTGCCCAGCATCCAGGGGATAAGCTCAAACTGAGCGACGTTGCTTTTGCCATCCTGCGCCGGGTGGTAGACTGCATTGCCGACAAAGTTCAGCCCTGCGATGCCCAGGCCCTTCTCATTGACGGCGTCATAGTAGAGCGGGTACTCCCCCGCCACGTAGCCATGCCGATCATCGCATATTTTGTGCGGAAATCCCCCATGCAGCGCAGGCTAAACGGGTAGGCCCGCGGCGTGACGGCGACCTCGTCACCGTAGGAAAATTCATAATCGAGATTGCGGCCAAAGTAGAAACTGTCAGTTGTATAGGTTGCAGCTGTACACATGGTAAACACCCCTTTAATTATAATAGATGCAGCGCGGCTTTCCTGCGTCGAGAGTGTAAGGGCGGACATGGTTCGCCCGCGGCACATAGCGGCCGCCGCAAGGTTCACGGGTCGATAGCGAGCATCAGCCTGCATTTTCAGTGTGGTTTATATTGTACCACACCCTGCGTGGGATAATCCACTGCCAAATTGTAAACAATGCGTCCTTGCCGAATCCAACGCCATCACAAAAAAGCTTGCGGCGTATAAAAATTCCCCGGTAACAGAAGTGAAATTACCGGGAGAAGGAGGAACAAAAAACGCTGCAAACCCCGAGAAAAGGCTTGCAGCGGTGCTTTCTGGCGTCCCAGAGAGGATTTGAACCTCCGACCCCACGCTTAGGAGGCGTGTGCTCTATCCAGCTGAGCTACTGAGACAGGTAACAGTTGCTATTATACCTGTTTTCCGCCCGGATTGCAAGTGCCCGCTGTAATTCTGTGCCCGGTTTCTGATTTTACAGGATGGGCATGAACCACTCCACGGTCTCCGGCTGCGGGGAAATTTAAGGCAATACCGCACAATTCCCGCCTAACGGCTCAAGCACCGCTCCGGCGGCTGCCGCACTTAGAATTATGCGGTATTGCCTTAACATTCTGAAAGCAGCAGAAAAGGTTGGCAACAAAAAAATCCAACCGCCCGGAAGCAGTTGGACATCTCAATAAAACGCACTTTGAAAATCGGTCACTGCCTTTGCCGATTTTGTGCGATACAACAAAGAAAAAAGCTGTGGCAATATCTTTGCCACAGCTTTTTGTGTGAGTGTGATAAAAAAGATACCCTGTTTTGAAAGTTGAAAATCAACGATGCAGAGAAATTTTATTGTTTTCTTTCGCTGAAGGGCCACTGCAGCATCCATCCCAGATACTCTGCTCCTGTAATTTTCCTCGCCCTTAATTTTTCCTTTTGGCTATACCACTCTTTCAATAATTTTTCCACTTCCTCAAAATTATCAAAAAACAGAATCGTGTCAATCGGAACGCTCCCGCCGCAGCCATGTTCCCAGTCATACCAAATCATCAAGCGAATAATGTCCTCCGGTGTTTCTGCCCTTGTAAAGAAATTTTCTTCGCGAACATTCAACGCTTTGGCTATGTCTTTGGTTCTGCTCTCTTTGGGCGTTCGGAATCCTGATTCATATTGGGCAATGCGATTTGCTGCGTTTTCATCCAAGTGCAGTCGTTCTCCCAGTTCCCGCTGCGTTAGTCCTCTGTGCTTACGAACCAGCTTGATTTTCTCTCCCAGCTTCATAGCTACCTCTTTCCGATAAAAGTGAAAAAGTGCATACCCAATCGAAAATTGCGTTATCTCCGATTGGGTATGCCCTCTTTATTTTTATGCCAGCCGCATGGTCTTTTTGTGGCCGCCGATGAACCGTATTTCAATTTCATTACGCGACCTCACCGTAATTTTCTCAATAATCCTCGCGGTCAGCGCATCATCGTATTCTTGAATTTGCAGGTCTTTGGCTGACAGCAGTATTTCCGGCTGTCTGGCTTTTTCCTGTCGGGTGGCGCTGTCCTCGATGGCTTTTTTCAGGCTCTTAATTTTATTATTCAGCTTTTTCAACCTGTCATCCAGAAACGGAGTATCCTCATCGAAGTCCAAGGACATTTCCAGCAGACGGTCGAATTCCTGCTGGGTCTGTTCCAGTTGCTCCTGCAAATTGGGCTTTGTGCTTTCGCCGGTTTGGATGTCATGTAGGATGCCATTGATCTGGCAGCGACTTCATGAGTGAAGTTTGCCGCCAAACCCTGTACCGCTTTCAAAATGGCGCGGTGCAATTCTTCTTCCGGGATGGACGGCGAGCTGCCGCAAAATTTCGTTCCATACTCAATGCGATTCACGCACCGCCAGACGATTTGCTTTCTGCCGTGAATATTCCAAGTCACTCGCTTGTAAGGCTGCCGCAGTCACCGCAGACCAGCCGTTCGGTCAAGGCATATTTGCTGTTATAGCGACCCCGGCGGCGCTTGCGTTGGTTGGCCTGCCGACTTGCTGTTTCGGCGGCAATCTCAGTTTGCACCTCTCGGAACATCTGTTTGCTGACGATACCCTCATGATAATTTTCAATGTAGTATTGCGGAAGCTGTCCGGTGTTTTTCTTATGAACCCCGGTCAAGACATCCTCGGTAAAGGTCTTTTGCAGCAGCACATCACCGCAGTATTTTTCATTTTGCAGGATACGCTGGATGCTTTGCGCTGACCATGCGGTGTTGCCGCGGGCTGTGAGTGCGCCCGCCGTTTCCAGCTTTGCCTTGATACTTTGCAGGCTGTCCCCTTGCAGGTAACTGTTGAAAATCAGCCGAATGATTTCAGCCTGCTCCGGGATGATCTCCGGTTTGCCGTCCGCCCCTTTTCGATAGCCGATGATTCTGCCGTAAGGGAAGGCGAATTTACCGTGCTTATATCCCATGCGCTTACCGCGGGCTACATTCTGGGAAATTGACTCACTTTCGGCCTGGGCAAAGGCGCTCAGTACGGTGAGGATCATCTCAGAGTTCATGGTGGCGGTGTTGATGTTCCCTTTTTCAAATACCACCGCGATTCCCATCTGCTTCAGCATTCGGACGTACTGGATGCTGTCCAGCGTGTTGCGGGCAAACCGTGAAATAGATTTCGTCAATATAAGGTCGATTCTGTGCTTCTTGCAGTCCTGAATCATCTGGTTGAAACCATCGCGCTTCTTTGTATGCACACCGGAAATACCATCATCTGCGTAAATGCCCGCTACCTCCCACTCCGGTTGATTCAATTTTCTCGGTGTAGTACAACTTCTGGATTTCAAAACTGCCCTGCTGTTCTTCTTCCTCGGTGCTGACGCGGCAGTAGGCCGCCACCCGCAGCTTGCGCACAGCGTTTTTCCGTCCGGAGCTTTCCCTCATGGAGGCGGGAATCTCAATGATCCTCATGTTGTTCATGGCGTTTCCTCTTACACAATTTGTCCGTTCTGCAGTTTGAATTCAATATGGGTGTCGCGGTACAGGATGACCTTGCTGACGACCTCCTTATAAAAGGTTTCCGGAATCCCTCTGTCGGCTTATACTCGGTACACGCTTTTTGTATCAGCAAGTTGCCGGGTCGGCATCTCCTGCAGAGCAGAATTCGTATTCCAGCTCCGCCCGGTGCAGGATTGCAGCTACAAGGTCATCTTCGTCAAACTTATTTGTTGCGATTTTTCGTTGAATTTTTCGGTCAAGGTGAGCAGAATCCATGGATCTAACAACAGAGTGGGTATCAGGTGTTCGAATCTGAAAGCTGTTTTCCTGTAGCCATTTTAACCTTTGAGTGATTTCTTCGGATAACACCGCTTCTTCTATCGGTGCGCTCCACATTCTGCACTGTCGACAATGCCACTGATATGTTTTTCCATGCCAATACAGCCTTTCGCCGCAGCAACCACATTGTATATCCTTGCGAAATGGCGCAAGAGCTGCAGAGTACGCCGATGCTTGGCAGACCGAACTTGTGCCGCTTGCCGGAATATTTCTTTCGTGACAATTGGTGGATACCTGTCTGTCCCACAGTAAGTTTCGTTTCCCAAAATGCGGCTTATAGTATTTTTATTCCATTCTGCATCATTCTGGTGGTACTCAATGCCTTTGGAGATTATAGACTTAGCGATTTGCTGGAACGTATTTCCTGCAAGGTACGCTGTGAAAATGTTTTGCACTATTGTCCTCTGCTCTGTGTCTACCACAATGTTGCCGTCTCGAACCGCATAACCAAACGGAAGGTATCGTTTTTTCATTATCGCTTCTCCTTCAGATGTAAACCGTTCGGCAGTTCGAATACAAAGGCTTCGTTACTGACAACAATTTTCTTTACAATTGTCCTCATAGCCTCTTCATCAAACTCCGTCAATGCCGTATGGCTTTGAATATAACGGTCTATTTGTTTTGTTTGATAGAGCGCCTTTTCTGCAGTTCCATTCTGTTTCTGGCTGGTTAGGCACTTTTTCTTTTCCGCAAGCTGTTGTTCTATTCGGATGCGACGTTCTTGGTAGACTGTTTCCTCTATATAACCCTGTGCATGGATACGTGTCAGGTTGTGCAGTTGCTTTGATATCTGTAATATTTCTGTATGCACCACGTTACTCGCTTCATTCTGCATACTCTTGATGTCCTGTATTCGCTGCAAGTCGTTAAAGATTGGGAGAAACAGTGTCGCTCGATTTTCGAAAAGTTTGTTGTACATTGACCAAAATGCCCCATAAAGCTCCGTTTCGTAAACAGGCTTTATGGGGCATTGGGTTGAATCCACGATATGCGTCTTGCAGTTCCAGACCCGCACACCATTTGCACGGGTCTTGGGCGAAAGCATTTTTCCACAAAATTGGCAGACAGCCATTTTTGTAAGCGGATAGCTGTGCATCTGTGAACGCTGTGTGCGCTTTTGTGAAAGCAGTGCTTGTACTTTCTCAAAATCTGTCGGCATAATAATGGCAGGATGGCTTTCTTGGATATAATATTTTGGGAGTTGACTCTTATTGCGTTTCTTTTGCAGGGGTAATGTATCCGGCGTATAGCGTTTTTGGCAGCAGGTATCTCCACGGTACTTTTCATTGGTAAGAATACTCTGTACTGCGGGAGGATTCCATGCTCCGGCTTCTTTGGGATATTGACTATTCAGCAATTTTGTGATTCTTGCTACACTCTCCCCTGCCAAATACTGCGCATAAATAAAGCGAACAACAAGAGCTTCAGGTTCATAGGGAATCAATTTGCGGTTTTCTTGTCGATAGCCAAACGGTGTGGATACAGTTACATAGGTTCCGCTCTGCATTCGTTTGCGTATGCCCCATTTCATGTTCTTGGAGATGGAGAGTGATTCTTCCTGCGCAACGGAGCAGATCATACTGAGAATCATTTCGCCGTTGCAGTTTCGGTGTCAAAGCCTTCTTTTTCAAAAACTACCGTTACGCCAAGGCTTTTCATTTCGCGCACCGATGCCAGCGCATCCGCCGTGTTGCGGGCGAATCGGGATGCCGATTTGACCAGCACACGGTCAATCAGCCGGCGCGCAGTCGTCCATCAACGGTTGAACTGCTCACGGTGTTTGGTGCTGGTGCCGGTAATGCCTTCATCGGCATAGATCCCGGCAAAATCCCAGTTTTGATTTTCCTGTATCAGATGAGTGTAGTAATCCACCTGCACAGACAGCGAGTTCAGCTGATCCTCGGAATCACTGCTGACACGGGCATAGGCCGCCACGCGCAGACGCTTCGGCTGTTGCTGTATCGGCTGGATGACTTGGACTTGCAGCATACTATTTCCTCCAAGTTTGACGCTGTGACATTCTTTTTGTCACATACAACATACCCGAAAGGCAGGTCAAAAGCTATTCACGAGAACCACTAAACTTCTCGGCGCAAAACGCCGCATTTCCGGGCATAACCAACATTTGTGCGCTGGCAGATGTCCCTAGGCAATCTTCCGTTTGCGGCAGCGGATACCAGCGCGGCATAGGCCAGTGCATATTTCAGCTCCTGTTCCAGCCTTACGGGAAACGAGTCAATCTGCATCGACAGCCACCTCCCACGGCACTCTTTTTCCGGTTCGCGCGGTACGAGCCAGGATCCGACTCTCCAACCCTGTCAGATAGAGTTCATATTGTAGATTGGTCTCGGTCGTAATCACCACTGCATCGTAATTTTGCAGAAAGCGCAGGATGCGGTACAAGGTTGTAATGTCATGACTCAAACGATCAAGGCTCTGCACCATAATGGCGTTGACGCGCCCCTGCTGCACAGCGGTGAGCATGGCGAACAAAGCCGGGCGCCAGAATTCGGTACCGTACTTCTGCTCCATGCAGGAGTTGACGATGATGTAACCGCGCCTGTCGGCTTCGCGCATGACTTCTGCAAGCTGTTCTTCCAGCGCCGGCAGGTTCGGCGCCGCACTGCGGGCGAACGCCCATACTTTGTATTCTGTCATAGCGGCACCTCAAAACTGGTCCATCAGCGGCAGACGGACATCAAAGCGCGGCTTGCCGAAAGATGCCCGCGTGAAGCGGTCGCCGACAAAGCGTTCCAGCCCGCTGTTGATGAGTTCGGCGTTCAGGTCACATTCGGTGGTGATGAGGTAGACATCATTCTGACGCAGAATTTCAATAACTCCCACCAGTATGTAGCTGTTGCGGCTGATTTGCTCCAAATCGCGCACCATCACGGCTTCAATCTGACCGTTTTCTACTGCGTCCAGCATAGAGCGCAGACCGATGCGGTCTTTCAAGGTGTTTCCGCTGCAATGGTCAAAAGATGTGCCGCGCACGAGAAAACCATGTCCGGCTGCTTCGTCAATAAGGTCATACAGCCGGTCAAAGGCAATGCGCGGATCGCTGTTGGCGCAGCGCACATAAATCCAGATATCGTGGTTTCGCATAAGGTACATCTCAGGTTCCTCTTTTCACAAAAAGTAATCCGGGCGCTTCTGCTCCCGGATGAATTGCTGCACATCTTCAATTTTCTCGGTGGTCGGGCAGGACGGCAACGCCGCTAGCGCGGCATCATGGTATTTGCCGCCGATGCCCGCGCGTTCGTCCAGAATCACCACCACGCAGGAGTCATGCCCGGTACGGATGGCACGACCAAAACCCTGTCGCAGCTTCTTCTGCATTTCGGGGATGATTTCGGCGTTTATATAATCGCGCAGATTTGGGTACTGCCGGCGCTCATAGTCGCTGACCGGGTCGTGAATCGGGAACGGCAGCTTTGCGATAATCAGCAGTGACACCATATCGCCAGGAAAGTCGATACCCTCCCAGCAGGAACCAGCCGCAAACAGTACGCCGTTGCCGGATTCTTTGAATTGTTGAATCACCCTGCCGCCGTTGCGCCACGCCTGATAGGTCGGGTATTGCCACTGACCGTCCGTCAGCGCGCGGACTTCCGCCATCTGGCGGTACGCTGTGAACAACACCAGCGCATGACCGTGACAGGCACCAACCAACCGAACGATTTCTTCTGCCATTTTGCGGTTGTCCATTCGCGTTTTTACGCGCGGCGGAAAGTATAACAGACATTTTTTCTTGTAGTCAAACGGAGAATCTGCTCGGAAATGGCGCAGGGGTCGGTAAGCCTCCAGCCCAAAAGCTGTTCCGTATGGCTGAAATCTCCGGCTGCTGCCAGTGTGCCGGAGGTCAGAATCGCGGGTTCGCGTGTATTCCACAGCGCACTGCGGAGCAGCTGCGGTACGCGGCTGCTGGCTGCGCAGAATGTAGCTGACCGTCGGCATCGTAGTCGATGTAGAGGATGCGCGTCGGCACCTCCAAAAGAAAAAGGCGCAGGAGGCTTTCTGCTTCTCCCAGCCTGTTCGCAGGTATCGCGGCACATCCGGCAACCCGCCAGCATTTTGCAACAGTGCTATACAGTCGATGAGCGCAGCGCGGCGGAACGGCGTAAGCAC
>ENA-OQCN01001039-OQCN01001039.1-human-gut-metagenome-genome-assembly--contig:-NODE-1039-length-14245-cov-4.588044_pt1 | contig 14245 bp, 18 predicted proteins | sample MGYA00242497_ERZ504576 | MGnify/ENA primary metagenome ERZ504576 (study PRJEB26092, sample SAMD00036296) | human gut metagenome | host: Homo sapiens | study: EMG produced TPA metagenomics assembly of...
TTCCGAAATTCCAGTCCCATGCCGAATCAGTATTCCGGAGCAGAATCTCTCGTCTATGATTTATCAGGAACAAAAGCGGAACTTGCAAAAAATATTAATGGTGCACTTGGCGAGCTTGGGTTTAAGGATTTAGGAGTTAGTGCCAGACCTGGGCTTGTTGTTTTAAGACGCACCCGTATGCCGGCAGTTTTAATTGAAACAGGTTTTATTAATAACGATTCAGACAATGCTCTGTTTGATGAAAAATTTGATGATATTGCCGAGGCAATTGCTTATGCTATTCTTGGCACACTTGACGAAACAAAGACCGAAGAACCGGAACATTCTTCCTCTGTTCTATATCGAGTTCAGACCGGACAATTCCGTCAAAAAGCAAATGCTGATAATCAGCTTTATGAATTACAGGATATGGGCTATCCCGCTTTTATCCTTGAAGAGGATGGATTTTATAAAGTACAGGTTGGGGCATTTCATCAATTAGAAAATGCAATTAAAATGGAACGCAGACTGCGCTTGGACGGGTATTCAACCTGGATTACAACACGATAATTTTATTTGACTTGAATATTTCTCAACAAAAATGGATGCCGGAAAACCGACATCCATTTTTATATTTATTCAAATCGAAACTTCAAATACACAGATTACATAGATTCTGCACGTTCCTGGATATTCTTTTTAAAATTAATCACTTCATGTACATATTCTTTATCCATAAATTCAGAGTGAATCATAAAATCTGCGGTTGCCTTGCTGACCGCCATCGGAATATCATAAACCTGAGAAATTCTCATCAATGCTTTTACATCCGGGTCATGTGGCTGTGCAGTAAGCGGGTCTGAAAAGAATACAACAAAATTAATGACGCCCTCTACAATTTTTGCCCCAATCTGCTGGTCTCCGCCAAGCGGACCACTGTTATAGCCTTTAATCGTAAGCCCCGTTTTATCCGCAATCAATCTTGCAGTTGTTCCGGTTCCGTAAAGATTATGTTTTTTCAAAATATCATAGTTTTCTTTACACCATTCAATTAACTTTGGTTTTTCATTATCATGGGCAATTAACGCAATGTCTTTTTTCTCGCCGATTGTAAATTTGATGTATTCATTTTCCATGATAGTTTCCTCCTAATTTTTATCTCTGTCAATTATATCATGTTTCACTTGTTCTCTCAATAAGAAACTGCTACAATAAGTGAGAAGACAGAAGCCTTTAATTTGACAAGAAAGAAGGAAATTCATATGAAAGTACTGTTTTTAATTTTACTGTTTCTTGTTCTTTGTCCGGCACTTTATTTTTACTGTATTATGCCACGTTTTACCAGAAAAGAACAAACCAAGCGTTTTGCCCATCAGCTCTTTGCCCATCGTGGATTATTTAATCCAAAATTGGGAATCCCTGAAAATTCTATGCCGGCATTTTCACGTGCCATTGAAAAAGGATACGGGATTGAACTTGATGTACAGGTTACAAAAGATAACCGGATTGTTGTTTTTCATGATTATTCCCTTGGCCGGATGTGTGGAATTGATATTCCGCTTGAAACCAAAACTTATGCAGAATTACAGGAGCTCTGCCTTCAGAATACCAGGGAAACCATTCCTCTTTTAAGTGATGTCTTAAAACTGGTAAATGGTCAGGTTCCACTTTTAGTCGAAATCAAATTACATTCTTTCCATACATACCCTTGCGCTCTCGTGGATCAGCTATTACAAGAATATCATGGAAGCTACTGCATCGAATCCTTTAATTCACTTGCCTTATTGTGGTATCGTCGTCACAGACCAGAGGTTGTCCGCGGACAGCTTTCTTCCAATCTGACCAATCCTGTGGCAGAAGGTGGATTTTTATTAAGTTTTCTTGTAAAACATTTGTTAATTAATTGCATTGGCAGACCTGATTTTATCGCTTATTCCTATAAAGACTATAAAAACTTAAGCTTTACTTTAAATAAATGTCTTTATAAAACACCGGTTTTTGCATGGACTTTGCGCTCTCCGGAAACATTTGAAGCTTCTAAAAAACGCTTCGATTCCTTCATTTTCGACAGCATCATTCCCAAAAATGAATGATGTGTAAATGTTTTCTAAATTTAACATGAACCCCATTGTTATTGGAATTTGACTATGCTATAATGTCAATACTTAATACTTGGAGAAGAGGTGAATTTCATGAAGCTATTAAAAAATACCAGCATGTTTGGATTGTACCTGTATATGGCATTTTTTATTTATGGGCTTTTCAATATCTCGAACAGCGCAATGTAAAAGCTCATATCATTCATTTAAAATTAGATGACATGATTCCTTTCTGTGAGTATTTTATTATTCCTTATCTAATGTGGTTTCTTTATATTGCATTAACCGTTGGTTATTTTGCTTTCATCAATAAAAATAAGCAGGAATATTACCAGCTTATCTTTACATTAGGACTCGGAATGACATTGTTTTTAGTTGTTTCCTATTTTTATCCAAATGGTCAGGATTTAAGACCACACTTAACCGGAGATGGATTTTTTATCAGTTTGGTACGGCATCTGTACCGGATTGATACACCAACTAATATTTTACCAAGTATTCACGTGTTTAACTCAGTTGCCTGCTGTATCGCAATTTGCAGACATAACTCCTTTAAACATCCACGTACGGTAAAAATAGTTACATTCGTCTTATCCGTTTTAATTATACTGGCAACTGTGTTCTTAAAACAACATACGTTAATTGATGTATTTTCTGCATTTGCGCTGAATATCGTTGCTTACCAGATGTTCTATAAACCACATCCTGTCCGTCAGAAACAGCCGGAACAGATTTTTTTAAAATAATGACAAACAAAAATAAGCAAGAGAACTGTATCATTTACAACTCTCTTGCTTTTTCTTTTAATTAAAAATCTAATTTTAAATCTAATTAAATCCGTAAAATTTTTGTGCTACGTGATATACCGCAATAATAATATTTCTTCCACCTGCTCCCGGAAGATTGACTGCCCTTCCTAAGATTCCAAGTCTTAATTTACTATAAATATTTATATCTGCATTTTTAATATATTTCCATAAATCTTTCTTTTTGTTCAGGTTTTCTTCTGTGCCTGAACGAATCAGCATAACAGAAGAAACAGTCGTAATGATATCCAGATATCTCAACATATACTGTCTTAAATGTTTATTTGAAATTTTCTTTCCGGCAATGGTATCTACCATCAGACGATTCACTAACAACTGCTGGTCAATCCTGCGAATCATGACGTCCTCATGTACTGACTGGTCTTCACGTCCGATAAAATAACGATAGAAATTTTCATCCATATAATACATTGTTTTTACGGACATTAATGGCTGATACACAAACAGGTTATCTACATAAAATGTATGTTTTGGAAGTTCCAGTCCACACTCTCTTAATAATTCTGTACGATAAATAACAGAATGCATTAAGATATATTTTCCGACCGGCATATTCGACACTTCATCCCATGTAAAAATACGATTCTGAGGAAGATATTTACGATAACGCATGATTTTCTTTCGTTTTACGCCCTGTTTTTCATACACAAAATTGCTAATCATCATATCCAGAGTCTGCGGACCTGCAATCAATTCCTGCAGTTTTTTCAAAATTGCCTCAAAGGCTTCTTCGTTGACCCAGTCATCACTGTCTACTACTTTAAAATAAAATCCTGTTGCATTGCGGATTCCTGTATTAACGGCTTCTCCATGTCCTCCATTTTCCTGATGAATGCTCTTACAATGGTCGGATACTTTTCGGCATATTCATCTGCAATCTTTGCAGTATCGTCTTTTGAACCATCATTAACAATCAAAATCTCGACAAGTTCTCCTCCCTTTAATAATGAATCAACACAATTTCTCATATAATCCTGTGAATTATAACACGGAACTGCTATTGACAGTAATTTCATAATAAACTCCTTTCATCCTTCATCTGGCATTTGCTGTATTTTCATTCTAATTTTTTATCCATATATTTTTTATATACCGAGAATGCAGATGGCATCGGATAGTTTTCAGATGCTTCTTCTTTATCAATAAAAATAAAATCTTTGCTTTTTTTTAGCTCTGTATCTTCTACTAAAATAAAGTATCCCTGCATCTGCCATTCCACATGTGAAAAAATGTGCTTTGCATTTTCAATTTTCTTAATCTGAATGGGGACCAGATTCTGTTTTTCTACAAAAAAAAGCACTTCTTTTTCAGACAGAAATCCCTCCTGGTTCGGAAACTCATATAACCCTGCCAAAAGTCCCTCATCCGGACGTTTTCTAACTGCAAAATATTCTTGCTTCTGAATCAACAGTACTGTCTTTTTTTCAATTCTCCGTTTTACTTTTCCACTCTTCTTCGGATATTGTTCAATTGTACCATGTTTTTTTGATTTACAACAGTTTAAAATCGGACATTTTTCACATTTTGGCATCCCATTGGGCAGACAGACGGTTGCTCCAAGTTCCATTAAACTCTGATTGAATTCACCGACATCATTTTCCGGCATCTGTTCTTCTAAAATATACTCAGCTTCTTTTTTCGTTGACGTCTTTGCAATATCTTTTTCCCACTCTTCCTGCCTTGCCAGAACCCTTAGCACATTTCCATCTACGGCAGGCTTTCTGACTCCAAATGCAATCGACGCAATTGCTCCTGCTGTATAACTTCCAATTCCAGGCAACTCCAGAATTTTATCGTAATCAGAAGGCATTTCTCCGTCATACTTTTCTACAATGACTTTTGCTGCTTTCTGCATATTTTTGACCCGATTATAATATCCCAGTCCTTCCCACAACTTCAAAAGTATTTCTTCTTCACACTCTGCAAGTGCTTCTATTGTAGGAAGTTTTTCTAAGAATCGCGCATAGTATCTCTTTACTGCTTCTACTCTTGTCTGCTGAAGCATAATTTCCGATACCCAGATATGATAAGGAGTCGCATCTTCTCTCCAGGGTAGGCTCCGTTTCTCTTTTTTGTACCATTCAAGCAGTGGCTTTGCTCTGTTTTCAAACATTTCAGTTTCTCCTAAAAAACAGCCAGAAACTTATCTCCAACCGTTTTATATTTTTATTCTATCAGTCCTTCATAAATTTCTTTTACACTGTCAAAGATATAGTCTGGTTTTATCTCACCTTCCAAAATATCTTTCATTTCTGCCTCTCCTGATAAGACACAAATGGTATCTATCTTTGCATTAATTCCGGTTTTGATATCCGTATAAAGCCGGTCACCGACAATCACTGCATCCTCCTTATCGACACCCAGCTTTTTCAATACACAGTTTACCATAATCGGCTCTGGTTTTCCAATAAAAAACGGTTCTTTTCCCGTCGCATTTTTTAGCATAATGCTCATAGAACCACAATCTGGAATATACCCAAAACTAACCGGACAAACTAAATCCGGGTTCGTTGCCAGATATGCCACCTCTTTTCCTAACATAATGCAGGTATTTCTTATTTTTTCTGACGTATTCTCCGTGTCAAACCCAATTAAGACAATACTTGCTCTGTCATCTGCTTCTGTTACCACTTCAATTCCTGCACTCCGAAGTTCTTCCACTAAAGACTGTGTTCCCATACAATAGACAATCTGTCCCGGATAATTTTCTTTAATATAGGCTGCTGTCGCCTGACTCGATGTATAAAATTTTCTTCGTCCGCAAAAATCCCCATGTCATTAACTTTTTTTACATAGTCTTTCACCGATTTTGAAGAATTATTTGTAATAAAAATATACTGTGCTCCTCTTTGTCTGATTTCCTCTAAAAATTCAAGTGTTCCATCAAAAATTTCATTTTCATTATAAATCGTTCCATCCATATCCAACAAATATAGTTTTTTGATTTTAAACGTTCTGCTGTTTTGCCTGTTTTATCTTTCAATCTGCTCGTTTCTCCATTTTTTTCTATAAGATTTATCCTATTTTACCAGCTTACCAAAAAAGAAGCAAAACGAATGAAACTAAAATTTAAAGAGTTTCGTCCGTTCTGCCTCCTTCTATTTTTTACCAAATTTAAAATTTCACTTTAATAAAAACATAATATCGGGCATCCAGCTTCAATATTTTCATAAAGTTCTGATGCCATACTGCTCGGAAGGTTGACACATCCATGAGAACCGCTGTACATAAAAATACTTCCGCCAAAGGAATATCTCCAACTGGCATCATGGAATCCAATTCCACCATTAAACGGCATCCAGTATTTTACAGGTGATTCATATTCATAAGTGCCATCTGCCCTTCTTGTACCTCTTAATACCTGGTCTTTTTGCTTATACATCAAATAATAAGTTCCAGATGGAGTTCTTCTATCGGAAACTGTATAAGTTCCAGAAACAAAATCGGTATCCATGATAAGCGTTCCTTCTTTGTAATACCATAAATGCTGATTTCCAAGGTCAACTTCCACATAAGTATTTCCAATATCATCACCTGTCATACTATAAATAGCAGCTCTTGATGCATAAGCCGGCTCTCTTGTTACCACATCATGATTCACAATATTTTCATAAATCTGCTCTGCTTCTTCGCTCTGATCAATTCGAAATCCATAGCTTCCGCCACTGACTGTCACAGGCTCTCCGGTCATCGTACTTGTAATTGTACGGTCACGTCCCATCGTGTTTCGTCTTGTCGCCAAGTCTAAAACATATTCTTTGATATGTGCCATGACTGCCTCTTTATTTTCTACATAATTTCCCTCTTCATCATAGCTTAACCAGTCCTTAATCTGCATACCGTCTAATACTTCCTGCTCATCACCAAATGTATATGTAATGGTTGCAGTTGCACAACTGTTCCAGATATCTTTTTGATGAATCAATGTTTCATCATCTTTTGTCACACTCGGTTTTGCATAAGCTCCTGTTTTTTCCACTGACAGCTTTGTCTGACTTGTACAAACAGCTTCTTCTAATGCCGTAAGCAGCGTTCCTTCGTCAATGGTTGTTCCCTGTGTCTCATCCTGAATCACAAACTGATTGTCCACAAACGCAATCTGTGCATCTGCCGGTGCCTCCATATTTGCCTCCTGCAGGCAATCCAGACCATCTAACTGCGCTTTAAGCGCAGTTTTGTCAAAATTTGCATCAATCTCAACATTATAATTTTTCTTTGAAAACAGACCACTTACCCATAACAGCGGATTTTGTTTTTTCATTACATCTTTTACATCTCCACTGCCTATATACTGATATCCGATATCACTGCCTGAAATCGTTCTGCTTTCATTATTTCTGAAATCCAATTCAATTTCGTAAGACTCAACCTGTTTTTTCAATGCCGCATCTGCTTTTTTCTCCGTCATATTGGCACAGTCCATTCCATTGATTTTACTGCCTGCAAACAAATGATTGGTATAATAAAGCGCTCCTGCTGCATATCCCACAACCAAAATAGCTGCTGCTGCACCTGCAATCATCGAAGGTTTCAGTTTCTTTTTTGCGTTACCTGTCTCATCAGAAATTTCGGAATCTACTATCTGTTCTGCTGTTACCGGTATTGGTTCAACTGCTATAGAGGAAGCCACGGCTTCTTCTATAAATGACTCTTCTGAAGATGGTTCTTCTTTAACATATTCCTCTTCCTTGAGAACGCTTTCTTCCTGTTCTTCTTTTTCTACAGGTACTTCTTCTTTTGGAATTTCTTCTTTTGAAACTTCCTCTTTTGAAATTTCCTCTTTTGAAATTTCCTCTTGTTTTACGTTTTCTTGGTTTACGTTTTCGTCTTCTTGTTTTGCGTTTTCTTCTTTTCCGGCTTCTTCCTTCGCTGAAACAGCTTCCCTTACCGCCTCTTCCTTGGAAATTTCCTCCCCTATTGTTTCCTGAATGATTTTTTCCATTGCAGAATCAATCTGTTTTTCTATTTCAGGATTTTCACCAGCATGTTGCTGTGCCTGCTTTTGTTTTTCCATTGCCCGCTTTTTTGCAGCTTCCACTTTTCTTCTTCGGGCTTCTGAACGAAACGGCTGCTGATTTTTATTCTTTTTTGTTGTATCTTTCATTATCTACTACTCCTGCAACTACTACTTTTCTTTTCCATCCAAATTCGACACTTGTACATTATAACACAAATTTTCCTTTATTGGTAAAATTAACGAAACCTAAATAAAAGTTAAGAAATTTGTAATAACTAGCGTATCAGAAATAGTAAAGCAACCCTTTTGATTTTTTGCCATCCTCGAATGCTTATCTGCAGTAAAGCGGACATTCGCAATCCGCTTCGCTACTTGCTCATGAACGCAGTCGCTTTGCGATCTGTCAGTGGGAGCTTTCAACTCCCACTGACAGAAGCATCCCCCTCACCCGCCGCTTAGTGCTCTGCGCACTTGAAGCGGGGGAATGCTTATCTGCGTTCAAACACCCTTAGTATACCACAAAAGGATGCCATATTTACACTGACATCCTTTTCTTTTTCTTTACTTTTTTTCTTTACTTAAGCTTCTTTAAACATCATTCTGAAAATTTTTCTTACCAACGGACCTGCAAAGAAAATCTGCCAGCAGAGTGCCATTGGGAAGTTTAATGCAGTCGTTTCTGCCCATACCGCAATTATATCTTTCCCGGCATGTTTAAACAATAACGTAGCTGCAAGGCTCATGCTTGGACACATCAGGCATACTGTTACCGCTGAAATTGCAAGCACAATCATAATCTGCGCATCTTTTCCCGGTGTTACAAATCCAAATGCAATTTTTTTGATAAAAATCCAAATAAGAAGAAGTCTAAAATAAACGCAATTGGTCCCATAATCACTAATTCATGAAAAGCAAGTAAAAAGACTTCATTTGTCATTCCACCTTTGTTAAGCGCAATGTTATAGATAATCATTGCATAAACCATAACGAACACCATCATAATTGTAAATACTACTTCCTGAAACTTTGTTTTTGGCATAATTTTAATTCCTTTCTCTCGTTCAATTCTCTACAAAAATATATAAAACAAAAAAACGTGCAGTTGCAAAGGATTTTTGCGATCGTTTTGCAACTGCACGTCGTGGTTCTATTATACCAAAACTTTATGCACTATATAATACTTTAAGTTCTACAAACTTTATGTGAATTTTTCTAATTTCACATACAATTTGCATAATAATACTGTTTTTTTTACTATGCAACATGAAATGCAACACAAAATAAAAAAAAGTACCGTAAATACAGTACTTTTTAAAGCAGGGGATGAGGGATTCGAACCCATAACAGCGATATTGTTTAAATTTAACTAATTATTTGAAAGCCGTAAAAGTACCGTAAATACAGTATTTTCATGATTTTCAATTCCGTTTTAACATGATTATTTATGTTAAAATATAACACTATGCAACACGAAATGCAACACGGAGATGATACAATTTTTAGTTGCCAGCATATTGACAGAATTTTTATGCTGAACTATTGTCAGACAATTCACTCAAAAATTTATTTGAAAACGTCTATTTAAATAGGTAGAAACTCGACTTTGTAGTCTAAGATTAGTCTAAGCAGAAGCTTAACTCAAATTGCAATCAAGTCACGCCACATATCCTGTCCACAGATGCCATCGCCTTTTCCATTGCCAAGTTTTTTACCCTGCTTCATGCGCTCAATCTGATACTTGTTAACCGCTGTCATTAATTCTTTTTCAAATTTTCTGTCAAGCTTTCCGGAATAATATCCTCTCGCTTTCAGAATTTCCTGCAAGAGCAATACACTAGTGCTAGAATCTCCGACTTTGCAGGTTGCTGGACTAAACATATACTTTTTCTCCTTAGTTGTTGTATTTGCCGATGCGTTAGTTGATGCTTTTACAGTCTGCCCTGTGATACCTTTTACGATTGCATTTGCCATTTTCTCAGCACTGTAAAGTGCAGCATCTTTTTTATTGTCGCAAAAACAGCACTCAACAAGCAGTGCTGGCGCATTTGTGTGCCTCAACACATACAAACCGTTACGGATAGAGATTCCGCCATTTCGCTTTGTGTAGCCGAGCTTTTCGATTTCATTCGCAATTTTCTGCGCCGTGCTTTTTGATGCAGAATTTTCACTGTAAATACACACTTCTGTTCCATTTGCTGAGCTGTTAAATGCATTGAAATGAATACTCACATCTAAATCTACGCTGTGAGCATTGCATTTTGCAACAATCGCTTCTAAATTGCCACGCACAGTTGTTGCAGTTTCGTCCGTGCAATCGTAGACTGTGTGTCCGAGCGCTCTAAACTTTGTAATCACTAAATCTTTTACTTTTCTATCCTCTACCGTTTCGCTAAAGATTCCGCTTGCGCCTGGAACCTTAAAGTTGTGTCCTGCGTGTACATTAATTTTCATATTTTTATCCAACCTTTTCATCTTTATTTAATAAATTTCTTAACATTTCATATAACCCTGTCGATGCAAGCCCTGAAATCATACCTCCAAGGACTACATCTATATTAATTCCAGATTTCACATTAACTACAATTGCAATAATTGTTCCAAGTGTCAATGCGGCAAGCGGAATATATTTATTAGGAAATTTAACAAAAGCTGTTTTCAATACATAGCCAACCATCAGACAAATTCCTAAAATTGGTAAATTAATATATTCTAGCAAAAAGTTAATGTCCATTCTGAACCTCTCTTTCTAATTCTTCTAAGCTATCAATTCTGTGATGAGCAGAGCGTGTAGACTGTTCCACCACTACCATGCGCTCAATCAAATTGTTGTGTTTTTTTACCTTTTCTTCCAATTGCTCGATTCGATAAATTGTCAATTTATTTGCTGTCATAATCCCCGCAAGAGACCCTGCAAGCGTGCCAAGCAAGGAGCAGACAGCAACTACAATCTCTGGTTGCATTGTGCCACCTCCTATGCTAATACCCAGCAAAGATTAATATAATATTCTTTATTAGCCTCTGATAATTGTGAGTCATTCACAAGAGCTACTACTCCATCTGTATTAATTCCGATGTTTCCGTAGCGCAAATCATATCGAGGAGCAAGGAGGCGCACATAGCGATTCGGGCGATACCCCGCTGGAATCGTTGCAAGTGTTGCACCCGCCGCTGTTGCGCTTGTTTTTAATCTTCCTAATGCAACCACAATATTGCCATGCTTTCTAAGTGTGATATCTCCTGAGCTTCCGCTTGCTAATGTTGCTTTTGCTGTCGTTCCATTGAAAATTGCTTCCGCTGTTGTTGCAGAATTATCCGAATTTGTATGTGCTACCTGTGCAGAATCTGTCTTGTGATGATATTCATCCCATGTACTTCCGTTAAAAATTTTAAAAAATTGCTTTCTTAATTGCCCATCTTTTTGCCTCCTACTATATATTAATCCAAACTGTTCCAGTCGCTACTCCAATTGGAGCAGATGTCTGTGCATAAATTTTTGTTCCATCTGTGCCTTTAGGACCAGCCGGTCCTGTTGCTCCTTTTGGTCCAGTATCTCCTTTCGGTCCAGTCGCTCCAACTACTTTACCTAAATCAACTGTGCTTGCCATTTTTTACCTCCATTTTACGGATAAATTGCAATTAAATGCCCATTTGAATCAATCTGAAACGTCGGGCTATCACCTTTATCACCCTTTGCACCAGTTGCGCCTTTTTCTCCAGTCGCACCTTTTGCTCCTGTATCGCCCTTATCACCTTTATCTCCTTTAGCCCCTGTATCGCCTTTTGAAGCATTTTGAGCCAATACGTAGCATTTGCTGGGGTAATGCTAGAAGAAGCTGTGTGGCTCTTGATGCAGGCATAAGTATTGCCATTGTATGTAACGATATCAATATAAGATGTATCATTCACATAAGCTGTCCCAGATGCCCATGTATTTTTCAGTCTCATACTGACACCAGCCGAACCTTTTGCGCCTGTATCTCCTTTTGCGCCTGTCGCTCCAGTATTTCCGGTTACACCTTTTGCCGCAATTTGAATCCAGTATGTAGTATTTGTCGGAACAATACTGGAAGAAGCAGTATGACCTTTTACACAAGCATAAGTACTGCCGTTGTAAGTTACAATATCAATATACGTTCCATCATTGACATAAGCGGTTCCAGATGCCCATGCGCCTTTTAAACGCATACTCACACCTTTTGCACCTTGTGCCCCCTGCGGTCCCTGCGCTCCAATCGGTCCTTGCGCACCAGTATCACCCTTTGCACCTGTCGCTCCAGTAGCTCCTGTTGCCCCCTTGATATTGCCAGTCTTCGACCATGCACCAGAGGCTCTTTTATATACGTCAAAATTCGATGTATTTAAGAAGAAATCTCCGTCTTTTCCCTGCGATGTAGTCGGAACAGCCGTTCCAGTTAACCATGTTGCGCCATCTGCGCCTTTCGCTCCGGTGGCACCGGTTGCACCCTTGTCACCTTTCGCTCCGGTGGCACGTGGCACCTTTATCGCCCTTGTCACCTTTTGGTCCTTGTAAGTCAACTACCATCTGAAAACCAGAGATATGCACTTTGTATCCTGCCGGAAGCCCTGCTTTTAACTTAATCCCTTTTCCATCTGAATTTTCAGTAAATGTCGTTCCGTCCTGTCGTACACCATCAACATATACTTCCAGAGCGTTTCTGTTTAACGGAAACTGATAATCTGTCCAAGAGAAAGAAGTCTGCCCCTCTGTAGAAGTAAAAATCTTCTCAAAGCGAATATAGCTTTCTGTACTTCCTGCCGGTCCCTGAACACCTCGTTCACCTTTTGGTCCCTGTGGTCCTGTCGCACCGGTATCACCTTTATCACCTTTTACACCCTGAATACCCTGTGGTCCCTGAATACCTTGATCTCCTTTATCGCCTTTTGGTCCTTGAATGCCTCGTGCACCAGATAAGTCAACGATATAAGTATAGGCACTTGAACTTTTACAATATAATTTACCGGTATCCGCATCATCTACACTCCCGGTATCAATCATGACAAAACTTCCTACGCTTACTCCATCTGTAGAATATCCAGCATTCATGGCTGATACACTTTTGTAAATTTTAGCGATTTTAAACGGCTCTCCCGGGTCACCTTTTAGCCCCTGTTTTCCTTGAGGTCCCTGTGGTCCCTGTGCTCCTTGCGGTCCCTGCGGACCAATTACTTTACCTAAATCAACTGTACTCATTATTTACTCCTTTAATCTTCATAAATTGCAATCAAATGTCCATCTGTATTTATCATCATCTGAGGTGTTTTTCCATCTTCTCCTTTTATTCCCTGAATCCCCTCTACCAACTGCATAGAAGCGGTGGAAATATCTGAGATTTTTTCTAAGATGGTTTTCTGTGTCGTTCCAAATGTCGGCGAAATAGAATATCCATTCTCATCAAAAGTCTCTGTTGTCTCAACAATTCTCTCATTCATGTTTACTGCATATTCACGGTCAACCGTTACAACGATATCTCCGATATCCCATTTAATTTTATACTGGGAAGAATCCACTTCTGAGGAGTAAGTGTCATTACAGGCACATTCTGCCAGCTTTGACTTTCCTCTATCTGGAAGTGCTGTATCATCTTCTATATCTCTTGCATCAACAAACAACTCATACCGCTCTAATCCAGAGTTTTCGTCTCCAACATAACGAATACGGCGCTCTGCTCCCTCTCCCTGTCCTGCTACAATCGCAGTATTTTTATATTCAGAAATATCTGAGATAAATTCCCGATTTGTGACATTATCATAATCTACATTAAAAATCATCGGCGGACGATTGCTTTGATTCGCAGAACGGTCAACTCCCTCTAAAACTTCAAATAAAAGCTGTTGGTTTTCCGGAATTAGTGAAACGCTCACACCAAGCCCAGATGCTTCGCATAGAGCGGTTACTGCCTCATCTAAATTGTCATACCTGGTCTGGTAATACACTCTGTCGCCACGTCCAGATGATGCTTTCACTTTTAGAAAAGGGATATTTCGTTTCGTATCCGTTGCGTTTGTGGCATTTGCTTTCACTAAACTGCAGATAATGTTTTCTGCCGTATCGTGAAAACTATGATATGCAAGCCCTTTTGGGGGATACGTAATACGCTGTGTTAATAAATGCAACAGTGTATATCCACTGATGGTTGCGGGTGTACTAGAATTATCATCGTCAGAACATTCAATTCTCTTGATAATTCCAGTTTTCTTCCTGTCATTATCCAGCATAATATAGTTCCCTATTTTCATCTGCTTCGTAATTCTATACACAAAAAATTTGGAACGTCCCGTATTTTGTCCAGCGTGTAATAAATTCCAAACCCTCGTAAGTATCCAGTTCACCGATAAATTTTTAAGTTTTTTATCAAAAAATC
>ENA-OQCN01001040-OQCN01001040.1-human-gut-metagenome-genome-assembly--contig:-NODE-1040-length-14230-cov-2.875133_pt1 | contig 14230 bp, 14 predicted proteins | sample MGYA00242497_ERZ504576 | MGnify/ENA primary metagenome ERZ504576 (study PRJEB26092, sample SAMD00036296) | human gut metagenome | host: Homo sapiens | study: EMG produced TPA metagenomics assembly of...
CTGCAGACCAACATTTAAAACCAGTCCCATTCCTGTATAAGTGATACCATAGAAGAAGTCCATAGCTCACAAAAGGAAGCGGAGTTCCCGTATTTGGTGCAATTCCAGTCGCCACACAAATATTAATGAATCCCTGAACTGCAATAATCGAAGCGACTCCACAACAAATTAACTTTCCTGACAAATCTTTCGCTTTCCATCCTGTCCGAATACATTCACAGATAATCAGGAATAAAACAATTAATATCGCTGCGCTTCCAATAAAGCCTAACTCTTCTCCTGCAACAGAAAAGATAAAATCTGTCTGGCTTTCTGAAACAAAGTTTCCTTTATTTGCAGATGCAACCTCATTGTTATTTAACCCTTTTCCTGTCAACTGACCAGAACCGATTGCCATCACTGAATTATTCTGTTGAATAACATCATCTGAATATTCTTCTTCCTCTGAATGAAGAAATGTCATAATTCGGTCTCTTTGATAGTCCTTAATTAATTTTTGATTTGGCTGAACAACAATAAACAAAAATACAACCACAAGCGGTACGATAATTAAAATTGCACCACCTATAATTTTATAGCTGAGGCCTGCAAGATATAACATGATACAAATCAGTATAACAACTGTGATTGTATTTTTCAAGTCCGGCTGGCTGAAAATCAACATTAACGGAATAGCAGCCAGAATAGCTGTCTGAACTAAAGTCCGCAGTGTATTTAAATTCTCTTCATGTTCCATAAAAAACCGTGCAAAAAACATGACAATCAATATTTTTGAAAGCTCCGTCGCTGAAACTGAAATCCTCCAATTCTAAGCCATCTTGAAGCACCATTTGATTCCGTACCAAAAATCCAGACAGACAACAGCAATATAATATTACATCCGTATAATATCCAGTAAAAGTTAAGAATCCAGCTAAAATCCATCAGAGAAACAATCAGCATGATGGCAACTCCAAGCATCATTCCAAAAAACTGCTTATTTCTAAGTGCCGGCTCTGCACTGCCAACTAAAAGCACTCCAGTAAAAGTAAGTCCAATCAGGAAAATAACCAGTCTAAAATTATAATCTCGTAATCTATATTGTTTTATCATAAAAACACCTTGTTCTTTTTTCTGTCTTTTTATCAGTTTCTCAATTCATTTTTACTTACAGTCTCACACAAGGCGACTGTTTCAGAATCCTGGATAGGACTCTTGTATATCAATTTTTAAAGGTATCTTTATCAGAAATGTCATATCCTCTTTTATATACCGTATTTCAACTTGTTCCTCTGAAATGGTAAAATACCGTTCAACAGCTGATACAACATCATTCTGAAGCATGGTCATCATCTGTGGAGAACAACTAAGCCTTTCTGAAACCAAAAGAAGCTTAAGCCGGTCTTTTGCTATATGACCTGAGCGTTTCTTCCTAAAATGAATCAATGCCGGCGCCCCCTTTATAAAATTGACTATCTTCTAAACAGTTCTGAGAATCTCTTCCATAACCCTTTTTTCACTTCAAAATCAAGCAGGGGAACGGCTTCTCCGCAAATTCTCCGACAGATATTCCAAAAGGCCTGTCCTGCCAAAGACTGTTTTCCACAAAGAGGTTCTCCCTGATTCGTTGCAATCACAACAGCCTCATCATCCGGAACTGCACCTAATAAATCTACGGCCAATATTTCTGACACATCTTCTACCGACATCATTTCTCCTTTTTGAATCATATCCATACGAAGCCGGTTGATGATTAATTCTATCTTTGGCATCTGATTTGCTTGAAGCAGACCAATAATTCGATCTGCATCACGAATTGCAGATACTTCGGGAGTGGTAACGACCACCGCCCGATTTGCACCTGCAATTGCATTTTTAAACCCTTGCTCGATTCCTGCCGGACAGTCCAGTAAAATATAGTCAAACTCTTCCGCCAAATCTTTTGTCAGCTTTACCATCTGTTCCGGTTTGACAGAAGTTTTATCTCTTGTCTGGGCTGATGGAAGCAGGTATAAGTTTTCACAATGCTTATCTCTTATTAATGCCTGCTTCATTCGACAACTGCCTTCAATGACATCAATCAGGTTATAAACAATTCTGTTTTCCAGACCTAATACAACATCCAGATTTCTTAACCCAATATCTGTATCTACAACAACCACTTTTTTATTTAAGTTCGCCAACCCAAGTCCAATATTTGCAGTCACGGTTGTTTTTCCCACACCGCCTTTTCCGGAAGTAATTACAATAATTTCACACATGTTCCATCCTCCCAATAGAATTGTTTAGTCTGTCTGCGCTGTGCTTTCTCCAGAAGTAGCGGTTCCGCTTAACAACTGTGATTCATCTGCAAGATTATATTCGTACTTGATGACATCTTTTGCAACTGCTGCCGCATTTGTTGAACTATATCCATTTGCAATACGCACTGCCATTGCAATTTCAGGGTCATCCGATGGAGTAAATCCAATAAATAAACCATGACTTGGATGTCCTGTATTTTCGGCAGTACCTGTCTTTCCGGATACTGCATAATCCAGGTCATCAAACGCCGCATTATTTTCTACTACTTCTCTCATTCCATTATGAATGATATCCCACTCAGAATCAGAAACATCCATCTGATTAATAATTTCCGGTGTATAATCTTTAACCAAATTTCCTTGAGAATCTGTCACTTTATCAAGCAGTGAGATAGAATAGCTTGTTCCACGACTTGCGATTGTGGTTGCATAACGGGCAAGTTGAGAAGTTGTATAGTTATTAGTTCCCTGGCCGATGGAAGAAGCGATTGCTGCTTCATCTGTTACCTCCGGCTCTGCTTCTGGAAGTTCAATTCCGGATTCCTTATCTAACTGGAACATTTTTGCATATTTTTGCAGCTTGCTAAGACCAATTGAATCCGAAAATTCTCCATTTTTGTCTTTTCCCATATCATAAGTAAGCTGATTAAAAAAATACATTACAGGAATTTTTAATTGCCCCCTGAACTCCAAGGGTTCCATGTCCTGCATGATACCAACAGTTGATTGCCGGTGAAATTCTTGTAAAAGCCCCCGTACAATTGACATAATAATCACTTGTGGCAATACCTTCTTCCATTCCGGCAAGAGCCGTTACAAGTTTAAAGGTAGAACCAGGTGCTGTTTTCTGCTGCGTTGCTTTATTATAAAACGGTCTTGATAAATCAGAAGACAATTTCGAATAATAATCCGTATCCATCTGGTTTGCCAGACGATTGTTATCATAACCCGGATAAGTAACGCAGGCTAGTATCTCTCCGGTTTTTACGTTTGTCACTACCATAGAACCGGAGCATGGGTCTAAGGCAAGCTGTGCCGGTGTAATCTCCAGACTGTTAATTTTATCTAACATAAAATCATAAGAACTTTTTTGTCCTGCCTGGAGCGCCGAATAGGTTGCCTCATCTGCTTCTAATACTCCCTGATCGTACAAGACCAGACAAAGCTGTGTGCCGGAAATCAAATCACTTTGTAACATATATTTGTAAATAATTTTTGAGAATCCACTGTCTGTCGTCAAAGATTCTGTCAGATAATCGGACAGCGCATCGTAAACCTCAGAAGAATCCAGATATTCTTCTTCTGCATAGAATTGTGAAATATCAATCCAGTTCTGACTGGCCGCATAAGTAAGAAATTCCTTTAAACTAATAGAATGGTCTTTACTCCATGCAATATAAGTTGCATCAGAAGCATCGATTGCATCTAACGACAGGATTCCCTTTTTATTAATCAGAAAATCATTTACAATATAACTCTGATAATCCTGCATCTCCTGTGGCAGTTTATCAAATGCCTCCGGATTTGAGACAGTAAGCTCTGCTTTTACAGAGTCAAACACTTCACTCTGTTTTTGTGAAAAGACACTGTAAATCGCTTTCTCCGTTTCAGAAGCATCCTCTTCCTTAAAATGGCTGATATCAATCACACTGTTTTCAATCAACGCATTATAGACGTCATAAATCGGAATCCGGATTTCACTTGAATCCAGCCCCGTTTTATCAAATGTCTTTCCAGCTATAATATTGCTTGCCAGAATACCGGCAATTTTCTGTTCCAGAATCTGATAAGCTGCTTTTTGAAGATTCTTATCAATTGTAAGATAAACGTCGTTTCCCGATATAGGGTCTTTTTTAGAAGATTCATCAATCTTCAATACTTTTCCAAGATTATCTACACTTAACTTTTCTTCTCCATCCGTTCCCTGCAGCTGTAATTCCATATACTGTTCCATACCAGTCTTACCAATTACTGCATCCGAAGAATAATTCGAATTTTCTTTTTTAAGTTCATCCAGTTCTTCGGATGAAGCCTTTCCGGTATAACCAATGACCGGCGCAAATGTCTCACTATCCTCATAAACCCGAATGGAGTCTTCCTGAATATCCACTCCCTGGAGCTGATCCTTTTCCTCCATAATTGCTGCCATTGTTGTTTCGCTTACATTTGTAGCAATTGTCGCCGGCATGTATTTCTGGAAACTGTTTGCTGCAAGTGCATAACGAATTTTGATGATATCCAAAGCTTCTTCTTTTGTAAAACTTTCCGGCAGTCCATACTCTTTTCGTTCTTCTTCCGTATATGGTTTCTTTTTATTTACAAGTCCATAACGGTCTGCCTGAGACAAATCTTCTATCATCCTGGCTGCGGATGCTTTTGCTTCCTCTTTAGATAAGTCATCAATTTTAGCCTGTCCATAAACATCCGCCTTAAAACGATCTAAGGTAAAGTCAGTGGTATCAAATGCATACTCTCCATTTTCATCTAGTGTAATATGGAAGGTAACATCCACAGATTCTCCATTTTCTTCCAAAATTTTTAAAATCTCATAAGCCACATGATTCAGTGTAAGATTTTTTCTCGAGTAGAATCATACGTTCCATTATCCTCGATAATAACGGAATAGGCCAGCTGATTATGTGCAAGCAGTTCACCGTTTCGGTCACGGATATTTCCTCTTGTACTCTTAATTGTTCTTGTCTTTGTTGTTGTCAGATTAAAATTTGTCGCATATTCTTCGCCCTTGATAATCTGAAGAACGAACAGACGCTGCAGTAAAATAAAAAACATGACTGCAAAAACAATAAATAATACCGTTGTTCTTTTTATGCATAATTTATTAAGTATTTTTTTTATTTTCTTAACCAAATGGAATCTCGCTCCTTCATCTCCAGCTCTGTCAGCTTCTTATTTATCTTTAAAAAGACTTTATACAAAATTGCAGTTAACAGTACTGTATAAATCATTTCCGGTATCATCATTCGAGAGAAATAGTAAAAGAACTGGATTCGTCCATGAAGCAGAAATCCCAACACATATACCATTCCTCCATAAACCAGGTCGCACACGGCAACAATAAGCACCGGTACTCGAAGTTCATCATCATAGAACAGTTTACAACAGCATCCTGCTCCAAACCCGATTAATAAATAAATCAGTGCATAATATCCCAGGATTCCATCTCCCAGCAAATCACAACATAAGCCACATACAAATCCTGTCCAGATTCCTGTTCTTTTTCCTCTCATAAATCCAAAAGAAACTACAAAAATCAGAATCAAATTTGGAGAAATCGAGCCAATTGCAATTACTTTCAAGAATGTTCCCTGAACAATAAAACAAACCAGAAGCAGAAGAAACAGTACTATTTTTCTGCGTATTCTCATTTATCTTCCTCCTTCTGCTGTTTTAACTCTTTAATCACCAGTACTTCCTGTAAATGCTCAAAGTCTACCGCCGGTGTTAATGTTCCGGTTTTTGTTAAATTATTTGGATCTTCTTCAATTTCACTAACATAGCCAATTAAGATTCCTTTTAAGAATTTATCGCTGACTGCAGAAGTCACGATTTTTTCTCCTTCCTGAACCTTATCTTCATCATCCTTTAAATGAATAAACTGCAGTTTTCCCTCATCCATCAGTCTTAAATCACCACACACCACACAGTTTGCAGATGTACTTACTGTCATTGCACTTACATTACTTGAATCATCAATAATCGAACGGACGGTAGCCCAATGTGCTCCGACTTCTGTTACGATTCCTACCAAACCACTTCCGGCTATTACATTCTGGTCTACTAAAATTCCGTCTTCACTTCCACGATTAATGGTAAACGTAGAATACCAGTTTCCGGAATTTTTGCAATGACTTCTGCTGCGATTTTATCATATTCATTATACTGCTGATCTAATTGATACAACTCCTGCAGTCTGGCAAGTTCACTTACATTTTGTGTCAGCCTGCTGTTTTCCGCAGTAAGGTCATCTACTTTACTTTGTAATGCTTTATTTTCTTCAATCAGTTTTTTCTTGCTTCGGAATCCTTCCGTAAATCCATCCAAAGCATTCCCTACCTTATTCAATCCATTTTGAAAAGGTACAATTGTATAACCTGCTGTTGTCCGGACTGACTGTACTGGAAATTTCGCAGCAAATGTAAGCAGCATTAATCCAACACAGACAACGACCATAATTATGAGAATGTGTTTACTTTTCAAATTCCAATTGCGTTTTTTTTTCATTGTACAACCTCAGTTCCTATTTTACCCATTTCCAGAGTGTTTTGTTTCCTATAATTTCTTTAATTCCGTATATCGTACATAAATCATGATACTTAGAAAGACGAACCCGTATTCTTACCTCCTGACTGATAAACCAGCCAACTCCTGGAATTTTTGTTGTTCCTCCAATTAAAAATACACCTTCATCTGCTATGTTTGAATAGATTTGTGGAGGAATGCGGTCTAAAAAGAATCGGATTTCTTCACAGATTTTCAAAAACGGTTCTTCAATCGCTTCATTCACCATATCCGAAGTAACCACCCCCACCTGTGGCAGACCGGTAATCCAATCAACACCCACTACTTTTCTTACCTCCTGCGGGTCATCTTTCAAATAGGAAAGCGACAGTTTCAGTCTGGCTGCCGAACGTTCTCCTATATTCAGGTTACAATTTCTTCTTACCATACTGATAATGGCTTCATTAAGCTGTTTTCCTCCAACTTCAACCATTTTACTGATGACAACTCTTCCCTTTTCAATAATTGAAATTTCAGTACTTTGTGCACCGATATTTACAATCATACTTCCGCTTGTATGATTAATTGGAAGTCCAAGTGATACTGCATCGGCAATCGGTTTTTCAACCATATAAACTTTATTTTTTCTCTTGGAATTTCCGATTGTATAATAAGCCCTTTTTTCAATCTCAGACAAATCTGTCGGAACTGCAAGATATACCGAATTCCCAAAAAATTGCTGAGAACCTGCTCTTTTAAGCAGGGACTGCAGTACAATTTCTGTACGGTTGATATCTGCAATTTTTCCAAATGCCATAGGCTCAATAACGGATACATTCGATGGGTTTTTTTCGTAGATTTTGTATGCTTCATTACCGGAAGCCAGAATTTGATTTTCATTGCGAATTGCAATCATATTCTTTTCTTTTAGAATTGAATCATTCTGTGCAGAATAGATTTTAATCATACTGGTTCCTAAATCTACACCAAATGTTTTGTAAAGTGGCATATTCTGCTCCCCTTTTTTATGTTTCGATAAGTCCCCTTTCCCGGAAACTGATATACTGACAATCCCCTATGATAATATGGTCTATCAGAGGTATATCAAGCAGGATTCCAGCTGTCTGTATCTTCTTCGTCACTTGGATATCTGCCTGACTTGGAGACGGGTCTCCACTTGGATGGTTATGTACCAGCAGAATCCCGACTGCATGGTACGACATCGCACTTAAGAAAATCTCTCTCGGACTGACATAAGATGCATTTACTGTTCCCTTAAAAATAAGCTCTTCTCCAAGACGATGGTTCTTGCAGTCCAGCATCATACACAGCAAATGTTCTTGTTCTTCATGACGCAGTTGTTCCATATAGTATTTCGCAATAGAAGCCGGACAGTCAAATGAGATTCCCTTCGCTGCAACATTTACTGCAATCCTCTTGGAAATTTCTCCCATACACTTTAATTGAATGGCTTTTACTGCGCCAATTCCATGAATGCTTTTCAACTGCTGTACACTTAAATGATAAATACTTTGCAGTCCCTGATTTTCTTTTGATAAATGCAGGACTTGATATGCAAGTTCTAATGCAGAATGTTCTTTCGAACCACTGCGCAGTAAAATTGCCAGAAGTTCCTCATCCGTCAGCGCTTCGACCCCAAACTTAAGACATTTTTCATAAGGTCGGTTTTCTTCGGGAATTTCTTTCATTTTTCTTGCATTGTACATAAGATACCATATACTCTCTTCAGCCAAATACAGGGTATCAATTCAGCAAACTTATTTTATCACAGATTAAAAACGATGTATATGGAATCTCAAAAATTTATTGTATTTTTCACAATTGCCTCTGCTACTTTCAAGCCATCCATTGCTGCCGATGTAATGCCACCAGCATATCCTGCACCCTCTCCACAAGGATAGACTCCCTCAACATTGCTCTGAAAGTCTTCTTTTCTCACAATCCTTACGGGAGAGGATGTTCGACTTTCAATTCCTGATAACACGGCATCTTCCCTTGAAAACCCAGCGATAATCCGCCCAAAATAAGAAATGCTTTCCTTCATTGGACGGCTTAAAAATTCTGGAAGTAATTCATTTAGGTCTGCAAATTCATAAGCTCCCTTCATACAAGTATCAATCATGCCAAATCCACTGCTTTTTCTATGGTTCATAAAATCACCAAAGAGCTGAACTGGCACTTTTCCCTTTCCTACTGATAGGCTTTTTCTTCTAACTGCCTTTGAAAAGCAACACCGGCAAGTGCATCCTGAGAACAAAAATCATTCGGATTTACACTGACGATCATTGCGCTATTCGCATTTTTCGCACTTCTATCCTGATAGCTCATTCCATTGACTGCCAGCCTGCCCTCTTCTGAGGAAGCATTGACCACATATCCTCCCGGGCACATACAAAAACTATAAACGCCTCGTCCCTCTTCTGCTCGATGGGTCAGTTTATAACTGGCAGCTCCAAGTTTTCCTGCATGTTTCTTTGTACCATACTGATATTCATCAATCATGGACTGTGGATGTTCTATCCGAAGCCCCACTGCAAATGATTTTGCCTGCATGAGAAATTTTTCTCGCTCTAACATTTCAAATGTATCTCTGGCGCTGTGCCCAATTGCAAGCACCAGAAAATCTGTCGCAATTTCTTCATCTCCATTTACAATAATGACTTTAATTTGCCATTTTCCTGCCAAATTTGTGTCAACTTTGTGCGGAAACGAATTTCTCCTCCCAATTCTTCTATCTTATGGCGAAGATTTTTTACAATCGTAACCAATAAATCTGTTCCAAGATGCGGTTTTTGTACATATAAAATTTCTTTGGGTGCTCCACATTCTACAAATAGACGAAGAACTTCGTGATTTCTTCCCATCGCATCTTTCACTAACGTATTTAACTTTCCATCTGAAAATGTACCGGCACCGCCTTCTCCAAACTGTACATTCGACTCTGTATCAAGAAACCCTTCTTTCCAGAATGTCTCTACTTTTTCCATTCTTGTCTCAACCGGGTCACCACGCTCAATCACAAGCGGAGCAAGTCCTGCTTTTGCAAGATAATACGCACAGAACAATCCTGCCGGACCACTCCCTGTGATAACCGGACGTGAAGCTTTTGACCATTCTATTACAGCTGGATATTCAAATTTTTTCCGATTTATAATTGATACGGTTTTTTCTTTTATTTTTTTATTACGATCTCTTCTTTTTTTACACTTGCATCAATGGTATAGACAAAGAACAATTCTGGTTTCTTTCTTGCATCCAAAGACTGTTTTCTGATTTCATACCCAAGCAGTTCTTCTTTTTTGATTCGCAATGTCTTTAAAATCTTTTTTTCCAATTCTTCTTTTGTATGAGAAATTGGAAGTTTTACTTGCTGTAGTGTAATCATGTATTCTCCTTTCCGGCATACATTCCGGCTATCGCACCACTTGACCAGGCCCATTGCAGATTATATCCCCCACAGATTCCATCCACGTCAATGACCTCACCTGCAAAATAAATACCAGGACAACGCTTTGACTCCATTGTTTTTTCATTTATCTCAGAAACACTGACTCCGCCCTGACATACCTGTGCCTGACGAATGGATTTTGTTCCCTTTAACGGAAGTTCCAAATTTTTTATTCGGAATGCCAGTTCTTTTTCTGTTATCTTTTTGGTCACCAGTATCGGAATCAGTTTTGCAGGAAATAAACCGATCAACAATTCTTTTAAGTTTTTGTAGCTACAGTTTTCCTGACGTTCCCTTAATAATGCTTCTACTTCTTCTATCGTAAAATCTGGCATAAAATCCAGCACAACGCTTCCCTGACCATTCTCTGATAAATTTCTTGCTACACACGCACTGATTTGAAAAACCGGAATTCCCGAAATCCCATATTCTGTGAGCTGCAATTCTCCTCTTTCACGGGCAAGGCATTCCTCTTTCTGTATAAAAGAAACCTGACCTTCTACTCTCACACCAGCCCATTGCTTTAAAAATCCGACCTTACAGGTTAATGGAACAAGTGCGGGAAGTACCGGCACAATCTGATGCCCTAAGCTTTTTGCAAACGTATATCCATCCCAGCCATCCTCTTCTAAAAGAGAAGCAGGAGAACCACAAGTAATAATAATTCGCTCTGCTTCATACTGCCAGCCTTTTGTTTTTACCAGCCACGTATCACTTTGTTCGTTTTTTTCAATTGCAAGCACCTGTTCGTTCAATTTTATTTTTACCTTTCGAAAACGTGCCTCTGCTTCTAAGACTTCTGCACACTTGATGCCTGATTACTGGCTGGATAAAGATAGCCATTTCGGCTTTTCGGATAAATTCCAATCCTTTTAAAAAACTTTACCGTTTCTTCCATCGAAAATTGCTCAAACACTTCACGAATAAATTGTGACTCTTTTTCGTGATAACTGTGATAACATTCCAATTTCTGATATTCATTTGTAAAATTACACCGACCATTTCCGGTCATCAAAAGTTTTTTTGCGGGTTTTTCGTTTTTTTCCAAAAGAGTAACTGCTGCGCCTTCTTTTGCAGCAAAAATAGATGCAATCAGACCGGAAGCGCCTCCCCCAATTACGCATACTCTTATCTGTTTCATTTTGTTTGTTCTCCTATTTTGGAAGCACTGCAATCTCTTTCTCTACTAACTTCTGAAGTGACATTAAAATTCCAAATTTTGCGTGCGCCCAAGTAAGACCTCCTTGAAAATATACGGTATACGGTGGTTTAATCGGTCCATCTGCTGAAAGTTCAATTGAAGAACCCTGGACGAAAGCTCCCGCTGCCATAATGACTTCACTGTCATATCCCGCATCGCCCACGGTTCCGGCTCTACAAAGCTGTCAACCGGTGCTGCCGCCTGGATTCCTTTACAAAACTCAATGACTCCTTCCGGCACATGGAAGGTTACAGCCTGAATAATATCATGACGACTTTCGCTTCCACTCGGACTGACATCAAATCCTAATGTCTCATAAATATTTGCCGCAAAAATAGCTCCCTTTAATGCACCTGCTACAACAGTCGGAGCAAGGAAAAATCCCTGATAAAACGCTGGGTTTACACCTAAAGTTGCTCCCACTTCTTTTCCAGTCCCGGAGAGGTCAGACGATAGCTGCATTTTCCACACATTCTTTTGTTCCTACAATGTAACCACCAATTGGCGCCAATCCGCCTCCTGGATTTTTAATCAGAGAACCAACTACCATATCTGCACCAACATCACTCGGCTCTATCCGTTCTACAAATTCGCCATAACAGTTGTCTACCATACAGATTACATCTGGCTTAATTTCTTTAATAAAATGAATCAACTCTCCAATCTGTTTTACAGAAAACGTAGGACGAGTTAAATATCCTTTGGAACGCTGAATCTCTACTAGTTTTGTTCTTTCATTGATTGCATTTTTAATTGCTTCATAATCAAATGTTCCATCTTCTAATAATTCTACCTGACGGTAAGTGACTCCGTATTCTGCCAGTGAACCTTTTGATGGACGGATTCCAATTACTTCTTCTAATGTATCATACGGTTTTCCAACCGGAGAAAGCAGTTCATCTCCAGGGCGCAAATTTCCAGATAAGGCAACTGCAAGCGCATGCGTTCCACATGCAATCTGAGGGCGCACCAGAGCTGCTTCTGCATGAAACGCTTCTGCATAAACCTCTTCTAAAGTATCTCTTCCCAAATCATTATATCCATAACCACTGGAAGAATACAAACATGCTTCGCTTACTTTATGTTTCTGCATAGCATGAATCACCTTTAACTGGTTATACTCTGCTGTCTCATCAATTTTTTCAAATCGTTCTTTTAATTTTTCTTCTATTTTTTTTCCGTACTCCAGCACTTCTTTTGAAATTCCAAGTTCACTGTACATTGAACTAAGTTCCTGCATTATAGTATTCCTTTCTCCTTACATATCTTAAGCATATAATTTAATATTTTTGTTTCATCATAGTCAAATTCCGGCTTTTCCAGCCAGATTACATCGTGTTCTCTCTTAAACCAGGTAATTTGTCGTTTTGCAAAATGTCTGGTATCACGTTTTAAAATATAAACAGCCTCTTCCAGCGAATACTCTCCATCTAAATACGACAAAATCTCTTTATATCCCAGTCCCTGCATAGAAACCATATCTTTTGTACAGCCTCTTCTCTTTAATGCTTTTACTTCTTCGATTAAACCATTTTCAAGCATCTCATCAATCCGCTGTTCAATTCTCTGATACAGTTTTTCCCGTTCATCATTCAATACAAAGTAGGCAAAGCAATAAGGCGATTCTTTTTTGGTTTCTCTTTCATTATGAACAGAAATTTTTTCTCCTGTCAAATGATAGTATTCCAATGCACGAATCACACGTTTCACATTATTTTCATGAATTGCCTGTGCTGAAACTTCATCTATCTTTTCAAGCATTTCATGCAGGTAATGTACTCCTTTTTCTTTTGCCATCGCTTCTAATTCTTTCCGATAACTTCCTGCTTCTGTATTTTCTGAAAAATCAATATCTTTTACAATTGCCTGAATATAAAATCCGGTTCCTCCTGCTAAAATCGGAATTTTCCCTTTTGCATAAATTTCTTCCATTGCTTTTTTTGCCATTTTCTGAAATTCTACCACGTGAAAAGAATTTTCCGGTTCTAATTCGTCAATCAGATAATGCTTCACTCCCTGCATTTCTTCCGACCTAATCTTTGCCGAACCAATATCCATGTGGCGGTATACCTGCATGGAATCTGCGGAAATAATCTCTCCATTTACCGCTTTTGCCAGAGAAATCGAGAGTTTTGTTTTCCCTACTGCTGTAGGACCTGTTAATATAATCAGAGGTTTCTGCACTTTTTTCACCTACACAATCCTTTTAAATTTCTTTTCTAACTCATATTTCGTCATTGAAACTATCGTTGGTCTTCCATGTGGACAATGATAAGGATTTTCAAGCCCAAGCAATTCATCAATGAGTTTATCTGCTTCTAAAACAGAAAGTGTCTGATTTCCTTTTACCGCCGCTTTACAGGCAGAAGTTGCGATCCGATATCGGATTAAATCCGGTGTTTTATGACTGCCTTCTAAATCAAGACTGCCTAAAATTTCAAGAAAGAGTTCTTCTACATCGACTCCATATAAATTCGACGGCACTGCACTGATACTGTACTCTTTTCCTCCAAATAAAGAAATTTCAAAACCAAATTCTTCAAACAGCTTCTGATTTACCTTTAGAAGTTCTGCTTCCTGAAGGCTTAAACTGATAATCTGTGGAGGACTGATAATCTGAGAAAGAATATTTTTACTTTCATATTCTTTCATAAATCGTTCATACAATACCTTTTCATGTGCAGCATGCTGGTCGATAATATAAAATTTTTCGTCATACTCTACTAACCAGTAAGTTTCAAATAACTGCCCGATAATACGATGATGTTTCCTTGACCTCTTTGATAACAACCTGTCATCAAACAGCTCCATCTGTTTTGTTTCTTCCCGCTGCTCCAATTTGGGTTGTCTGATTTCTTGTGTTTTTGTTTCCAGTTTTACAGCTTCTGCCTGTTTTTCTAAACCCTCTTCTGAAACTGTCTCCAAAATAGTTTCTTTTCTTTGATTCTCTTTTTTTTCAATTACCTGAGAAACTCCAACTTCTGTATCTTTGACTTTATCCGGTTGAACACTCACATTATTTGACTGTGGTTCTTTTTT
>ENA-OQCN01001042-OQCN01001042.1-human-gut-metagenome-genome-assembly--contig:-NODE-1042-length-14221-cov-3.594083_pt1 | contig 14221 bp, 15 predicted proteins | sample MGYA00242497_ERZ504576 | MGnify/ENA primary metagenome ERZ504576 (study PRJEB26092, sample SAMD00036296) | human gut metagenome | host: Homo sapiens | study: EMG produced TPA metagenomics assembly of...
CCAATTACAAGCTGACTAAACCCCTTGAATCTGAATTTTATGATGTAGGGGTTCAGAATGAAACATGGATAAGATTGATACCCAAATGAAGGCCAATGCGGATGCCGTTGAAGCCTTCAGAAAGGTCAATCCGGGAAGGCTGATCTGGTGATGGTAAGGTTCCCGCCGAACAGCTTCCCAACATGAACTATGATCCCAAAGGTACGGCCCAAAACAAGGTGAGAGAACACAACCTTGATCAGACCGCCCACCCGTATCTGTTGAACCAGATCGGAACCTGTGTGGAAGCCGCACAGAACGCACAGGATGCCGCAAATGCGGCCTTGGATGCTGTGTCCGGTATCGTCTATACCATCAATGTTCTTCCTTCGCAGAATGGCACCCTGACCTATAACGGACAGGCCCAAAGCCCTTCTTGGAACGCTTATAACCCGATGCGCTGACCTTGGGCGGCGTGACTACCGGCACCAATGCGGGAACCTACACGGCCACTTTCACCCCTAAAGGGAAGTATAAGTGGGCAGACGGCACACAGACCGCCAAGGAAGTGACTTGGACGATCAGCGCCGCCACCATGACGATCCCCACGCAGAGCAACAGCCTTACTTATACCGGTTCGGCCCAAAGCCCCGCTTGGAACAACTATGACAGCGGGAAAATGACGCTTGGTGGAACTACCAGCGGCACGAACGCCGGTTCCTACAATGCCACCTTCACGCCGAAAACGAACTACAAGTGGCTGATGGAAGCGCCGGGGCCAAAACGGTTGCTTGGAGCATTGCCAAGGCCGCTGGTAGTTTGTCTTTGAATAAGACTTCCATCAAACTGACCGCCGCAAAGACCACAGACACCATCACCGTGACAAGGGCGGGTGATGGTAAGATTACGGCCACTTCCAGCGCCCCCACGGTGGCTTCTGTGAGTGTTTCCGGTTCGGTGGTAACTGTTACCGCCAAGAGTAAAGGAAAAGCTACAATCACCGTCAGCGTGGCCGCTGGCACCAACCACACGGCCCCGGCCAATAAGACCTGTTCCGTTGAAGTGACATTGCCCACCAAGGTTCTGAACGATAACAGTTGGGCAACCATCCGGGAAGTCAGTTCCGCAGGTTTGGGGGCCAACTATTGGGCCGTTGGTGATGTGAAGGAAATCAAGATCAATGGCAAGGTGGGCAACACCACTTTTTCCAATTTGGCGGTCAATGCTTTCATTTTGGGGTTCAATCACAATTCGGCCCGTGAAGGCGGGAATAAGATCCATTTCCAGATTGGAAAAATTGGGAGTGCCGCCGTTGCCCTGTGTGACAGCAAATACAACACTAATATTTCCGGCACCGGTTATTTCAGTTGGAACACCAGCAACACGAACAGCGGTGGTTGGAACGCTTGCTATAAGCGGAAAACCCTTTATGGCAATGATGGAACCCCTACAAGCCCCTTGGCAAACAGTTTGATGGCGGCGCTTCCGTCTGACCTTCGTGCTGTGATGCAACCCGTGACCAAGTACACTGATAACACGGGCAATGGAAGCAACAGTTCCGGTAATGTTACAACTACTACCGATTACCTGTTTGATCTTTCCGAGTTTGAAGTCTTTGGCACAAGAAGCTATGCAAATCAGTACGAACAGAATTACCAGCTTCAGTATGATTATTACAAAGCTGGTAACACCAAGATTGCAAATAATCACACCGCCGTTACCACGGCGGTTTGGTGGGGCCTTCGTTCCCCTAATTACTATTACACCAACAGTTTCGTTATTGTCTGGACGGGTGGCAACAACGGCCATAACACTGCCCATGGTTCTGGTGGGTTGCGGCCCGGCTTTGCCGCCTAATCCCCCGCAGGATGATCCCGCCCCCATCCCGCCGCCGAAAGGCGGCGGTTCCGGGAGGGAACCCCAAATAAAAATAATAATGGCGGCGTAAGCGCCCGACGATTTTTTTGAAAATGGGGGTTTTCCGGTAAGTGCTATCATTTGACTGTCTTTTGAGTGCATACACCGGGCAAAATCAGCCATACAATATCCATAAGCCTGTTTGAAGGGGGTATTGTATGGCAACAAACAAGCGTGTTTTCACCTTGCGCCTATCCGATGAAGTCTTTGACAAGATCGGGGCGCTTGCAACCCGTGAACACCGATCTATCACCAATTACATTGAATTTGTCCTTCTGAAGCACTTGGAAGAAGTGGAAAAGGCGGAAGGAACGATCAATGTCGATAATTCACCCAAAGGGGTATAACTGAAAATGTCTGTCCTGAAGCAAAAGAGAACCACAAGCAAGGCCGAGTTCATCAACACGGCCAATCAGATTTATGTTGAAACCCTGAACTTCCTGACCCGTCTTTCAGCCCGGTATTCCCGGTTGATTGCGGAGCCGGTGGCAAAGTTGGCCGGTGAGATCATCGACCATGCGGAGAAGGCCAACAGTATCTTTCCTTCGGACAACCAGCGCATTGAAATGAGGAAGGCCCATCTTCTTGAAGCACGGGCTTCCCTGATGGCGCTGGATGTTCGCTTGACCCATGTTTACCTGATTCTGAACCAGAACCCGGAAGGGGCCTTTACCACTTCCAAGGGGAATCCGGTGAAGTCACAGGATGCAATGGAAAAGCTGGATAAGATGGCCCAAAACTTGGGTGAACTGATCGACAAAGAAAACGAACTTCTGAAAGGAGCAATCAAAAATGTAACAGCAAAACAGAAATGATTTCCTATTAGGTGCGTGACTGTTAATGTGTCCTCTGGCGGTTTGGTGGGGCCTTCGTTCCCCTAATTACAATAACAACAACAATTTCGTTATTGTCTGGACGGATGGCAACAACAACAATAACAATGCCAATAATTCTGGTGGGTTGCGGCCCGGATTTTGCAGATATACACGGTCAAATGTAGTAACAGAAGGCAAACGGCTTTTCAGGTGAAAGACGACCGATGTAAAAGGAGTTGCGCTTCCTTGGGTGTAAATCCCTAAAACTGCCCTTTGATGCCCTTACACGGACGCTTCTTGCATGGTGGGTGATTGTGCCTTATCCCATTTCATGTGTGAGGGCAAAGCAATTTAGACGGCACCCTACAAGATATTTGTACGAGGGGCGAATACTTTTATTATGACAAGCCAAGAACGGCATGAAGCGAGGTTCCAGCGCCGCAAAGCAAAGCGGTTGGAACGGAAACAGGCCCGGTGTGATAGCCTTGGGCCAACGAATAAAATATTTTCCTATCGGAAGATGTTCTTCTACGGGAAAAAGTGCTGTAACGGGGTGCGGTGGAAGCAAAGTGTTCAAAACTTTGAAGGCCACCTGTTTTCTGGTACGGCAACACGGCGGCGAACGGTGTTGGAACAGACTTGGAAACCAAAATCCTGTTCCCATTTCACCCTTCGGGAACGGGGAAAAATCCGCCCGATAGATGCCCCGCACATTACGGATCGACAAATCCACAAAACCCTGTGTAATGAAGTCTGATCCCGTTGTATTCCCCTTCCATGATCTATGACAACGGCGCAAGCAAAAGGGAAAGGGCCTTCATTGGCAGTTCAAACGGATCAAACAACAGCTTGGATGGCATTACCGGCGCTATGGCCGGGAAGGTGCTGTGTTGCTGTTGGATTTGAAAGGGTTCTTTCCAAACGCTTCCCATGCCCTGTTATATCAGCGGCACCGGGAATTGATTTTGAATCCTGAACTTCAAAACTTGGCTGATACTGTAATCCAGTATTCCCCCATGCCCGACACCGGGCCGGGGGATGCCTTTGGGCGTGGAGCCTTCCCAACAGGAAATGGTGGCGTTACCAAGTAAAATTGACCAATGGATCAAGTGTCAGGCCCGTGTTCATTGCGCCGGTCATTACATGGATGATTACTATGCGTTCTTCCCCACGGTGATGAAGCAAAGCTGATGGGCCATGAAATTGTAAGGCGTTTTGAAGCCGCTGGAATCCGAGTGAACAAGCGCAAGTGTAAGGTGATCCCGCTTACAAAGCCGTTCCGGTTCTGCAAAGCCCGGTTCACACTTACCGAAACCGGCAAGATCAAGGTGAATGGAAGCCGGGATGGAGTGAAACGGGCAAGGCGAAAACTGAAGCTGTTTCACAGGGAGTTCAAAGAGGGAAAACGATCCTTCTTTGACATAGAACAATACATGGAGTGCCAAAGCGCCTATTACCGGAACTTCAACGATCATGGACGGTTGTTAAGGTTGCGGCGGCTTTACCATGCAATCTTTTTCGGAGGTGGACAATGTTTAGAATCATCAAAGCCGGGGCCGGTATCGGCCTGACCGAGAACCTGAACTACATCAAAAAAGCCGAAAATGGTTGCTATGTCCTTTGCCCGGAGCCTGACGCTTCGGGCATTGTTTTTGAGGGTGTAGCTTACCATTTGTTGGGCCGTGCCGCCATGGACGAACTGGAAACGGTGAGTTTGGAACAGACGGACGCAGGAAGCGAGATCACCAAGGCACGGAAGCCGGTGGAATCGTCTTTGTACCTTGGCGGAGCGGGAGCATTGACGCTGAAACGGCGGCGGAACACGCTGATTTGTTCGCTGAATGGGCTTTCCCTGTTGGCTACACGGTGGGCAGATTCGCCGGTATAACGGAACCCTTTACAAGTGCGTTCAGGCCCATACTTCCCAAGCGGATTGGACACCGGACACGGCTTCCAGTCTGTGGAGCAAAACGAGTGATCCCGCTGAAGAATGGCCTGAATGGAGCCAACCGGTGGGAGCGCATGACGCTTATTCCAAGGGGGCAAAGGTGAGCCATAAGGAAAAGCACTGGATTTCCACGGTGGATTCCAATGTGTGGGAACCGGTGTGTACGGGTGGGAGGAAAGCACGGATGGAGTATAAAACCTATGTTTGCCGCAAACGGGCAAGGTTCAAGGCGATTTGCGGACAAGTGAACATTCCGTATGGAACCACCCTGAATGGTCAGGGTGGTTTTTTGATCCTGAATGATCTTCCGGTGTGTTCGGCCACCAGCCAAAACGCCTATGACTTCTTCACACAGAATGATGATGGCATGGGGCAGGAACGGGGCGAACTGTTGAATCGGATCATTCCCAAGCTGGAAAAGCGTGATGCCGGGTATCAGGCCCGGTGGGGGAAGATTTGGGAAGATGCCCTTTGTCAGAAGTACAAGCGCCCGGATCAGGAAGAACATTGGATTTGGAACTTCGACTTCTATAACGGCCCCGTTGAAGATTTGCGCCACATTGCCGCCCTGATTGGGGCCTGACAGGAGAGAAAAGCCATGACAATTTATCAGGTGTTGTGCTTGATTGGTGTTCCCACCTTGATTTTGGCGGTATTCAAATATCTGTGGAGCCAAATCAAGCATAACACCGAGGATTCCAAGGCTTTGAAGGCCGGTATTCAGGCCCTTCTTCGGGCGCAGATGATCAGCGATTTCAATAAGTATTCCGAAAAAGGCTATGCCCCGATCTATGCACGGGATAATTTTGAAAATTGCTGGAAGCAGTATCATTCTTTGGGGGTGAATGGGGTGATGGACGATCTTCACAGAAAATTCTTGGAGTTGCCCACCGATCCCCCGGAAGAATGAGTAGACGAACCAAAAAGCCAAAGCGTGAGTTTTCCAAACTGATCTTGTATGTGGTGGGGGCCGTGACCGTTGGGGTTACGGCCTTCACCCTTATTATGATTTGGCGCACGGAAAACCTTGAACCGCTGCCTATCTAATTCCCGCCGTGTTCGCAGAATTGGCAACTGCAACCGGGTTTTACTATTCCAAAGCCAAGGCCGAAAACCGGATCAAACTTCGGAAACTATACGGCCCTGAAATTTATAACGATGCAAAGGAGATTTGAACCATGCTGAACGCTGTTTTGAACAACCTGATCAATATTGGGTGGGCCATGCTGATCTTCCTGTGTGCGTACCTGTCCAATGTAGCCTTTTCCCTTTACTACAACATCAAGGTTTTGCTTCAGCCTTCGACAGACAGAAGATGATCAATCCGGGCTGAAGGTTGCCACCTTCGTTGTGGGCCTGACCTTGCTTTGTGTAGCAATCACCACCCTTCCGATTTATGCGGATCAGCTTGGGTGGGCAATCCCGGAAGAATACACAGAAATTTTTGCTGATTTGGTTATTGTGGGCGCTGTGCTGATGGTGTCTTGTAAGTATATCGCAGAAGCTTCACCAAGTTCAGGGCCATTCTTCAGGTGAAAGGAGATACAGAAAATGAGTAATTCCCCCCTTGCAACCTATACCCGGATCACGAAAAACAAAACCAGCCCCCGGAACCATGCCATTGACACCATCACGATTCATTGTATCGTTGGGCAATGGACAGCAAAACAGGGGTGTGATTATTTCGCCACCACAGACCGGCAATGTTCCGCCAACTATGTTGTTGGTAAGGATGGTTCCATTGGCCTTTCCGTGGATGAAAAGGATCGTTCTTGGTGTTCCAGCAACGGCACCAATGACAACCGGGCAATCACCATTGAAGTTGCTTCCGACACCACCCACCCTTACGCCGTCACCGCCAAGGCTTATGCGGCCCTGTTGGATTTGGTAACGGATATTTGCAAGCGGAACGGGATCAAGAAGTTGGTATGGAGTACGAACAAGAATGACCGTGTGAACCATCGGAACGGATGCAACATGACCGTTCATCGTGACTTCGCCAACAAAGCCTGTCCGGGGGAATATCTTTATTCCAGACACGGGGAGATTGCCGCAGAAGTCAACAGGAGGCTTCAGGGCGCTTCCAATGGCGGTGGGGTAGTAGTTACACCCCCAACCGCAGAAAAGCCCACAGGCGGCACCACAGGGGCCACCGTGACCCCTTACCTTGTGCGGGTGAAGATCACCAACCTGAATATCCGTAAAGGCCCCGGCACAAACTACGGTGCAACCGGCTACATCCAGCCCGGTATTTATACCATCGTGGCTGAAAGCACCGGCAAAGGTGCGGCCAAGTGGGGCAAACTGAAAAGCGGTGCCGGGTGGATTTCCCTTGACTACGCCACCAAAACCTGACCATGAGAAAAGGCCCTTCCGGTTCAAGCTGGAAGGGCCTTTTTTGCGTGTTTCTACTATGTTACTAATAACCCCGATTTCACCGAACTTCAAAGGCTGAAATGTTCAGTATTTGGGCGTTTCAGAGCGTTGCAGAGTAGAAAAAAATATGGTTAAAATATTTGTACTCACCAATGCCGCACTCCCAGCCGATTTGGGAGATGGGCAGTTTTCCTTGCCGGATGAGTTCCAGAGCGTTCTGAATACGGCAGCGGTTGAGGTAGTCAATGACCGTTGTGCCAAGCTCTTTTTGAAACTTCTGGTTGATGTACCGTTCCGAGTAGTGGAACTGTTCCTGAAGGTCAGCAAGTGTTATCTTGCTCTGGTAATTCTCTTTCAGATAGGCTACGATGCGTAGCACCAGCGGGTCAGTGACCTTATCTTCGTTTAATGGCGGCAGAGCTGTCCGGCTGCGGACGGCCTCTGCCTCGTCCTCCCGCTGTTGGAGGTACTGGTTATCCCCCGCAAGGCGGACAGCCTTCTCCAGCGCAGTACGCATCTCGTCCATGTCGAGGGGTTTGAGCACATAATCCGATACGCCGTTCCGGATAGCCTGCTGGGCGTACTCGAACTCCGAGTAGCCTGTCAGGATGATGGCAATATAGTTGAATTTCTCCCGGGTGTCGGCGATCATCTCAAGACCGCTTTTTACCGGCATGGTAATGTCGGTAATGACGATGTCAGGCTGCAGCTCAGCGATCTTTTCTTCACCTACTGCCCCATTCTCTGCCTCGCCCACCACCGAGCAGCCGCACTCCTCCCACGGTACCGAGTAACGAATGCCCTTGCGGATGATCTCTTCATCTTCTACCAGTAGAACGCGATACATGGTTTACATTCCTCCCAGCCGGAGCTTGAGTTTCACCGTGAAGCCTTCGCCCTCGGTGCTGTCGATGGTCAGTCCGCTGTCACCGCCGTAGCCCAGCCAGATGCGACGGTTGATGTTCTGCAGACCATTGTGCTCGATGTTCACTTCATCCGAGCGCAGAATGTCTCGCAGCTGTTCCAGCATTGTCTCGTCCACGCCTCCGCCGTTATCCTCTACCGTGAAATAGAGCGCATCCTCCCCCAGCCAGCCCCGTACCCTTATATGGATGCGTGGCTTCTTCTGGAATCCATATTTGATGCTGTTTTCCAGCAAGGGCTGTAAAAGCAGCTTCGGGATGATGAACTCCATGCAGGCGTCATCGATGTCGATCTCGTAGGAGAAATTTGCACCGAAGCGGGTGGACTGGATCACAAGGTAATCCTGCAGATATTTCAGATCATCTTTAACAGGGACATTGTGCTTTGTGTTGTTGATGCTGTAGCGCAGGATGCCGATAAACCGTCCGATCAGCTGCTGGGCTCGCTGGGGGTCTGTCGGGATAAGATAGCGGATATTGTCCAGCGTATTATAAATAAAGTGGGGATTGATCTGCGCCTGAAGATTCTGCATCTCCATCCGGTTGTTCACTTCGGCAAGAGCGATGTTGCGCTGGCTCAGCTCTTGAATGCTGCGAACCATCTTGTTGACCTGACGGGCGATCTCCTCGATCTCATCGCCGGTGTCGATCTCGATGATGTGATCAGGGTCCTCCTTGCGGATGATGCGGATCTCCCGCACGAGGGTGTCCACCGACTTTACCATCTGCTCAGTCATAGCGTGCATGATACGGGCGAACATTGCCGCCCAACTCAGTCCCAGCAGTACGATCAGGAGCAGACCCACGAAGAGATAACTGTAATTCGTGGGCGAGTAGATGAAGGAGTAAGCCAACACCGTGCCGTTTTCCAGCGAGCGGCTGCTGCGCAGATAGCGGTTCCCGTTCACTCGCACATACTGCGCCGCATCGGCGGGCAGATACTTGTTAGCGTTTTTCTGGGAGAGGAAGGAAGAGTTTGAACAGGTGATGACATCACCGTTGGATTTGGTGAGGATAGCATCGTACTGGTACTGGCTGAACAGTTTTGTCCAGTCGTTCTCATTCAGATAGACTGCCGCAGCACCCTGATATTCGCCATCCCGGTAGAGCGGATGGATCATAACGTATTCTGAGCTGTTGGCTCGGAAGTGGTAGACCGTGGTGTAGACGGTCCGCATAAGATGCAGGCGTTGTCCACGCGATGCCGTTAAATTCCTGCCGGTGGAGATTCATCTCTCCCTCCGAAAAGGTCGTGAACCGAACCTTTCCCTTGGAGTCGGTAAGGATGAGCTGTATCTCCACAAGAGCTGAGACGTTGTAATGGCTGATAAGATAACGCAGGTTGTCCTGATCATTCCGCAGCTCGGAGAGGAACAGCTCGGTGTGTCCAGAGTCCAGCAGAAAGGCTGACGTGTTATTGTACACCTCATGGAAGGTGGAGGCGACACTCTCCAGATGGTCTTCCCGCCGGGCGTCTGGTTGAGAGCATTCACAGCAGCGATTGCAATGCAGAACAAAAGACATCCCAGCAGCAGGCTTGAGATCAGCTTACGGGAGACGCTCTGCTCCAGCTCCTGCTGAAAGCGGCTCTTTTTGTAGGTGCGATCGTGGTGACTATGATCCATACTTTTTTCGCTCCTGCTCTTCGACAAACTTTGCCATACTTCGATTATAATGCCTTGAATCAGATGAGTCAACGGGCGTGTTGCTGCCCTTTTTTATTGCATAACACAAAAAACTGCCCGGAACGACCTTCTCCTATCGTTCCGGGCAGTTTCATCATCACCCTCAACCGTAACGGTGATGGTTTTGCCCTGCTTGATGCCAAGCCCATGACTGCCATGAAACAAAGAGACTGAGAAAAAGGCTGACCCTGCCGAAGCAAGCAGGTATGCACAGTGTGCACAGGATATTCTGAAAGCTCTCGTCTGCACAGGCGATGATGGAGGGGCTGGGCTATGGCAATGCGTCAGCATGATGCCATACGCCCCAAAGACAGGGGGAATGGACGATGTTTCGACAAAAAAGAATGGACAGACGAATAAAATTCATCTATCCATTCGATTTGGCGGAGCATCAGGGAGTCGAACCCTGGCACCGGTCTCCCGGCCTATCGCATTTCGAGTCTTTAAAATTGTTGGATGAAGCTGGTCCCTTGCGGCTGTCATTGGCAGCTGAGGGCATTCTTGCAACCTCCAAAAAGGCACGTCACACCGCAATTTGCAGGCAAAAATCAGCCGCTTTTTGCGAAATGACGTTAGAAAAAGCCTTTTTCACACAGGCCGTCAGCGGCTGCATTTCAGGTGTAGTTGTGTTAGATGTCCGTTAGAAATATGCAGTGCTGCCGTTGCTGTGCCAGCTCACAGCAGGCTTCCCTGTCTGAACGCAGCGTTTCCCGAAAGCCGGGAAATGCTGCGTTTTCTCTTGCCCGCATTGGGCTGAAAGGGAAGCCGCCATGTCAACATTCCGCGTCAATAAAAATGTCAACTACACCGTCATGAGCAACCACCACCTGCAGGATAAGAGGCTGTCCCTGAAAGCCAAGGGACTGCTGTCCTATATGCTCTCCCTGCCGGACGATTGGGATTACAGCCTGAAAGGGCTGACAACCGGGTGCAGGGATGGCATCGACAGTGTGAGAAGTGCGGTTCACGAACTGGAAGATGGCGGGTATCTGTGTCGGAGCAAAGTCCGTGATGCCCGTGGCCGCATTATTGACTACAACTATGAAGTCTTTGAACTGCCGCAGAAAGAACGGATCGAAAAACGCCCTGCTCCAGTGCCAAATTCACCATCATCGGAAAATCCAATGTCGGGTTTTCAACGTTGGAGAATCCAACACAACAAAATACTAATAAACAAAATACTAAAAGACAAAGTACTAATCTATCAGGGCAGACGGACGAATCCGCAGATTTTGACCAGATGGAAGCACAAGTACGGGAGGAGTTTCGGGAACGTTTGGAGATCGACACCCTTGCCCAGCGGTACGACCCCGACAAGCTGGAGGAACTGCTGGACAACATTGTGGAGATGTACTGCTGTCCACGGCAGACCCAGTACGTCGGCAAGCAGCCGCAGACCACCAAAGCCATCCGACTGCGGCTGGACAAGCTGACCAGCCAGCACATTGAGTACATCTTCGATGTGATGTCCAACACGACCCAGCCCATCAAGAACATCATGGCCTATCTGCGCACCACCATCCTGAACGCCCCCACCACGATGGAGCACTACTATCAGGCGCAGGGCAACTGGCTGACCGCACAGAATCGGAAGAAGTAAGCGCTGTTTTCCACAAAGGCCATAACACACGTTGAAAACGCAAAGGAGAATTTCCATGAAGAGCACGAACGCCGTCCGCACCGAGATCCATTACGCACAGGTTGGGGAGTATCAGCTGCCCCTGCTCACCCTGCCGCAGACCGATGATTCCGAACCGCTGGGCAAATATGGCCGGATGCGGCTGGCGTATCTCAAAACTCAGCGTCCTGTGCTGTACAACAAGATGCTGCTGAACGGTACGCTCTGGCCGCATTTGCAGGATGTCCAGAGAGTCGCCTCAGAACAGGTGGAGCGCACGATTGCGGCCTTGGCAGACAAGTTCCCTACGCCGGATAAAGAGCGTGCACAGCTTCTCTGGGTGGCGCACATGAACGGGCTGAAAGCGCAGGCGGAGGAGGTGGTGGTGAGGGAAGTCGTGTATGCAGAATGATTCCTGATAGCATCTGAACGGTATCAAAAGCCGATATTTTAGATTTTATTCTTGATTTTTGCGGAATATTTGCAAATTTCAAAATCAAAATTTGACTTTCTGCCCAGAATAGAGTACACTAGATTCAGAAAATCATCTGGGAGGAATCGCGATGCTGCTTCAATTTTCAGTCACCAACCACCGCTCCATCAAGGACACAGCTATTATCAGCTTGAAAGCATCTACGGATAAAAGTCTGTCTGATTGCCTGATTTCGCCGGACGAGAAGAAACAGCTTGTACCTGTGCTGGCACTGTACGGCGCAAATGCAGCTGGAAAGAGCAATGTTCTCCATGCCCTCCTGCTCATGCGCGAGATGGTCTGCGGGCGGTATGCCAAGTTGCTGAAAGGTGAGTCCCTTCCGCAGGAGCCGTTTGCTTTCACTGACCAGCCCACACAGCCGACCAGCTTTGAAGCCATCTATTTTTATGGCGGCATCAAGTATGCCTATGGGTTCTCGTTTGACAAGTCCAAAGTCCTGACCGAATACCTCTATCACTGGCCCAACGGCCGGGAGGCTCTGGTTTTTTCCAGAGAAGGCAATGGTTATCAGTTCCGCGAGAATGTTCAGGAACAGCTTACCCTTGCCGGACGCACCGCAGAAAACCGGCTTTACCTGTCCAGCTCCAACGAATGGAACTGTCCCCAGACTGAGAAGGCCTATCTGTGGTTCTTTGAGAAACTGACCGGCTTTATGGGAACCGAAATGCAGCTGGATGCCACCTTGTCTGCCATCCGGCAGGGCGGCTCTGAAAAGAGACGTATCCTGCATGAAATGCTGTATGCAGACCTCGGTATCAAGGACATCCGCATTACAGGCTCCAAGGAAGAGCCTATCATCTCCGCACTGCACATTCTCGATGCCGAAGATGGCGCTTCTGAGGGTTTCTGGCTCCCGTTGGGTCAGGAATCCGTTGGGACACAGCGTTTCTTCTCTCGCATCGGTATGTGGCTTGCGGCTTTGGAATCCGGCTCTGTTTTGGTAGTAGACGAGATAGAATCCAGTATGCACCCGCTGCTGACAAGGCATCTGATCGAGATGGTGCAGGATGCCGCTATCAATACAAATCATGCACAACTCATCTTCACCACGCACGATACCGGACTTCTCGACCTGACGTTGCTGCGGCGCGATCAGATCTGGTTTGCAGAAAAGGATGAAAAGACCATGCAGACCGACATTTATGCCCTGACCGAGTTTTCTCCCCGGAAAGGTGAGAACATCTCCAAGGGCTATCTGCAAGGACGATATGCAAAAAACAGTTCAAGTCGAATTTAGAATATTAAAATCTTTTTAACACTTTTTCAGTATTCAACCATCAAATTTCACTTTTGTGGTTTGGATTTCATTTTTTTGAGCGTTCATTTCACTTATTGAGCGAAAAATTTAATGTTTCTATCGAAATTTCATATTTGATTTGACTTTTCTACTTCAAATTTCAAAAAACAATTTGATTTTTTGATTTTTGCTATTGACCATAGTTTACCTTGTCTATCCATCCAAACATGGTATAATGGGGCAAAGGAGCGTGATACCATGAGCCCAATTGAAGTCCCTGCAAAAATCCAGTTGGTTGAAAAGCGTGAAACACGGACGAGCCGTGGAATGCTCTCAAAGGGCTGGTATCATGTAGATGATCAGCTTGTTATGGTCAAGGGCAACTCCATCACAGAGGCCGGAACCGCTGGGTATGAGCCGTATTCTGAGGTGATGGCATCGCTGATTGCACAGGTGCTGAATTTGCCCCATGTAGAATATACGTTGATGCCTGCCAAACTCTTTCCCGACATTCAGACCTATTCCTGCGATGTGGTCAGCGTCTGCCCCAAGTTCACAACGGACGATGAACAGCTGTATCATTTTGCAGACTTGGCTGATGCCCATTTCCTTGCCAGCGGTCGAGCCGCTTCACCGGAAGCATTGTTCCAGTATGCGATAGAACTATATGGTAAGAAGTGGCTTTATCAAATGCTGGCATTTGACGCCTTTATCGGCAACGAAGACCGCCACGAGAACAATTTTGATGTAATCGTCCGGGATGGAAAAAATTATGCTCCGCCTATTTACGACAATGGCGGCAGTCTGCTTGCATGGGCGATGGATGAAGAATTGACTGACACGAAGCTCCGTTATCAGTTCGATAAATCGAAGCCATTCCGCAGCCATCACGCCCAGCAGATCAAACTGGTCGACGAGCCTGTGCTGCCGGTGTGTGATCTGGATACGCTGTATACAGAAATCATTCAGGCTATTTCGCCTATTCTTGCATTGTTGAGCGAAAAAAGAGCATCTGCGATCCGTCAATACCTGAAATACCGTATGCACTACCTGAAATCTGCCATGGGGTGATAAAATGGCCTATCTGAAATTGATGATGGATGAAAAAGAAATCGCACACCTAAGCAAGATGGGCAGTCTCTTTGCGCAATGAGGGTGTGCCGCAGTATGACCTCCCACTGAACCTTTTCATCGGTGACAAACGTGAAGTTCCATTGGTCGATGTGGTGG